>Ga0209385_1000114_pt1 | contig 29027 bp, 28 predicted proteins | sample NGEPerB_FD_184506 | JGI IMG/M metagenome (GOLD analysis project Ga0209385, IMG submission 184506) | Arctic peat soil microbial communities from the Barrow Environmental Observatory site, Barrow, Alaska, USA - NGEE PermafrostAB12-B... | ecosystem: Environmental > Terrestrial > Soil > Wetlands >... | reverse complement strand
AGGAATCGTATCCAAAGGGGCGTAAGGAGCAGCGCGCAGAGAAAACCAACGCCGCCGGACTCCATCAGACTCAACATCTCGTCACCTCAACAACTCCAACGCTACGACGCGATCATCGAATTCGGTAACCACGTCACCGATCGTCTGGGTGGTCTCGTGACCCTTGCCGGCGATCACCACGACGTCACCGGGCGACGCGAACGCGATCGCCGCGGCGATCGCGCGACGGCGATCGGCCTCTCTTCTAGCGACGGCACCCGACACGACTCCCGACATGATTGCATCAATGATGGCATCCGGAATCTCGGAGCGCGGGTTATCCGACGTGACGATCGTGAGATCCGAGAGAGAAGTGACCACGGAGCCCATCTCGGGGCGCTTGGCCCGATCGCGATCACCGCCCGCGCCAAAGACGGTCACGATCCGGCCGTGTGGCGTCAGTCGGCGCACGTCACTCAAGAGGCGACGAAGCCCTTCCGGGGTGTGGGCGTAGTCGACGATCACCACGACGTCGCCGCTCGCTACGACCTCGAACCGTCCCGGCACACCCACCACGCGCGACATCGCCGCGGCGATCTGATCGTCGCCGGCGCCGAGCGTGCTGACGATGGCCATCGCCACGAGTGCGTTGTCGACGTTGTAGTCACCTAGGAGTGAGGTCACGACCACGTGGTCGCGCCACGTGAACGTCGTGCCCGTCAACGTCGTCGCGACGTCACTCGCGTCGTCGCGACGCACCGTGGACGACGGCAGCGTGGTCGTGGCGGCGAGGCGCTCGCCGTAGGGGTCATCCACCCAGATGACCGCGCGTCGAGCGTGTTCGGGACCGAAGAGCCGGGCCTTGGCGTTGAAGTACTCCTCCATCGAACCGTGGTAATCGAGGTGATCGTGGCTGAGATTGGTGAAGGCCGCCACCGCGAAGTCCAAGCCCTCGACTCGGCGTTGGGCCAGCGCGTGGCTCGACACCTCGAGCGCGATGACCGATCGGGCGAGTCGTTCGTCGAAGTCACCGACGATCTGGGCCATCGTTCGAAAGAGCTCCGGCGCCGCCGGCGTCGTGCGCTCGTTGGTGAGGGTGCCGACGCTGGCCCCGTTCCAGTGCAGGGCCTGGGCGAGCTCGCTGACCATCGTCGTCACACTGGTCTTGCCATTCGTGCCCGTCACGCCGACGAGTTCGATGCCGACCTCGGGATGGCCGACGATCGCGGCACTGACGTGACCCACGAGTGCGTCGACTTGCGATGCGGGTACAACCACGACCGGCACGTCAAGCGCGAGGGCGCTCGTCGCAACGACCGCGACCGCACCACGCGCCACGGCGTCACGCGCGAACGCGGACCGATCGACGTTCGCGCCGGGTACGGCGAAGAAGAGCGAACCCGGGCCGCACTCGCGCGAATCGATCTGCACGTCGAGGACCTCGATGCGGCACGCGCGCATGTCGAGAGCGACGTCGTCGAGCAGGTCACCGAGTTGCATCAGGTCACGTCCGACGCGATGCTGGCGCCCGCGCCCTTCAAGGGCTTCACGACGGTGCCGTTGGAGGGGATGCCGTAGTGGTGCAGGGCATAGGACATCACCTCTTGGAAGACCGGTGCCGCCACGGCGCCACCGTAGATGGTTGTCTGGGGACGCTCTACCACCACGATCATCGACAGTACCGGCGCGTTCGCCGGGGCGAAGCCGACGAAGCTCGCGTTGAAGTCACCGGTAAGCAGTTGGGGCTTACCGGGATAAGGCATGGACGCCGTGCCGGTCTTTCCCGCGACGCTGTAGCCGGGGATGATCGCGTTCGTGCCGGTGCCGGCGAGCACGACCTGTTCGAGCATCTTGACCATCGTCGCGTCGACGCTGGGCGAGATCGCCTCGCGCGCGGGACTGGCGGGCAGTGCCTGGGTGGCGCCGCTGGCGTACACGTAACCCCGAACGAGTTTCGGGTCGACGAAGACGCCGCCGTTGGCGATCGCGTTGTAGGCATCAAGGACCTGGATCGGCGGTACCGCGTCGACCTGACCGATCGGCAGGGCGACCTGGTCGCTGTCGTGCCAGCGCGCCGCGTTGACGAGGAGTCCGCCGGTCTCACCAGGAAAGTCGACCGGCGTCCTCTGGCCGAAGCCCAATCGCTCGACCTGGGCGAGAAGACCGGTCTCGCCCACGCGCGCGCCGATCTCGTACGTTCCGATGTTGGACGACAGGGCGAGAATCTGGGTAGCGGTGAGATGTTCGAGCCCGTGTTGCTCGGCGTCATGGAAGAAACGTGACCCGACGACCACCGAATTCGGCACCGTAAAGACGGTGGCCGGCGTGATGAGACCGGCCTGGAGCGCGGCGGAGAACGTGACGATCTTGAAGACCGATCCGGGTTCGTACGCCTGGGTGAAGGGAAGGTTGTTGATCGTCTGTTCAATCCCGGGCACGCCGACCGACTGACCCCACGAGGGGAACGGACCCAGCACGCCCGCCTTGGTCTTGGTGTTGACGAGCGAGGCGTCGGCGAGGATCTCGCCGGTCTTCACGTCCATGACGACAGCTTCGCCCGACACGGCGCCCGTGGCGGCCAGTTGGTGTCCTAGGGCACGCTCAGTGACGAACTGCAGCGAGGAATCGATGGTGAGTTCCAATCCCACGCCCGGTTTGGCCTTGCGCAACACGGTGCTGAGCGAACTCGGCAGATTCACGCCCGAGGTCGAGACGAATTCACGCGTCGTGCCGGTCTGACCAGCCAACAGCGTTTGGTACTTGGACTCGAGCCCCGCTGAACCGGCGCCGGCGGCGTTCGTCCCACCCAGCAGCGACGTCGCGATCGGGCCGTTCGGATACGTGCGCACCGATGAACTCTGTACGACGATGCCGGGAAAGGCCAACGACGCGAGCTTGTGTCCGTCCGCGAGGTCCAGTTGATTGTTGATGGTGACGTGGCCGCTTCCGTTGCCCTTCTTGGACAAGAGTGCGACGAGTTTGTTTACCGGCACCTTCACGATCGGTGCCATCGCCTGGGCCTGGGTCAGAGGATTCGTGATCTGGAAATCGTCGGCGATGACGAGCGACGTTGGTTGACTGACCGCGAGGATGTGTCCGTTACGGTCATAGATTCCCGCGCGCAGCGCCGTGGTGGTCAGGTCCTCGTGAACCTGACCCACCGACAGTTTGGCGTAGTGCGTGTGGTCGACGACCTGGAGCATCGTCAGACGCACCGCGAGCGCCACGAAGACCACGACGAACACCGCACGAAGGAGTTTCAGTCGGCGAGGCACCTTGGAGCGGGTGCGCCTTGCGTCCGGCTCCTTCGTGCGCGTACGTTGGTGGGTCGACGTGTAGTGGGCGCTCACCGACTCGTCCTTGATGTGACCGGTGCAGAACCCAAGAACTTCGGAAGCGGCAGGGGCGCATCAAGCGACGTGGACGGAACTTGGGTCACGGAGACGGGATCAACCAGGTGTAGCGCGCCGGCCTGCCTCGCGATCTGGCCGGGCGCGGAGATGTTGGTCAGCGAACCCACCTGTTCGGCGTAACTGGACTGGACTTGGAGCAGCTGACTTTGCAACTGATGAATCTCGACTTGACGGTTCGCGACAACCATGCTGCCGACCATAGAAAATGCTAGCGCGACGGCCATGATGACGGCGGACTTTCTCGTCCCTGTCGCTGCACGCCAACGCGACCACACCGCAAGGCGGCGTGGAGCGGTGGCGCGATGCGTAGGACGTCGCGTCGTCGTCCGGGTCGTCGGGCGAGCCGGGCGAGTGTCGATACGGCGAGGAAAGGCAATGACGCTCACGGCGACACCTTGCGCGCGATACGCAGGCGCGCCGAACGGGCTCGGGGGTTGGTCGCGATCTCGGCCGCTCCGGCAAGCTGGGCACTGGCCTTGAAGACACGCACCCGGGCGACGGCGCCACAGACGCAGCCGAGTTCCACCGGGCAACGGCAACCGCCCGTCTCCGCCTCGTGCAGCACGGACTTGACGACGCGGTCTTCACCCGAGTGGTACGAAATGACGACGAGCAATCCCTCGACGGCGAGCACGTTCAACGCCGCGTCAAGGCCGCTCGCGAGTTGATCCTCTTCGTCGTTCACCGCGATCCGAAGCGCCTGAAAGACCCGCGTCGCCACGTGACCGCGTCGGCGCGCCGCCATGGGCACCGCTCGCTCCACGGCTTCGGTCAGCTCGGCGGTCGTCTTCGGCTGGCGGTCGATGATCAACTTGGCGATGGAGCCGGCAAAACGACTCTCACCGTTGGCCCGTAGCAGGCGCACCAGTTCGTGTTGATCGGTGCGAGCCAGGTATTGGGCCGCCGTCTCGCCGCGCGTCGGGTCCATTCGCATGTCGAGCGGCGCGTCGGCGCGAAAGGAGAACCCGCGCGAGGACTCGTCGAGTTGATGCGAGGAGACGCCCAGGTCCATCAAAACGCCCACGATCGCTTCGTCACCGATAAAGTCGGCCTGACCAGTAACGACGTCCTCGAGTTGGCCGAAGGTGGCGTCAATGACGCGCACACGATTCGCGTACGCAGCGAGACGCTGGCTCGCGGCTGCGCGAGCCTCGGGATCGCGGTCGATCCCGAGCAGTCGAAGTTGCCCCGCCGCGCTCAAGATTGCGCTCGCGTGTCCGCCGCCACCCAACGTGGCGTCGACGATCACCCCAGCCGGCAGGCTGGCGAACAACTCGACGATTTCTCGTTCGAGCACCGGTACGTGGTACGAGTCCTGGGCCATCTGCAGCCTTTCAATCGACAAGACGGATGAGATGGCGGAGGAGGTTTCTCGGCCCGTCTTGTCGATTGCCAGGCTGCGCATGGTCCGCGGCCGGTACTGCTGGTGGACTCCCATCACTCGTTACTGCCCCTTTTTGAAGATCTCTTCGGCCGGATTCACCTGCTCCGCGTACACCGTCGGGTTCCAGAGCTCGACGTGATCGAGCGCCCCGACGACGAGTACGTCACCGACGAGTTGGCCGTAGTCGCGGATTGCTGGCGGAAGGGCGAACCGACCCTGCTTGTCGAATTCGATGTCGGACGAATTCGCGGCCCAGTAACGCGACTGTTGGCGTTCGAGCGATCCCCCACCGCGACTCTGCGCGAGTCGCTCTTCGGTCTGTCGGGCGAATTCGCCTGGCGTCCACAGTGCGATGCATCCCTCGGTGTTGGGGCTCAGGTGACCACCGCGTTCGAACTCCGAACGAAACTTCGCGGGCAGGATGAGTCGACCTTTGGCATCCAGCGTGTGCTGAAACTGACCGACGAATCCGAGCATTTCCTGTCCCTCCGAGGATCACCACTACAAACCACTTCGTGACACATTACACCACTTCTCCCCACCTTTCGCCAAATCAGCCCACTCAGCACCCTTTTTGGGCAAAGTTTGTGAGAGACGTCGGCCAACGTGAACGGGTGGAGGGGTTTGGAGATCCGGGGAGCGACGCGACCGCGAAGTGCGCGTTACGCGGTGAGGAAGAGGTGTCGGACCGTCCAGGGTCCGCTATGCCCGGCGAGGTCGGCCAGGAGTGCGTCGGGATCGTCGATACCCAGTGAGGAGATCGTGTGGTGGTCGAGGGCGATCGCGAGACCCTCGGGCACCTCGGCGAGCAACGAGATGACGTCCGAGGATCCTTCGGCGTGCAAGACACTCGACAGGAAGACCCCTTCGCGCACACGCCACTGCGTGACGCCAACCGCCTTGCGACCGGCGACAAAGACCTCGCCCGGACCGCGCCCCGCGAAGCAGACGACGCGGTGCGCGGGCTCGCCGACGAGCGGTCCCTCGTGAACACTCACCTCGCCACCGATCGTGGAGACCAAAACGTCGTGCCACCAGTGTCCGGCCGTGACCGCGCTGCGTCGCACGTCGCTCGACCAGCGCGGGTCAGCGCCCGGGATCCACCAGTCGACCCAGAGGTCGTCGGGCTGCAAGAGCACGAGTCCTCCGCCACCCTTCCTTCGGCGCAGGGACATCGAACGGACCCGCTCGGCGTTCAGGACGTCGCGCGACTGATTGCCCCCGAGCACCAAGGTTGGCTCCGCGAGGCGGATGATGAACATCGTCGCCTCGACCTGACGACGAAGCGCGTCGTAGTCGTAGAGGTCTTCAACGCCGTCCGTCACGAAGCGCGCGGCAGGAACGGTGCCCAGAGGGGGTGCGGGTCGGGCACGTGCCGCCAACGCCACCAGGGTCCGTCGGGTATCCGAGGCTCGAAGTGAAGTCGCCAGCCCAGTTCTTCGAGCAGTCGATCACCCTTTTGCATATTGTGACGTCGGCACGCCGCGACCACGTTCGTCCAGTCGTGTGAACCACCCCGGCTGCGCGGTACGACGTGGTCGACCGTGTCAGCATGTTCGAGACAGTAGGCGCATCGGTAACTATCGCGAAGGAGGAGCGATCGCCGCGTCAGAGGCGGCGTGCGGACTTTGGTGGGTATCTTCACCATTTCGTGCAGTCGTACGATCGCGGGGATCGGCACGACCAGCGTCGCCGACCGACAGAGTGTCGGGTGCTCGTCGACGGCAATGGGCTCCGCCCGGCCGGCCAACATCAGCACCACCGCTCGACGCTCGCTGACGAGCTGCAGCGGTTCAAAGGTCGCGTTGAGCAGGAGCACCCTCGACATCGTCTGCTCTACTTCCCCACCCGTTGGCGTAACGACCAGCGTGCGGCCTCGACGAGGGACTCGGGTGTGGGTCCAGCGCCAGCGGTCCCGTACGCGGTGACCATCCGGAAGCGCCAGTAGCGCCGGTCGGGCAGAGGCAGGAAGGGCGCTCGACGCCACCAGAGCGAACGGCGCAGGCGCCACCCGGCGCGCGCGAGCGCGACGGCGCTCGCGGGGTGACACACGGTGTAGCGTGCCGTACCGGGCGTCCAGTACGAACTCACGCCGACGCTCCGCGCCACGCCACCAACGCGGCACCGAGCAGGGGGCCATCGACACCCAAACCCGATCGGCACACCTGAACGTTGGACGAGTACGACATCGTCGCGACGGTGCGAGCGGCGCCGGTCGCCGCGATGAAGAACTCGTCACCGTAACCGAGCGCGACCGAGCCGGCGACGTAGCAGTGGCTGAAGTCCATCACCGAACTCAGCGTGCCCACGGCGCGACCGACGAGATGGCTCACTCGTTGTCGCGTGGCGTCGTCGGCCTCACTCGGCGGGCGACCCGTTGCCTCTTCTATTGCTCTTCCCGAAGCTTCGGCCTCGAGACACCCGAAGCTGCCACAGAGGCACGCGCGACCGTCGGTGACGACGTTCAAATGGCCGACGTGTCCCGCGTTTCCGGTGGCGCCGTCGACGAGCCGACCGTTCATGACGAGTCCGCCACCGATGCCAGTCGAGACGACCATCGAGAGAAAGCTGTCGACGTCGCGCGCCGCACCGAAATAGCCCTCCGCGAGCGCCAACGCGCGAGCGTCGCCGTCAACGTGGACGTCAATCTGGAATCGGTCGCGCAAACGTGAACGCAACGGGAAGTCTCTCCATTGGCCGATGTTGAGCGGTGAAACCAGTTCGCCGTTACGCGTCATCGGACCCGCGCAACCGACGCCCAGGGACGATACCGTCGTTCCGAGTGCGACGTGATCGAGCATCGAACAGATCGGCGTAAAGAGATCGTCGCCGAACTGCTTCAATTCGAGTCGTTCGCGCGCCAGCACAGTGCCGTCGGGGCGCACGAGGGCGCCCTCAACCTTCGTGGCGCCAATGTCGAGAGCCAGACACGGGATGGCGTCCGTCGCCACCCCGACATCGATCATTCGCTCTTGCGGCGCTGACGCGACAACCAGTCGCGAAGCGAACTGGTGCGGGGACCATAGTTCGCGTGGGAATCGTCACCTTGAGCGGAACGAGTTAAGTCTTGCCATGAGGCGCGCCCGAGCAATCGCGCGTTCCTCTCCACCACCACCGCCGACACGAACATCAGCGCAACGCCAATGAGGCCGAGCACGATTGAGTCGGAGAAAAAAAGTACGAGAATCACGAGACCGGCAACGAAACCGGCAATCCCCCATCGGACCCGCCGACCCCCGTGGGAGTACACGTTCGTCTCACGAACGCTCTTGGCGAATCGCGGATCCTGCTTGGACAGCGAATCTTCAAGTTCGGCCAAGATGCGTTGCTCGTGCTCTGACAGTGGCATCGCGTCTCCCTCCAACCTGTTCAAGCGATATCGTACCGTCTCACCCTGCGGGTTCGCACGTCAAGTCTGAGAGTCGTCAAGAATAGGTATTGACCACACCGCCGCCAGGAGCTCCATGATCACTCGTCCACTTCGCGTCGCCGTCGTCTGCACCGGCAATATCTGTCGCTCCCCGATGGCCGAGGTGGCGCTGCTCCATCTGGTCACCGAAGACGACCAATTGCGAGGTGTTGTCAATATCACAAGCGCCGGGACGGCGAAATGGCACGTGGGTAGTCCGATGGACCCGCGGGCCAGAGCAACCCTCGACCGGGCCGGGTTGTTCCTGCCCGGAACCCCCGCGGCGTTCGCCGACCGCGCGTACTTGAACGCCCACGACATCGTCGTCGTGATGACGCGCGAACACCGTCACGACGTTGACGAACGCCTCACGAACGAGGCAACCGAGATCGTGCTGCTACGCAACCTGATCGATCCAGGTTTGGACCTCGACGTCGCCGATCCCTATTACGGCGCCGACCTCGATTTCGACGACTGTCTTGACCTGCTCAGGCGAGGGGGTCAGCGTTTGACATCGGAACTTCGTCGGCGACTGGATGCAAGTGAGTACGGAGTTTGATCTCAGGCAAGGTGAGTGACAGGAGGATCGCGAGTATGCCGAACGGAGTCGCCACGACATAGATGTGTTGGATGGTGCGCGATATCGCGTGCAACACGATCGTCAACTCCCCCGGCGGCAGTCTTCGAAGCGACGACGGCGTGAAACTCGAGGGCGTCAGCTTGACGAAGGGCCCAACGTAACCCTTGAGACCCGAGGCGATTTGGTGCGGAAACTCGTTTACGTAGAGTGCGCCGAAGACCGCCGTGCCAAACGACCCGCCAATTGATCGAAAGAAGTTCGCCCCCGCGGTCGCGGCACCCAGGTCAGACTGATCGACCGCGTTCTGCACGGCGGTAACGAGGATCTGCATAACGAGACCCAACCCGGCGCCGAGCACGAACATATCGATAGCCATAGTGAGACTTGACGTCGATTCGTTCACGGTACTCATCAAGACGAGTCCCAGCGTCATGATGGTCGTGCCAAGTATCGGGAACGGACGATAGCGCCAGCCCTTGGACACGAGTTGGCCCGCGATGATCGACGCACCAAAGAGCCCGACCATCATCGGCAACAAGCGAACGCCCGACATCGTCGGTGAGACCCCCCGGACGTCTTGAAGGAACAACGGCAGGAAGGTCATGGCGCCGAACATCGCGAAGCCAACAACGAAGCCAATCGCCGACCCTGACCCGAAGACACGATTCTTAAAGAGATGCGGTGCGAGAATTGGTTCGCTCGAGCGGCGCTCGATCAACATGAAGAGCACCGCGAAGACAATGCCGGCCGTCAAGAGGCCGAGCGACTTCGCCGAGCCCCACGCGAAGGACGTTCCGCCGAGCGACGTGAAGAGGATGAGTGCAGACGCCGAGATCGTCAACGTGATGATGCCGGCGTAGTCGATCACGTGCTGCTCCCTCGCGCCCGCCTTCGGCAACGCCGCCGCCGTCACGATCAAGGCCACGATGCCGAAAGGCAGATTGACGAAGAAGATCCATCGCCACGACCAGTACTCGACGATGACGCCGCCCAGCAACGGCCCGAGCACCGTTGCGGCACCGAACGTCGCACCGAAGAAGCCCGCGTAGCGACCACGATCGCGTGGTGGGACGATGTCGGCGATGACGGCCTGGGCGCCGACCATGAGTCCGCCACCACCGAGTCCCTGGAAGGCTCGAAAGAGGATGAGGGCCAGCATGCTGTGCGCGAGTCCGCACAGCATGCTGCCGACGAGGAAGATGACGATGGCGGCCTGGAAGTAGATCTTGCGGCCGTGGAGGTCGCCCAACTTTCCCCATAACGGAGTACTGACGGTTGAGGCGAGCAGGTACGCGACGACGACCCAACTCAAGTGGCTCGCTCCGTGCAGGTCGCCCACGATGGTCGGCAGAGCGGTCGACACGATGGTGCTGTCGAGCGCCGCGAGCAACATGCCGAGCATCAGTGCACCGAAGACCCAGTACAGATCGCGCTTGGGCATGGTGCCCGGAATGGTGTCAGTCATGAACGAGTCCTCTGTGGGCGACCTCGGCAAGATTGATGTGCCCGCGTCGCTTCGCTCAAGACTAGTTGGACCCTCGGGGCTTTCGTCACTCCTTCGGTAGTCTCTTGAACAATGACTCGGGCTACGTCGCGCACGATACGAGCCCTCGACCACGACTACAGCGCCGCGGTTACGCTCGTCGCCGGAGTGGTGATCGCACTCATTTGGTCGGCCAGTGGGTCGGGTGCGTATCAACGCGTTCTCAACGCCGACTGGTTCTCGTCGAGTTCACCGTTGGGCCAGATCAACTCGTTGCACAATTTGGTGGTCGCCGGCCTCATGACACTCTTCTTCTTCGCGATCGGCCTCGAGCTCTCTCGTGAAGTGGCGAGTGGCACCTTCGCCAAGGCGTCGCACGCTCTCCCACCGGTCTTCGGGGCCCTCGGCGGCATGGCCGGTACCGCGCTCTTGTCACTCATCGTCGGTGTGCTCGCCCACAGCGACCCATTGCGCCACGGCTGGGGTGTCCCGATGGCCACCGACATTGCCTTCACGCTCGGCGCCCTGGCACTGGCGGGTCGTCGGCTTCCCCCCACCCTGCGCCTCTACCTCTTGATGCTCGCGGTCGCTGACGACGTCTTCAGTGTGATCGTGCTTTCCTTCACCGGCATCGAGCGCGTGCACTACCTCGAGCTCGTCGCCTTCTTCGTCCTCGTCGTGCTGAGCCGCCTGCTGAGCCGCCGTTTCCACGGCGTCGCTTGGCGACTCGGCGTGCTCGTACTGCTGTGGCTGGGTCTGATAGGGGCGCACGTCGAACCTCCCCTCGCCGGCGTGGTCGCGGGCCTCGTCGTCCCGTTCCGCCTCCACGAAGGCCAGGCGCTCGAAGATCACGTGCGGCGTTGGTCGACCGGACTCGTGCTCCCTCTGTTCGCACTGGTGTCGTGTGGCCTGCAGTGGAAAGTGCTCTCGGGACACGCGGTCGAGACCATAGTGGTGGCGACCGTCGCGATCCGTCTCGTTGGAAAAGTCATCGGCATCACCGGCGGCGTAGCCGTGGCGCGCCTCATTGGCTACCGATTGCACCCTTCGATCACGTGGCGCTTGCTGTCGCCCTCGGCCCTGCTCTGCGCGGTCGGCTTCACGGTGCCCCTGCTGTTCGCCGGGGCGCTGTACTCGAATCAGAGCCCCACGTACGGGGCCTTCACGCTCGGCCTCTTGATCGCCTCGGTGCTAGCCGGCGCGTCCGGCATCGCACTTTTGAGAATCCAGTCGCGACCTCACTAGGTTGGGCGCGAGGAGAACAATGAAAACGAAACTGACAGAACTGCTGAAGATTGAGTACCCCGTGATGTTGGCCGGCATGGGTGGTGTCTCCTACAGCGCGGTGACCGCTGCCGTCTCCAACGCCGGCGGCTACGGCTGCCTCGGTGCCTCGACAATGACGAGTGAACAGCTCGCCGGTGAAATCGCGGCGACCAAGTCACTCACGTCCAAACCCTTCGGCGTCGACCTCCTGACGGCCTTTCCCAACGACCTGTTGCGCAACGTCGAGCTGCTCATCGAGGGCGGCGCCTCGACGTTCGTCGCCGGACTCGGCGTGCCGCGCCAGGTCATCGACCTCTGCCACCAGCACCACGTACTGGTGATCTCGATGTGCGGCAAGGTCGAGCACGCTCGGCGAGCGCTCGACGCCGGGTGCGACGTCGTCGTCGCCCAGGGAACTGAAGCGGGCGGCCACACCGGTACCGTGGCGACGTTCCCGCTCGTACCGTTGATCGTCGACGCGGTCGACGGCGCGATTGCCGTCGTCGCGGCCGGCGGCATCTTCGACGGACGCGGTCTCGCGGCGTCGCTGGCCCTCGGCGCCGACGGCGTCTGGGTCGGCACGAGATTCATCGCCACGCCCGAGGCACGCGCGGTACCGGGCTTCAAGGAAGGCATCATCGTGAGTCGCGAGGACGGTACCGTGATCTCGCGCGCCTACACCGGCAAGACCATGCGAGTGCTGCGCAACGAGAAGACCGACCTCTACGAGGCGACGCCGTCACTCTTGAAGCCGTTCCCCGACCAACTCGGGGTGTCGCTCAGTGACGGCACGTTCCATCTCGGTGGTGACGCCAACACGCCGGGGATCGATCCCGACCGCGAGGGCTACCCCGCGGGACAGGCCGTGGGGGCGATCTCGACCTTGATCCCCGCGGGTGACATCGTGCGCAGCATGGTCGCCGAGGCCGAACAGATCATCGGCGCACTCGCGAAGAGCTAGAGGATTCGCGCGCGACCCGAATTGGGTGGCGACGTAGTCTCTGATCGTGCCCGTACCGCAGAACACGCTCGACGAGATCCTCTCGGCCGTGCGCGGCGCGGCCAAGCGCGTGACCGTCGCCAAACGGACGGTCGCCGAAGTACTGGTGACGACGAACCGTCACCTGACGGCCGACGAGATCACGACGTTGGTGCAGGAGCGCGAGCCCGACGTCAGCCCTTCGACGATCTACCGCATCCTCGAGGAGTTCGAGAGCCTGAAGATCGTGGTGCACGCCCACCTCGGTCAGACCGCGGCCGTCTACCATCTCGCCGGCGCCGTGCACGGGCATCTCACGTGCGAACACTGCGGTGCCACGTTGGAGATTCCCGCCGCCCACTTCGACGCGCTGAGCAAGGATCTGCAGCGCTCCTACGGATTCCTCCTCGACCGGCACCACGTCGCGATCTCGGGAACGTGTGAAAAGTGCCAGTCGGCGGCGCGAACGTAGGGTGAACGCCCGCTCGGTCTTAACCGGTTCTTAATGGTTCGTCGGGAATAAAAACTAGAGTCGAAAGCAACGCCATGCTCAAAATCGACCACCTGACGAAGCATTACAAAGACACCGTCGCACTCAACGACCTCTCCTTTGAGGTGAAGCCGGGCGTCGTCACCGGTTTCCTCGGACCAAACGGCTCAGGAAAATCCACGACCATGCGGATCATCCTGGGCCTCGACCACGCCAACAAGGGGCGAGCGACGATCAACGGGACCAACTACGCGGACCTCAAGGCGCCGCTGCGCGAGGTCGGCGCACTGCTCGACGCCAAGGCCGTCCATCCGGGACGCACCGCGCGCAACCACCTTCGTTCGTTGGCGGCGTCCAACCAGATCAAGATGTCGCGCGTTGAAGAGGTGCTCCAGTTTGCCGGCATCAGTTCGGTCGCCAACAAGAAGGTCGGCGGTTACTCACTCGGCATGAGCCAGCGCCTCGGCATCGCCGCAGCTCTCTTGGGTGATCCGCAGGTACTTCTGTTCGACGAACCGGTGAACGGTCTCGACCCGGAGGGAATCCGCTGGATTCGCGAGTTCTTCCGATCCCTCGCCAACGAAGGTCGCACCGTGTTCGTCAGCTCGCACCTGATGAGCGAGATGGCCGTCAGCGCGGACCAGATCATCGTGATCGGTCGCGGAAAGTTCATCACCCAAGGTTCCGTTGACGACCTGACCGAGACGGCGGCGGGTTCGGTACTCGTACGCTCCACGGACCCACAGAAGCTGACGACCGTCCTCGAAGGACTGCGCGGCGTCGTCGAGGACGTCAACGACCACGCGATGAGCGTGGGTGGCCTCACGTCAGACCAAATCGGTCGCGCCGCGTTCGACGCGGGCGTGACGATTCTCGAGTTGACGCCCCAGCGCGCCTCGCTCGAAGAGGTCTTCATGGATCTCACCGCCGACGCAGTCGAGTACGGCGGGTCGACATTGGAATCGACGCACGGTGAGTAACGACGTGACCCTGATGTCAACCACACGGTCCGAGTGGATCAAGTTCCGTTCGGTGCGTTCGACGATCATGGGGTTCCTCTTCACGTTCGTGCTGACCATTGGTCTCGGCGCGCTGATCACCGTCGCGATTCGCGGCCACTGGAGCCAAACCGGTGTGGCCGACCGCCTGACCTTCGACGCCGTTTCGACGAGTCTGGCCGGCACGTACTTTGCGTCCTTCGCCGTGGGCGTCATCGGCATCTTGTTCATCACGAGCGAGTATTCGTCGGGATCGATTCGAACGACGCTGGCGGCGGTCCCCAATCGAGTCCGCCTCATGCTCGGCAAACTGATCGTGCTTGCGTTGTCGATGATCATCGTGAGCGAGATCGTCTGTTTCATTACGTTCCTGATGGGTCAGGCCATCTACTCCGGAGTCGTGCCGACGGCGTCACTCAGCGACGGCGCCGTGTTGCGCTCGGTCCTGCTGGCCGGCATCTATCTCACACTGCTGTCGATGCTGGGATTCGCCATCGGCATCATCCTTCGACAGAGCGGCGCCTGCATCAGCGTCTTCGCGTCGATCCTGCTCATCATCCCGCTCATCATCTTCTTCCTCCCGCAGAGCTGGCAAACGTCGGTCTCCAAATACGAACCGTCGGCGCTCGGCCGAGCGATGATGTCGACCTCGCCGCCGAGTGCTGATTTCGGCGCGTGGACGGCGCTGATGGTACTGGTGATCTACGTCATCATCGTCCTCGGCGTCGGGACCACGATGTTGGTTCGCCGCGACGCCTAGCCAACAGCATCGTCCTAGGGTGTCGCCATGGACCTGAGAGAGACTCTTCGAACGACAGGCTCGATTCGCCAGTTCAGCGAGAGACCAGTCGACGACGAGGTGCTCGCCCAAGTACTCGACGACGCGCGATTCGCCCCTTCGGGGGGAAATCGCCAGTGCTGGCACGTCATCACCGTGCGAGACGCCAGTCAACGACGAGTGGTCCGCGACCTCTACCTCGACGCGTGGCACGACTACGTCGCGCACGTTCTGGCGGGTCTGATCCCGTTCTCCCCCCTCGCGAGCGACGACGATCGGCGGGCTGCGCTCGCACAACGTTCGGCCGCCGAAGCCTCGTCACGACCCGACGGTTTCCCCGAGACGATCGATGAGGTGCCCGTCATGCTGGTCGTCTGCGCGGACCTGCGCGTGCTCGCCGCAACGGACCGCGACCTCGACCGGTACCAACTCGTGGGCGGTGCGTCGATCTACCCGTTCATCTGGAGCATCATGCTGGCGGCACGCGAACGCGGACTCGGCGGCGTCATGACGACGGTGGCGACGCGAAACGAAGAGGCACTGCGCAACGCCCTCGCGATCCCGCCGAACTACGCCGTCGCGTCCGTCGTCGCGCTCGGCTATCCGCTGCGGCGACCCACCAAACTCACTCGCAAGTCGGTCGCCCAGTTCACGACCATCGACGCGTTCGACGGTCCGGCGTTCGACGTCACCCCGTAGAACCGCGTCGCTACGTACCAAACAATTCGTCGGTGTCCTCGCCGAGTCGTCGCGGTCCCCTCCGAAGGGCCGGACGCACGCCGTCGACCAGGAGCGGCGTGCGCATCGCGAGCGTCGGGCCACCGGGCGTCTCCATCGTGCCCAGGAAGTCGCCGTCGCGGATCTGCGGTTGGGCGAAGGCGCCAGCGACGTCGTAGATGGGACCGTGGGGCACCCCCGAGGTCGCCAGTCGTTCCAACCATTCGACCGTCGAGTACGCGGAGAAGATTCGATCGAGCGTCGCGCGCAGGTCGTCCAGCGCCGTCACGCGCACGGCGTTCGTTCGCCACTCGCCGCGTGACGTCAGCTCCTCGTCGGCGAGCGCGTCGACCAGTCGCGCGAACTGGTTGTCGGTTCCCACGGCCACGAGCAGGAATCCATCGGCCGTCGTCACCGGTCCGTAGGGCGCGATGCTCGGATGGTCGTTGCCCAACCGCTGGGGATTCTCGCCCGTCGAGAGGTAGCTCTGCGCCTGGTTGATCAGTGCGCTCATCGTCGACTCGAGCAGTGGCGCCTCGAAGTGACGAGCGCCGCGACCTGTTGCCCTGGCGTAGAGCCCGGTGAGCAGTCCAATCGCCCCGTAGAGGCCCGTCACCACGTCGGCAATCGGCGAACCGACCTTCGTGGGTTCACCGTCGGCCCGACCGGTGACCCCCATCAACCCCGAGCGCGCCTGGGCGAGCAGGTCGAACGACGGTTGGTCGGCGAGCGGTCCACCCGACGTCGCCGGCGTGACACTGATCCACACGCAATCGGGATTCTGGTCGCGCAGCCGATCCACGCCGAGGGAGCGGATCTGACTCGGAAGAAAGTTCTCGACCACGGCGTCGGCCTCGCGTACGAGCGCGGCGACGCGCTCAAAGTCATCGGGATCGCGCAGATTGGCCACGACGTTGCGTCGGTGTCGATTGATCGACAAGTAGTACGTTGCGTCCTCGCCGAATCGGGGTGGCGCGAGTGCCCGCACCGGATCGCCGTCGGGTCCTTCGACCTTGATCACGTCCGCGCCGAGGTCACCGGCGATCATCGCGCACAGGGGACCCGCCAAGACGCGCGAGAGGTCGAGGACGCGCACGCCTTCGAGCGGCAGTCCAGTGCCGACGTTGGTCGGGTCGAGGTGCCACACCATTACAGGACTTTCGACAGAAAACTCTTCAGTCGTTCCGAGCTCGGTGCCAAGAGGACCACCTTGGGATCTCCGAATTCTTCGATCACGCCACCGTCGAGGAAATAGACGGTGTTCGCGACCTCGCGAGCGAAGTTCATCTCGTGGGTCACCACGATCATGGTCATGCCACTGTGAGCGAGGTCCTTCATGACGTCGAGGACTTCGCCGACCAGCTCGGGGTCAAGGGCCGACGTCGGCTCGTCAAAGAGCATCAACTTCGGTTCCATGGCGAGCGCCCGGGCGATCGCCACGCGTTGTTGCTGACCGCCCGAGAGTTGGCTCGGGTAGTTCTTCTCCTTGTTGTCCAGACCGACGCGGGCCAGGAGCTCTCGGGCCTTCACCTTGGCGGCCTCGGCGCCGACACCCTTGACCTTCACTTGGCCAATGGTCACGTTGTCGAGGACGGTCAGGTGCTGGAAGAGATTGAAGCGTTGGAACACCATGCCGATCTGTGAACGTTCGTGGCAGATCTGCTTGTCACTTCGTTCGTAGAGTTTGCCGTCGCGCGCTTCGTACCCCACGAGGTCACCGTCGACCCGCAACTCCCCCGCGTCGTGCCGCTCGAGGTGGTTGATGCAGCGAAGAAGCGTGCTCTTGCCCGATCCCGAGGGTCCGATCAGACAAGTCACCTCGCCGCGCACGACCGTCAGGTCCACACCCTTCAGGACCTCGACACCGGCGTAGGACTTGCGAACGTCGCGCGCTTCGACCATCGTCATCGTCACGCGGAAGTCCCCTGGACGGCGAGGTTGCGCTTCGTACGAAACTTGGAGAGGATTCCGCGTGCGTCGTGGCGCAGGCGCTGCACTGGCGTCATCGGCGGTGAGCGAAGAGCACCCTTTGCGAAGTGACGCTCGAGGTAGAACTGCCCGATGGAGAGGATCGTCGTCACGATGAGGTACCAGATGCTCGCCACGATCAGCAGCGGCATCACCTTGAAATTGTTCGCCGAGATGTACTCGGTGACGCCCAGGACCTCGGCGACGCCGATGTAACTCGCGAGCGACGTCGTCTTGAGCATCGAGATGACCTCATTGCCCGTGGGCGGAAGAATCACGCGCATCGCTTGGGGCAACACGACGAAGCGCAGCGTCTGGCCGCGCGTCATGCCCAGTGACGTCGCCGCCTCGGTCTGGCCTTCGTCGACCGCGATCAGCCCGGAGCGGGCAATTTCGGACATGTACGCCGCCTCGTTCAGTCCGAACGCCACCAGGGCAGCGCGAAAAGGCGTGAAGGTCGAGACCGATGAGAAATGCAGGAAGGTCACGTGCAAGAAGGGAATGCCGATCGTGATGACCGGAAAGAGGATGGCAATGTTGAACCAGAAGATCAACTGGACGTAGACCGGCGTACCGCGAAAGAACCAGGTGTAGGACCAGGCGGTCGCAGAGAGTAGGCGGTTGTGCGAGAGGCGCATGACGGCAATAATCACGCCGAGCACGATGCCGATCGTCATCGAGAAGATTGTCAGTTCCAAGGTGATGACCAGGCCGTGGAGAACTTCGGACGTCGTGAAGAACTGGCCGACGACGTTCCAAAAGAACCTCCAGTGCAGGGGGGTCTGACAAATCCGGTGGCCGTTGGTCGTGTGGCAAACCAGTTGGCCGGTGGTGTCGGGCACCTTGGACAGGAGGGTGTGCCCCAACATTGAGATGAAGAGCAGCGCCGCCGCGGCGCCCACCCATCTGCCGTAATGGCGAACGGGGACGACCTTGACGGTGGCGTCCCCGTTCGTTGTCATGCGTGTTGTTCTACTACAAGATTCTAGGAGAGCGCTCCGTTGAGAATTATCCGGGACGACGGAATGGCGCCCGAACTCACACCCCACTTCTTCAAGATGGCGCCGTACGTCCCATTCGCGATCAACGTCTTGATGGCTTTTTGGATCGCGATGGCGAGACCCTTGCCGGCCGGTGTCTTCGGTGTCGCGAAACCGTACGGGGCGACGTTGACGGCCTTGCCTATCAGTTTGAACTGACCCTGGGCAACCGAAACGATGTAACCGGCGATCTGACTGTCAACGAAGCCGACGTTGGCCTGTCCGGACAGGACCGCGGTGTTGGCCACCGTCTGCGTGGGGAACGAAAGGATTGTCAACTTCTTGCTCGACGAGCACTTCTTGGCGGCGGCCTGCGCGTCAGTCAGTTCGACGGTGCCTGTCTCGACCGCGACCTTCAGACCGCAGAAGCTCTTGAAGCCTTCGAACTTGGCGGTCGACGTCGAGTTGGCGTAAACGCCCTCGCCAGCCTGGAAGTAGTCGACGAAGTTGACCTGCTTCTCACGAGCCTTGTTGTCAGTGAACGATGAATTGCCGATCTGGTACTTGCCAGACGTGATTCCGACGAGAATATTGTCAAAAACGACATTGTTCTCTGCCACCTTTAGTCCGAGCGTCGTGCCGACGGCCTTCATCAGGTCAATGTCGAAACCGACCATTTTGGTGCCTTTCATCGACTCGTCTGGCGCGTACGTTGCGTCGGTCGCCACTTGGAGCGTCGTGCCCTTGTACGTCGACGGCACGGCGCCGGCGTCGGCCGCGTTGTACTTTCCGCCGGTCGAGGCGGCGCCCGCCGCGACGCTCGTCGCAAGGACGAGCGAAGCAATCCCCGTCGTGACGAGTGCGGAACGCACCCGTGAAATCCGCTGCATGAAAACTCCCTAACTGTTCGCGCCATGGTCGGCGTCTGGCCTCCATTGATACCAGAAATCAAACACCGCCAACTGGCAGGGTCTGGATTTCGTTCTCGTCGACCAGTACGAAGCCTCTATTCACTCGTTTTGGCAGGAAACGGAAGATCACGAGCGAAACGACCCCGGCGGTCAGTGCCGCCACGACGCAGCCACGATGGAGACCGACCATGAAGGCCTGGGTCACTTCGGAGCGTGGTCCGCTCTCGAGGGACGAAGGCAAGTGCGCCACGGTCGCCTGGGCTGCGGCCATCGAGCGCTGGGCGACGTCGAGTTGAGCGGGCGCGAGACCCAAGTGCGAAAAAGCGGCACGAACCTGCGGACCGAAGATCGAGGAGAAGACCGAACCAATGATCGCGACGCCCATCGTGCCACCCAACTCGCGCGTCGTTTCGTTGCTCGCGGCGCCAGCGCCGACCTGTTCGGGCGTCAACGTTCCCATGATGGTCGTGGTCGCGGGAGCGCTGATGAGCGAGAAACCGAGCGCCATCACCATCATCGAACCGATGATCGGCCCGAAGAACGACGCCGACGCGCTGATCGTGGCAGCCCATCCCAGCGCGAACGCCATGATCGCGAGACCAACACTCACGACGTAGCGGACGCCGATTCGTTGGGCCAGCAGCGCGCCGAGCGGCGTCATGATCGCGGTCACGATCGCGAAGGGCAGCGTGTGGACCCCCGCGGAGAGCGCCGAGTAGCCGCGCACCAGCTGAAAGTACTGAGTGATGAGAAAGATGAAGCCAAACAGGCAGAAGTAGCTGGTCGCGATCGCTCCCGACCCGGCCGAAAAGGCGCCGTTACGAAAGACGCGCACGTCGAGCAATGGACCGCTGCGACGCAACTCATAGTTGGCGAAGGCGACGAGCAGGACGAGTGAGGAGGCGAACAGCGCCAACGTCGTCGGCGCGAGCCACCCCCACGAAGGTCCTTCGATGATCGCCAGCACCAGGGTCGTGACGCCCGACGTACCGAAGAACAGTCCACCGATGTCGAGACGGCGCCGGATCGCGCTTCTCGACTCGGGTACCACGAGAGTCGTCGCGATGACGGCGAACAAGACAATGGGGATGTTGACCAAGAAGATCGATCCAAACCAGAAGTGGGTGATCAAGGCGCCACCGACGATCGGTCCGACGGCGATGGCCGCGCCGGCGACGGCGCCCCAGATGCCGAACGCGGTCGCTCGCTCGGAAGGATCCTCGAAGCTGACCGTGAGCAACGACAACGTCGCGGGGAAGATGAAGGCCGCCGCGGCACCCATCAATGCCCGGGAGCTCAAGAGCGTCGTCACGCTGTGCGAGTACGCCGCGAAAAGAGAGAAAACGCCGAACGCCACCAAGGCGCCCGTCATCACACGCTTGCGCCCGAAGCGATCGGACATGCCGCCGCCCGCCAGCAAAAGCCCGGCGAACGGGAGCGAATAGCCGTCCACGATCCACTGCAGTGCCGAGTTCGAGGCGTGCAGGTCGCGGGCGAATGTCGGCAGTGCGACGTTCACGACCGTGTTGTCCACCACCACGAGGAAGACGGCGACGCAGAGCACGGCCAGAACCTTCCATCGTCGATCGCGTGCTGACACCGGCATGGGCCCTCCTATAGAACAGTGTTCCACTAGTATAGAATATTGTTCTATACTGGGTCCAATGGCAACACGACAATTTCGAACGCCCTCAAGTCAGATCGGAGCCGAAGTCTTGGCGGCCGGTCTGGCGATCCTCGAAGAAGACGGGCCCGACGGTTTCACCGTGCGCGCGATCGCGTCGCACGCCAACGTGGCGCCAATGGCGATCTACAACCATTTCGACGGCAAGAACGGCGTCCTCGAGGCGATCTGGAACGAGGGTTTCGAGCAGTTGCGAATGGACCTCAGCGCCTCGAGCGACGATCCTCACGCTGACGTCGTATCGGCGGGTCTCGCCTACCGGAACTTCGCGCTCGAACACCGAGCCCACTACACGGTGATGTTCATGCACCATTTCGTCGGATTCGAGCCGTCACTCGAAGCCTCACACGCGGCGGCCCGGACGTTTCAAGAACTCGTGACGCACGTCGAGCGATGTCAGGCCCTCGGCTTCTTCGGCTCGTATCGAGCGACCAACGTCGCTCAGATGATGTGGGCGACGAGCCACGGTTACGTCGCGCTCGAGATACTGAACATCAACTTCTCAGATGACCCGGACGCGACGTTCAGAAATCTGCTGAACGGCCTATGGAATGGGTTGGCGCGGTGAGTTCGCTCTGAAAGCGGCTGGCCAACGTCCGGGCCGGTGCGGTAAGAGCAGCATGTCGGTGAGTTCCCTGCCGGTGTGCTCTTGGCGCCACACCAACTGTTCCTGGGCGGCGCCGAGCACTCGGTCCGCGTCGGCGCACTCGGTGCGCCACGTTGGATCGGCGACCAGGTCAAAACACTTGTACGATCCGTCGCCGAACTGCACGTAGCCGAGTTCGTCGCTGACCGACACCGCGAGATTTCTGCTGTTCAGTGAACGTTCACGCGGCCACTGCGGCGTTCGGTCACTGATCCAGTACTCACGGAAATCCCACTCGTAGTGCGCGGCGCGGCGCCACGACGTCGACGTGTCGTCGAGAAGTGCCAACAGGGAACGCCCGTCGCACTGCACCGGCTGATCGAGGCCGAGGGCCTCGGCGAGTGACGGCAGGAGATCCACGTTCTCGGTGAACGACCGAACCGACGATCCCTTGTCGGTTCGGCGAGGATCGCGCCAGAGACCGATGATGTGGTAACTCTGCGGGAAGAAACCGAGCTTCTCCTTGAGGCCGTGATCGCCAAGTTGTTCGCCGTGATCGGACGTCACAATGACGAGTGTCTCATCCCACTCGCTACGCGCCTCGATCGCGGCGACGACGCGGCCCAGTTGCGCGTCAACCTCGCTGATCATGCCGTAGTACTGGGCTCTGAGGTGGCGAATCGCGTCGACGTCGGTCGGCGCCGCGCTGTCAGCGACCGTGAGCGCGATGTTGTGCAGGCCATGGCGTCGCTCCTCTGACACCGGGCTGATCGGGAGTTCCACGTCGGCGGGGTCGTACATCGTGGCGAACTCCCCCGCCGCGGCGTAGGGCGGATGGGGTCGCAGGTAGCTCAAGTGCGCGAACCATCCGCTCTCCTGGTTCGCGAGCCAGTCAACGAAGCGCGTCGTCAAGAAGCCACTGAGTGAATCCTGCACCGGGCGGTCCGGTTCGCCGCGCAAGAGCGCGGCCCAACCGTTTGGCACGTCGTAGCCCTTGGCGCGAAGGTACTGCAACCATCCCGCCTGACTCTCGGGCAGATAGAGACCGACCGAGAAACCCGGCAGGATGCCGTCGTAGTTGTCCAAGCGCGGATCGTCCGTTCCCTCGGCCCGGTTGGGATCAAGCCCCTGGTCGGTGTAGCCAAAGAGTGTCGGGTCATAGCCCGCTCGTCGCGCGACGAGGGCGATGTTGTCAAGCCCGCCCGGCAGCGGCGTCCCGTTCGCCACCACGCGATTGTTCATCAGGTACGTGCCCGTGTAGAGGGCGGCGCGCCCGGGTGCGCACGGAGCGGACTGCGAGTAGTGACGTTCCAGACGCACGCCCTCGCTCGCGATGCGGTCGAGTGTCGGCGTCCGTACCAGGGGGTGCCCGGCCGCGCCGTACGAATCACCTCGAAACTGGTCGAGCGTGATGAAGAGCACGTTCACGACGAGGCACTCTCCACGAAGCGGTGCATGTGCGCGGCGAGATCGTCGACGATCTCGATTGCCTCGGGCACGAGGCCACCCATCCGAAGGAATCCGTGGATCATGCCCTCGGCCTCGAGCAATTCGACCGGCACGCCGAAGTGCTCCAGCAGTCCCGCGTACGCTACGCCCTCGTCACGCAGCGGATCGCACTCGGCGACGAGCACGATCGCCGGTGGCGCTCCGGTGAGGTTGGCGAACATGAGCGGCGACACGCGTGGATCGGTGTGGTCACGCCACTCGCCCAGATACTGGCCGTAGTCGTAACGCAGGTGGTCGACATCGAGCAGGTAGCCCTTCGCGTAGGTGTGCGAGGAGTCGGTCAACATCTCTGGCCCGAGCGTCGGATAGATCAGGACCTGCGCGGCGACGCCGAGCGGTTCACTTCGCGTCAGCGCCGTCGCCACGGCGATCAACGTCGCGCCGGCCGAGTCGCCCATAACGATCAGCTTCGATCCGGCGTGGGCGAAGTCCGCGAAGTGCGCCGACACGTAGCGAATGACGTCGACCGCGTCGTTGATGCTGGCTGGGAACTTGTTCTCCGGCGCGAGTCGGTAGTCCACCGCCAAGAAACGCATCCGCGTGACCGCCGCCAAGCGTCGGCACAGTTCGTCGTGGGTGTCGAGATCACCAGCGACGAACGAGCCACCGTGAAAGTAAACGACGAGCGCTTTGGCCTCGTCGAGCAGGGGCCGGTAAAGTCGCGCGGCGAGCGTACGCCCCTCGAGTTCCAACGTGACGTCAGTAATCGAGTCGACGGGTTCGAGTTCGCCGCGCATTGATTCGGCGAGTAAGCGGTACGCGGCGCGGCGGTCGGCCGGGCTCACGGACGCCGGATCGGGGGCCGGGCTCTGCGTGACGGCCCGTACGTAGGGCTCGAGTGCTGGGTGAAGCATGGCCACCTCCTCGTGGGAGAGCCTATGGCGTCACCGCCGCCTTGCCAATGGTCCGCGGAGACGTGTCCCGACGGCGGCTCGAGATCTCCCCCGCGACGGGGCCAATCCGCCATCGCACCGTGACGCCGTACAGTACCAAGGTGCGTAATTACCCGGGCAGCCACCGACGTCGATTCGCGCTTCGCGTGTCGGACCAAGTCATCTCGAGGAACGTTTCAACAGGTATGGCTCCTCGATCAGCGGCCCGAATGTCCCTTCCGTCGTCGCTCAACGTCTCCTTCTCGGACAGTCACTGACCGTGCGCGCCAATCCGAGGATCAGCAGCGCGCTCCAGCAGGTGACGGAGCATCCCTACGACATCAACGCCGGTGACTTCGTGCGGTTTCGAGTTGAGGCCAACGACGACATCGTCGGAGGCGTCGTGCGCTCGGTGACCTCGGAGAGCAACGCCGATCGTGAACAGTTTCGCCAGGGACTCTCCGATGACGCATCAACGATGCAACTTTTCGCCATGCGCCGCACTCTGCAGGCTCGACGACAGTCTTCGATGAGTCTCGTCTATGAGGCGTTGGACGGCTTCGCGCTCCTCGGCTTCGATGACGTTCCGTGGGACTCGTGGCTGAAAGCGTCGCTGTTCGTCGCTCGTCTCGTCGGAGGTGACCCGGAACTCATTCGTCGACGTTTCGCCGACGTGGCGCACGAGGACGCCGCGGCTCGATTTGACGTTGCGCTCGAAGCGATGAATCGTGTGAACGATCTGACCCAGTGCTTGCTCGTCGAGGTGAAGACCACGTACGGCGTCGGCTTCGTCGAGACCTTCATCTTTCGTGACCGACCAACGTTCGCACTGCGAGGCGCACCGAGCCAGAGCGACAATCGCGTTGACTATCACCCCGAGACCAATCTCGCCCAGCTCGCCGTCATCGTCGCCGACGAACTCGACGCTTCTGGCACCTTCGCCGCGGGACCGATCACCCAGGACCAACTGGCCGCCACGTCGTTCTCACGAACGTCATCCGGTTCCTATCTTGCGGCGACCGGTTGTTTGAGCTTCGTGGCCGCGGGAACCCAATCAAGCACGTCGTTCACGGTCTTCATCGCCGAACTGCCCGCTGATACCGACGTGGAGGCGTTGGCCGCCGCGGCGATCAACACCGCCGACCAGGCTGCCGTCGTCGACGCGAATCGGTTGATCGTCCTGAGCCCACAGCCGAACTTCGGCGACGACGTCGACGTTCTCATCGATTTCCACGACGTAGAAGCGTTCGCCCGTACGGCACTCGAGGATCCCTCAACGAAGTAGCGGACCACAGCCTGCGCCTTGGCCACGAATCTCGCGCAATCCGGCATGAATACTTGGAGCGGACGACCGGGCTCGAACCGGCGACCTCGACCTTGGCAAGGTCGCGCTCTACCAACTGAGCTACGTCCGCGTAGGCAACACATTAGCCGATTCGCCCGGCGCGCCACGCCCCTAGGTCGGCCTCGAATCAATGAGCAGCGTGACCTCCTCGAAGAGATAATCACGCAACGTCGCGAGATCGTGCATTCGATCGGCGCAGCCCAAGAGTCCGAATTCCAAGTTCTCCCCCATGCCGAGGACCGTGATGTTCAGGGAGAAACTGCCGATCAGCGGGCCCACGGGCGCGGCGGACGCCACGCGATGACCGCTCAACCACAACGGGATCGGTGGTCCCGCGACTGATGAGAGCATCACGTTCGCAATGGGTGGTACTCGATTGAAGAGTCCAAACTCGGCGATCAGTTTGCCCCCGAGCGACAACAGCGTTGGTCCGAGGACCCGCGGTATGTCCTGGAGCATCCGCGCCCTCGCCTCACGTTGGATGCCGGCGGTCTGCGCTGAGTCCCTGGCGATCGCGGCCAGGCGTTCGTCGGCATCGGCAATGTCAGTGTGCAAGGCGACCAGCATCCCCGAGATCTGGTTGCCGAGTTGCGCCGCCGGGCCTTCGCCGCGGACGTTGATCGGCACGAAGGCAATGAGGTCCTTCTTCAAGATCTCGCCACGATCCTCCAGCAATCGCCTCAGCGCGCCACTGGCGCTCGACATGACGACGTCGGTGATCGACGCGCCACGGGACTTTGCTGCCCGCTTGACGTCGGCCAGCGGAACACGAAGACGGTGAAACTCCTTTTCGACGCCGGCCGCGCCGTTGAGGGAGGTTCGTCTCGCCTCGAAGATCGACGGCTGACCGGGAGTCGAATGGCGCCGCCCGCGCATCACCGCCACGTTCACGCCCGCTCGACCGATCGCGAACAGGCGGTTCACCCAGGAGCCGACGCTCTCGAAGATGATCTGAGGCCGCACGAGGATCCGCTGCAGCCCTTCGCGCACCAGCCCGAAGGAACTGGTCACCGTGGACTCGTTGTCGTCAAGTGTCACGTCACGCGGCGCCGGTGGGCGAACATCAGGCGAGATGTCGAACAGATTGGCGAAGGTCTCGGCTCCCGAGACGCCGTCGGCGAGCGCGTGGTGGACCTTCAGGGCGAGCGCCGCTCTCCCGTCCTCGAGCCCCTCAATCACGAGCAACTGCCACAGGGGGCGCTTCGGCGACAGCGGTCGGGAGAGGAACTCCGAGATCATCGCGTCGAACTGATCGGGCGTACCCGGCGTCGGCAGCGCCACGCGAACGACGTGTCGGTCGATGTCGAATTTCCTCTCGGGCACGAGGATCGGCCACGTGATGTCAAAGGGAGCACGCACAATTCGCTGCGTCAGCACCGGGATCTCGTGGAGACGCTCGGCGATGTTCTTGCGAATCAACTCGTAACGCTCCTTGGGGTCGGGCACCTCACCGAAGTCCAATTCAATGACAGCGCCAATGTTCATCGCCGAGCCGGGTACCTCGAGCAGGATGAAGGCGCTGTCGAGCGGATCGAGGAACTGCGTCACCTTCCAGAACTTCCAAAACCGCCCTCGCCGCGTTGGGCCGCGGGAAGCTCGTCCACCACTGTGAAATGCGACGACGGCACGGCGATGACCACGAGTTGGGCGATGCGGTCACCGCGATGTACCACGTAGTCGTGTTCAGGGTCCAAGTTCACCAGCGCCACCTTCAACTCGCCGCGGTAACCAGCGTCGATCAGGCCCGGTGCGTTGGCGCACGTCACGCCGTGCTTGGCCGCGAGCCCGCTGCGCGGCAGCACGAAACCCCCGTGTCCCTCCGGGATCGCCATGCTGAGCCCCGTCGCGACCAGCGCCCGGCCACCGCCGGCGCGCAAGGTGTGGGTCTCGACCGCCACCAGATCGCAGCCGGCGTCCCCCTCGTTGGCGTACGTCGGCACCACCGCGTCGACGTGAAGTGCCTTCACCAGGATTTCCATAGGCGCAGGCTACCAAGGTGATCACGGCGTGGTTCAGTCTTCTGTAGTGTCGCACTGTGCTCGTGTGGATGGATTTGGAGATGACGGGACTCGAACCCGACCGTCACGTCATCGTGGAAATCGCAACCGTCATCACCGACGATTATCTCAACGTCATCGCGGATGGACCCGACCTCGTCATCCACGCGAGCGAGGAACAACTCGCGCAAATGGGCGACTTCGTCACCGAAATGCACACGAAGTCCGGCCTGTTGCCGGCGATCGTGGCGTCGAGCGTGTCGACCGAAGAGGCCGAAGAGGCGACACTGGCGTTCTTGAAGGAACACATCGGCGAAGCGCGCTCGGTGCCCCTGTGCGGCAACTCCATCGGGACGGACCGACGTTTCCTTCAGGAGTACATGCCCACGCTCGAGTCCTTCTTCCACTACCGCAACGTCGACGTGTCGACCATCAAGGAACTCGCGCGACGATGGAATCCCGAGGTCCTATCGGCGATGCCCGAAAAGGACACGACGCACCGCGCCCTCGACGACATCCGTGAGTCCATCGCCGAACTGGTCCACTACCGTGCGACTCTGTTCTCGCCGCCCGCCGACACGAAGTAACCACGCAAGAAATGGTTGACGTTCCTCTTTCACTCGCCGAAGCCACCGCGCAGATGACCGCGCCGGGCCAGATGTTCGAGACGGCGCGCGAGGAGGTCAACGGTATTGAGATGACGGTGTGGAAGCACGCCCCGACGAACCTTCGACAGATCCTTGATCTCTCGCTCAAACACGCCCACGATGATTTCTTGGTCTACGAGGGTCAACGCTTCACGTTCGACCAGCACTACCGCGTCGCCTCGACGTTGGCCCGACGCCTCGGCGAGATCGGCGTCACCAAGGGTGACCGGGTGGCGATCGCGGCACGCAACCTTCCCCAGTGGGTCAGTTCCTTCTGGGGGGCAACGATCACCGGCGCCGTCGTCGTGCCCCTCAACGCCTGGTGGACCAGCGACGAACTCTCCTACGGACTGAGCGACTCGGGCTCGACCGTCGTCGTCGTCGACGAGGAGCGCCTCGAACGGCTCCGTCCCCATCTCGATGACCTCTCGTACCTCACGACGGTTGTCGTGATCAGCGCAGATCCCGCGAGAAACGCTCTTCTCGGTGATCCGCACGATCGAGTGCGGATCGTGGGTTTCGATGACCTACTCGGCGAGGTCGTACCCTCGGCCACGCCGCCCGACGTCGAGATCGCACCCGACGACGACGCGACGATGTTCTACACCTCAGGTACGACCGGACGACCCAAGGGCGCGGTCGGATCGCACCGCAACGTCATCACCAACCTGATGAGCCTCTTCTTCATCTCTCAGCGTGCCACGATGCGATTCGGCACGGAGGAACTCGCTGACGTGCGCGACGATCCGAGCGGATTCCTGTTGAACATCCCGCTCTTTCACGCGACGGGCTGCCTCGCGGTGATGGTGGTGAACACGGCCGCGGGTGGCAAGCTCGTCATGACGCACCACTTCGACGCCGGCCAAGCATTGGGACTGATCGCCTCGGAGCGTCTAACCAACATCGGTGGCGTCCCGACTATCGCGATGCAGATCCTCGACCACCCCGACTTCAAGAACTTTGACACCTCGTCGGTGCGCAGTGTCTCCTACGGCGGCGCCCCGGCGCCGCCCGAGCTGGTCAAACGCATCCGCGCGGCATTTCCGTTGGCC
>Ga0209385_1000113_pt1 | contig 29061 bp, 28 predicted proteins | sample NGEPerB_FD_184506 | JGI IMG/M metagenome (GOLD analysis project Ga0209385, IMG submission 184506) | Arctic peat soil microbial communities from the Barrow Environmental Observatory site, Barrow, Alaska, USA - NGEE PermafrostAB12-B... | ecosystem: Environmental > Terrestrial > Soil > Wetlands >... | reverse complement strand
TGAGCGAGCCGTTGGTCGCCTTCGCCACGTCGGCGGCGAACATGGCGACATTCCTGGTGTGGAAATTGCCGTCTGGATAGGGCGTCGGCATGTCCCATTTGGTTTGCGCCGAAGCCGCGGTCGCTAAGCAGCCCGCGAGCATGAGGCCCGCGAACACGCGCACATATTTCGTCACATCACCCTCCCTGCAGACCGATACGGGTCCTGGCTTTGATGGCCAAGCATGGGGCTATCGGGCGGCCGATGGCAAGACCGGCGAATTGCGCAAAATCAACTCAACGCGCCGGCTCGACGCCCTTGGCCCTAAGCGTGGGCGCGGCCCCTGGCCCGCTGAGAAAACGGATCAGCGCCTTGGCCGCATCGGGTTCCTTGGCGGACGCTGCCAAGCCGGCGGCGAACCCTATCTTCGTTTGCAGTTCCGCCGGGATCGGGCCCACCACATCGACGCCGGGAACACCGGTAATGCGGGTGGACACCACCACGACCATGTCGGCTTCTCCGCGCGCCACCACTTCGACGGTGTCTTCGGCCGCCATCGGTTTGAGCCTGGATTGCATCTCGACCTTGATGCCCATGCGGTCGAGCAGGCTGACAAAATACAACTCGCTGGCGCCCTTGCCCGGATAGGCAACCGCTTTCGCCGCCAGCAGCGTGCGCTTGAAGGCGTCGACCGATGAAATATCGGGCTTGGGCGCGCCGGCGCGCACCGCGACGCCAAGACCGGCGCGGCCGATATCGGCGCGCGAGCCTGCAACGATCTTGCCGTCCTTGATCAGCGCGTCGATCACCGGCGGATTGAGCACGGCGACGTCAAAACTCTCGCCGGCGTCGATTTTCTTTTTTAGATCGGAGTTCACCTCGAAGCGAAGATCGATCGTGTTGGCGGTCGCGTGCTCGAACTGGGAACAGAGCTCGCGCACCGCGGCCTTGGCGCCGTTGCCGCTCAGCACTTTGAGTTCGGCCGATTGCGCGGTGGAAACGGTCAGCAGCAGCGCCAGCGCGGGGCAAACAAAAGCTTCATGGCCGCGGCCCTTTGTTGAGCCGCGACCATAGCAGGCTTGTTTTACCCCCGACAGGCTGGACATAGTGCGGCCTCCGTCCACGGCCTGAGCCATGCCCGCCAAGAACTCAACGAAGACCGCAAGCGAAGTTTGGGACTTCTGGATCGACCGCGGCGGCACCTTCACCGACGTGGTGGGGCGGCATCCGGACGGCACGCTGGTGCCGCACAAGCTGCTGTCGGAAAATCCGGAAGCCTATACGGACGCCGCCGTGCAGGGCATCCGCGATCTCTTGGGCCTGAAGGCGGGCGAGCCGATCCCGCCGGGGCGCGTCGGCGCGGTGAAGATGGGCACCACGGTTGCCACCAACGCCCTGCTCGAGCGCAAGGGCGAGCGCACGCTGCTGCTGATCACCAAGGGCTTCCGCGACGCGCTCAAGATCGGCTACCAGGCGCGGCCAAAGATTTTCGCTCGCCACATCATCAAGCCGGACATGCTCTATGAGCGCGTCGCCGAAGTGGGCGAGCGTGTGCGCGCCGACGGCACGGTGGAACGCGCGCCCGATCTTGGCCAGGTGCGGCGCGATCTTGAGGCGGCCAAGGCGGACGGTATCGCCGCGGTGGCGATCGTGTTCATGCATGCCTATCGCTATCCCGAGCACGAGCGCCAAGTGGCTGCGCTCGCACGCGAGATGGGCTTCGCGCAGGTGTCGGTCAGCCACGAGGTGTCGCCGCTGATCAAGCTGGTCGGCCGCGGCGATACCACGGTGGTGGATGCGTATCTGTCGCCGATTTTGCGGCGCTATGTGGCGCAGGTCGACAAGGACCTCGATGCCCGGCGCTCAGCGGCACGTCTGATGTTCATGATGTCGTCGGGCGGACTGACCGCCGCCGAATTATTTCAAGGCAAGGACGCGATCCTCTCCGGCCCGGCCGGCGGCGTGGTCGGCATGGCGGAGACCGGACGGCAGGCCGGCTTCGACCGGCTCATTGGTTTTGACATGGGCGGCACATCTACAGATGTCTCCCATTTCGACGGCGAATATGAGCGCGCCTTCGAAACCGAAGTGGCCGGCGTGCGCATGCGCGCGCCGATGATGCTGATCCACACGGTGGCTGCCGGCGGCGGCTCGATCCTGCATTTCGACGGCGCGCGCTTCCGCGTCGGCCCCGACTCGGCGGGCGCCAATCCGGGGCCGGCCTGCTACCGCCGCAAGGGGCCGCTGGCGGTGACCGACGCCAATGTGATGGTTGGCAAGCTGCTCCCGGATTTCTTCCCGAAGATTTTCGGACCCGCCCAGGACCAACCGCTCGACGCCAAGACTGTGCGGCACGACTTCAACAATCTGGCGCAGAAGGTCGGCGACAAGACCGCGGAGGAGATCGCCGACGGCTTCATCAAGATCGCGGTCGAGAACATGGCGAACGCGATCAAGAAGATTTCCGTGCAGCGCGGCTATGACGTAACGCGCTACGCGCTCAACTGCTTCGGCGGCGCCGGCGGACAGCACGCCTGCCTGGTGGCAGACAGCCTCGGCATGACGCGCGTGCTCATTCATCCGTTCTCATCGTTGCTGTCGGCCTATGGCATGGGGCTGGCCGATATCCGCGCCACGCGCCAGCAGGCAATCGAATTGCCCTTCGGCGACAAGGCGCTCGCCGCCATCAAGCGGATCGGCACCGCGCTCGGCCGCGTGGTGAAAGCCGAAGTCGCCGGCCAGGGCGTGACGGCGGGGAAGATCAAAATCTTCGTGCGCGCGCATATCCGCTACGCTGGGACCGACACTGCACTCGTAGGGGGCGCAGGCGCCCTGCCCGCGATGCAGCGCGCCTTCGAGAAAGCCCACAAGGCGCGCTTCGGCTTCATCGACCGTAGTAAGCAGATGGTGGTGGAAGCGGTGTCGGTGGAGGCGGTCGGCGGCGGCGCCAAGTTCAGCGAGAAGACGGTCAAGCGCGCGCGTGGAAAATTGCCGGCGCCGGCGCGGCGCACAAATTTTTTCTCTGCGGGTGAATGGCATAAGGCCAATGTTTTCACCCGCAGTCAGCTCAAGATCGGCGCGACAGTGAAAGGCGCCGCCATCATCGTCGAACCGCACCAGACCATCGTGGTCGAACCGGGCTGGCAGGTCGAACTCAGCGCTAAGAACCATCTCGTGCTGACGCGCGCGAAAAAACTCAAGCGCACGCACGCCATCGGCACCCATGCCGATCCAATCATGCTGGAGGTGTTCAACAACCTTTTCATGTCGATTGCCGAGCAGATGGGCGTGTCGCTGCAGAACACCGCCTACTCGGTCAACATCAAGGAGCGGCTGGATTTCTCCTGCGCGGTGTTTTCCCATGACGGCACGCTGGTGGCCAACGCGCCGCACATGCCGGTGCATCTCGGCTCCATGGACCGCTCGGTCGAAACGATCATCCGCGATAACACGGGCAAGATCGCGCCCGGCGACGTCTATGCGATCAACGCGCCCTATAACGGCGGCACGCATCTGCCAGACATCACTGTGTGCACGCCGGTGTTCGACGACAAGAAGAAAAAGATTTTGTTCTGGGTCGCCTCGCGCGGCCATCACGCCGACGTCGGCGGCATCTCGCCCGGCTCGATGTCGCCGAACGCGACCACCATCGAGCAGGAAGGCGTCTATATGGACAACTTCAAGCTGGTCGAGCGCGGCCGCTTCCGAGAGGCGGCACTGATGGCGGCGCTCATCGGCGCGAAATATCCGGCGCGCAATCCGGTGCAGAACATCAACGACATCAAGGCGCAAATTGCGGCCAACGAAAAAGGCGTCGCCGAACTGCGCAAGATGGTGGTGCATTTCACCATGCCGGTGGTGCAGGCCTATATGCAGCACGTGCAGGACAACGCCGCCGAAAGCGTGCGGCGCGTGATCGACCGGCTGCACGACAGCGAGTTCTCCTACGAGATGGACCAGGGCACCGTGATCAAGGTGAAGATCACGGTCGACAAGCAAAAACGCGAAGCCACCGTCGATTTCACCGGCACCTCGCCGCAGCAGCCGACCAATTTCAACGCGCCCGAGCCGGTGACGCGCGCCGCTGTCTTATATGTCTTCCGCGTGATGGTGGACGACGACATCCCGATGAACGCCGGCTGCCTGCGGCCGATCAACATCGTAATCCCGGCGCATTCGATGCTGACGCCGGAATATCCCGCCGCCGTGGTGGCCGGCAATGTGGAGACGTCGCAGGCCATCACCAATTGCCTGTTCGGCGCGCTCGGGGCGCTGGCCGCCGCGCAGGGCACCATGAACAATCTCAATTTCGGCAACGCGCGCTATCAATATTACGAGACCATCTGCTCGGGCTCGCCGGCCGGGCCCGGCTTTCCCGGCACCGACGCCGTGCACACCCACATGACCAATACGCGGCTGACCGATCCGGAGGTGCTCGAATTCCGCTATCCGGTGGTGCTGGAAGATTTCCACATCCGCAAGGGCTCCGGCGGCAAAGGCCAATGGAATGCCGGCGACGGCATCCGCCGCACCATCCGCTTTCTGGAAAAGATGGACTGCACGATTTTGTCCGGCCACCGCCGGGTGCGACCATTTGGCTTGGCGGGTGGCGAAGCGGGGCAGATCGGCGAAAACTGGGCGCGCCGCCAGGACGGCCGCCTGGAGGCCCTCGCAGGCTGCGACGAGACGGTGATCGACGCCAATGAGGCGGTCATCATCCAGACCCCGACGGCGGGGGGATATGGGAAGCCTGACTAGCGGCTAACCGCAGGCTCCACCTCCCCCCATAGGGAGAGGTCGGCGAGCGAAGCTCGCCGGGTGAGGGGTTATAGCCTATCGAGACTCACGATCCCCCTCACCCCAGCCCTCTCCCCAACGGGGAGAGGGAGCGCGCTCAGTTCGCCGCAAGCACCGCCAACCGCCGGCAAACAGGCCCTCGCCTTGACCTTGATCAAATCCCGGGCACGGCGCCGACGCTAGGTTGCCCAAATGTTAGCCCCTCCCCGCGCGGGCCGCCCAGCGTCGCCGCTCAAAAAGCTATTGGAAAATGCCCCCAGCGTGCTGCTGGCGCCGGTGCCGCTGGCGCTGCTGCAACCCATGTTCACCCGCATCGCCACCCATGTGGCGCAGGCGCGCCCCGAACTGTTCAACCGGCTCGGGCCGCACGCGGGAAAACGCTTCCTGATCGACCCGACCGACCTGCCCTTCGTGCTGGTGCTCACGCCTTTGCCCGACCGGCCGCTGCTCACCGCGCATCGCCGCCATGAAAGGCCGGCGCACGTTGCCGCCATCGCCGGTACTTTCTTCAATCTGCTCGACATGATCGACGGCTCGCTCGACGGCGACGCGCTGTTCTTCTCGCGCGACTTGCAAGTGAGCGGCGATACCGAAGCAGTGGTGGCGCTGCGCAACGCGCTCGACGATTTCGAGGGCTCGGCACTCGATAGCGTGGTCGCGAGCTTCGGGGCCCTGTCGGGGCCGGCGGGGCTGGCGCTGTCGGTGGTGCGCTCGGTGCGGGGGAGATAGCGATGAGCGAAGCGCAAAGCTTCCATCAACAAGACTACCAGCGCCCGGAACTGGTCTGCCCGGCGGGGACGCCGGCGGCGTTGCGCGCCGCCGTCGATGCCGGAGCCGACGCGGTCTATTGCGGCCTGCAGAACGAGACCAATGCGCGCAATTTTCCCGGACTGAATTTCACGGTTCCCGAAGTCGAGCAGTCGCTCGCCTATGCGCGCGCGCGCAACGCCAAGCTGCTGCTCGCGGTCAACACGTTTCCGCCGGCCGGCAAGTTCGCGCTGTGGCGCGACGCGATCGACGGAGCAGCAAAGCTCGGCGTCGACGCGGTGATCGTCGCCGACATGGGCGTGGCCGATTACGCCGCGCGCACGCATCCGGATTTAAGGCTGCATCTGTCGGTGCAGGCCGGCGCCTCGTCACCCGAGGCGATCCGCTTCTATTGCGAGCAATTCGGCGTCAAACGCGTGGTGCTGCCGCGCATGCTCACCGTCGCCGAAATCGCCGAGCTGCATAGCCAGATCCCGTGCGAGATCGAAGCCTTCATCTTCGGCAATATCGGGATGATGGCGGAGGGGCGTTGCAGCCTGAGCAGTTACGTGACCGGCGCGTCGACCAACATGGACGGCGTCTGTTCGCCGGCGGCCGACGTGCATTACGAAGAGGACGCCGCGCGCAACCTGACCACGCGGCTCGGCGAATACGTGATCGACTGCTTCGCCGGGGCTGAAAGCGCCGGCTATCCGACCATCTGCAAGGGCCGCTATCTGTGCGGCGTGCAGAGCGATCCCTATTACGCCTTCGAAGAGCCGGTCAGCCTCAATCTGTCGGCGCTGCTGCCCGACCTGATGCGCGCCGGGGTCACCGCGCTCAAGATCGAGGGCCGCCAGCGCAGCCGCGCTTACGTGAAGTCGGTGGTCGGCGCCTTCCGCAAGGCCGTGGACGACATCATGGCCGGCCGCGAGGCCGCCTTCGCCAGCCTGCTGGCGCTCACCGAAGGCCGCCGCGAGACCGAAGGCGCCTTCCCCAGCAAGCGATGGAGATAGCGGTGCAGGCGAATAAGAGCGAGCTCACGCTGGGGCCGGTGCTGTTCAACTGGGAGCCGGAGAGCTGGCGCGATTTCTATTTCCGCATCGCCGACGAAGCGCCGATCGCAACCGTCTATCTCGGCGAAGTCATCTGTTTCAAGCGCGCGCCGCTGTTCGAGCCTTATCTGGAAGCGGTGGCCGCGCGCCTTCAGGCCGCCGGCAAGACCGTCGTACGCTGCACGCTGGCCGAGGTGATGTCCAAGCAGGAACGCAAGATGGTCGACGAGGTCTGCGCCGAGGAGACAATCGTGGAGGCGAACGACGGCTCCGCTTTGCTGCGCCTGCGCGGCCGGCCGCATCACGCCGGCCCCTTCGTCAATGTCTACAATGAGCGGACACTGGCGGTGCTGGCGCGCGGCGGCGTCTGCAATGTTTGCTTGCCGCCGGAAATGCCGGCGAGTGCCATCCGCGCGCTCTGCCCGGAAGCGGCCAAGCTCGCCGTCACCATCGAAGTGCAGGTGTTCGGCCGGGTTGGGCTGGCGCTGTCGGCGCGCTGCTATCACGCGCGCGCGCATGGCCGCAGCAAGGACAGTTGCCAGTTCATCTGCAACGTCGATCCCGACGGGATGGCGCTGCGCACGCTGGAGGACAAGCCGTTCCTGACGGTGAACGGCATCCAGACCATGTCGCACGATTACCTCAATCTGATCGGCGAGCTGGCCGATCTGCAGGCGATGGGCGTGACGCGCTTCCGCCTATCGCCGCATAGTTGCGACATGGTGGAGGTGGCGAATATCTTCCGCGGCGTGCTCGATCGCCGCATAAGCGCCACTGAGGCCGGCGCACGCCTCGACGGCATCAAGATCGAGGCGCCATTCTCCAACGGCTTCTACTACGGCAAGCCGGGCTATAGCTGGAGCCGGGCGACGGCGCCCTGACGGCGCCCGGTTCGGCCGCTCATTGCTATTCGTTATGACGACGGCGGCAATTAGTTGCGCGCGATGATCTCGCGCTCATCGCGATGCATCGGCGTCGCGTCGGTGAGCTTGCCCGTCTGGCGGCGCAGCGGCATCGTGGGACGACGGCGCTTCATAGCGGTGCGGCGGCGCCGGCGCGGACGCAGCCGTTCGATACGCACGCCACCCATGCGGGCGAACGGCTCACGCAACCCACCGTCGTCCTCGGCGACCAGCAGCGGCAGCCCCAGCACCTTGGCCCAGGCGCGCCATTCGGCGAAGGCTTCGTCGGCCTCGCCGGAAGCGAATAGCGGCAGCACGAGCGAGGGATCCTTGTGTTCAAGCGTGACAGAGACGGAGGCCTCCGCATCGCTCTCGCCCACCACGACCCGGATGGCGACGCCGGTAAAGGCCGAGACCGGCATGTTGAGCGCCATGCGCATGCCGCCCAGCGAGCGGCGCACCACCACGCGTTCGCGATAGAGCTCCACGTGCCGCACCCGCTCGTCGGCCGCGCCATCGATCGCCGCAAAGCGCGCCGGCAGGCTGAACGGGTCGAGCCGCAATGCGCGGCTCGACCCGGCGGGCATTCCGCCACTTCGCATTTGACGCCTCGAAACTCTCCCACGCCGGGCTTATGGGCCCGGTCGTGCAGCCATCATGGCGGAAAGACGTCGGAATCCGCTTAATGTTCGCGGTTAATCGCTGGTAGCTTGCCCCGCTTTGCGCCGCATGATTGACGAGGCGTTGCGAACCATGATTGACGAGGTGTTGATAGCTCTGCGCAAAATATTCGGATCGGCGGTTGAACCGCGCCCCGTTTGGGGCCATTTGATATCCACGCGTCATTCCGGGGCGCGGGCATTTGCCGGCGAACCCGGAATCCAGAGGCAAACGACGTGCTCGCGTCTGGATTCCGGGTTCGCTCGTTGCGCGAGCGCCCCGGAATGACGTGATTATTATGAAGGCTGTCCCCATCATGCACGCTCCCGCCTCATCCTTGTTCGACCAGACCGCCCTCACCGACCGCGCCGAGCGGCTGGTCAAGGCCGCGCTTGCCCGGGGCGCCGATGCCGCCGACGCGGTGGCGTTGCGCGGGATGTCGCTCGCGATCGAAGTGCGCGACGGCGCGGTGGAGGAGAGCGAGCGCGCCGAACGCGCGCGGCGCCCGAGGATAAGTTCGCCGGGCTGGCCGATGCAGCGCTGCTGGCGCACGATTTTCCCGATCTCGATCTGATCGATCCCGAGCTGCCCACGATAATCGAGCTTGAAGCGATGGCGCGCGCCGCCGAAGTCGCCGGGCTCGCGGTCAAGGGCGTCGCCAAGTCGGGCGGCGCCTCGGCCTCGGCCGGCATCGGCGGCATGGTGCTGGTCACCAGCCACGGTTTTCGCGGCGCCTATCTGGGCTCGCGCCACGGCCTGTCGATGACCGCGATCGCAGGTAGCGGCACCGGCATGGAGCGCGACTACGATTATTCCTCGGTGTTGCACGCTGCCGATCTGGAGTCGCCTGAGAAGATCGGCCGCACCGCCGGCGAGCGCGCGCTCGAGCGGCTCAACCCACGCAAGGTATCCACCCGCAAAGTGCCGGTGGTGTTCGACCGCCGAGTGTCCGGCTCGCTGGTTTCGCACCTCGCCAGCGCCGCCAATGGCGCTTCGGTCGCGCGCAAGACCAGCTTCCTGCGCGACAAGATGGGCGAGAAGCTGTTCGCCGACGGCATCCGCATCATCGACGATCCACTGCGCAAGCGCGGCCTGCGCTCGCATCCGTTCGACGGCGAAGGCGTCGCCGGCAGGAAGCTCGCGCTGGTCGACGACGGGGTCTTGCGCTCATGGATTCTCGACTGCGCGACCGCGCGCGAACTCGGGCTCGCCACCACCGGCCACGCCCAGCGCGGCGTGTCCTCGGTGCCGTCGCCGGGAGCGAGCAACCTGCATCTGGAAGCGGGGCGCTTGAGTCCCGAGGCGTTGATCGCCAACATCAAGGACGGCTTCTACGTCACCGACCTGATCGGCATGGGCGCCAACATGGTGACCGGCGACTACAGCCGCGGCGCCTCCGGCTTCTGGATCGAGAACGGCAAGCGGACGTTTGCCGTGAGCGAGGTCACCATCGCCGGCCATCTGCTCGATATTTTCCGCACCCTCACACCCGCCAACGATCTCGAATTCCGCTACGGCACCAATGCGCCGACCGTGCGGCTGGAGGGCTTGACCGTTGCCGGGCAGTGAAACGCATGATCCCGAAAAGTGGGAACCGGTTTCCCGCCTTCGCGAAGCCCGCTTCGGCGGGCGAAGGAAGGTCGGAAAAGATCATGCGCAATGAACTTGCCGGCCTGCGCACGTCGCTCGAAGCCGTGATGCGCGAGGCCGGCGATCTGGCGCGCGCGACCGCGCGCGGACCCTTCAAGCGCTGGACCAAGGGCGACGACGATTCGCCGGTGAGCGAGGGCGATATCGCGGTCAACGATCTGTTGCGCACGCGGCTCACCGATCTGGTGCCCGACGCCGGCTGGCTGTCGGAGGAGACCGAAACCCTGCCCGACCGCGCCTTGCCGCTGGCCTGGGTCGTGGATCCGATCGACGGCACCCGCGCCTATATCTCCGGCCGCGCCGACTGGACCATCTCGGTGGCGCTGGTCGAGAACGGCCGTCCGGTATTGGCCGCGCTTTTTGCGCCGGTGACCGATGAGATGTTCCTCGCGGTCCAGGGCAAGGGCGCCGCGCTTAACGGCGCCGCAATCGCGGCAAACCGCGGCGCGACGCTTGAACGCGCCAGGCTCGCCGGCCCCAAACGTTATCTCGACAAACTCGCCGGCCTTGCCCCCAGCATGCTGGCGCAGCCCAAGGTGTTTTCGCTCGCGCTGCGGCTTGCGCGCGTCGCGCATGGGGAACTCGATGCCGCCTTCGCCTCGCCCGGCAGCCATGATTGGGACCTTGCCGCGGCCGACCTCCTGGTGCACGAGGCCGGCGGCCTATTCACCGATTTTGCCGACCAGCCGCTGCGCTACAATGCCCAGCACACCGCGCATGGCGCACTGATTGCCGCCGGTTCCGCCCGCCATGACACGCTGATCGATTTGCTGCGCGACCGCCGCGGCGAGTTTGCATAAATCCGGCCTGTGGCTTAATCCACAACACCCTATGCGCTTCCTGTCCGCCGCTGCCGCCGCCGCCCAAATGCGCTATTTCATCGTCCACCCGCACCGCCTGCTCGATCCCGACCGCGCGGGCCGGGCGGTGCGCTGAGCAGGTGCTGATGCCGTCATTCAAGCGGATCGTCAGATCGTCCGCCTTCCAGGGCGCCGTGGGAGCGGTGGGGGCGTGGTATCTGCGGCTGGTCTGGCACACCAGCAGCAAGACCTATGAGCCGGCGACGATCTACGACACGGTGCAGATACCGGCGATCCTCGCGATGTGGCACGGCCAGCATTTCCTGATGCCATTCATCAAAAAAGACCCCGAGTCGCACCGCGCCAAGGTGCTGATCTCGCGCCACCGCGACGGCGAGGTCAATGCGCGCGCCGCCGAGAACTTGGGCATCGGCACCATCCGCGGCTCCGGCGCACATAACGGCGAATTCAACCGCAAGGGCGGCGCCGCCGCCTTCAGCGAAATGATCGACGCCCTCAAGGACGGCTACAGTGTCGCGCTCACCGCCGACGTGCCGAAGGTCTCGCGCGTCGCCGGCATGGGCGTCGTGAAGCTGGCGCAGCATTCGGGGCGACCAATCTATGCGGTGGCGATCGCGACCAGCCGGCGCATCGAACTCGATAATTGGGATCGCACCGCGATCAATCTTCCCTGCAGCCGGGTGGGGCTGGTGGCGTGCGAAGCGATCTATGTTGCGCGCGACGCCGACGATGCCGCGCTCGAAGCGGCGCGGCAACGGTTGGAGAGTGAGCTCAATCGGGTGACGGCGCGCGCCTACGAAATTGCCGACCGGACCGGGAGCAAGGCATCGTGAGCGACAGGCTGCCGGCACCGTTGCGCGCCTACCAGCTGTTCGCGGTGGCGATGACGCCGCTGACGCCGCTGTTGCTGGCGCGGCGGCAGCGGCGCGGCAAGGAGCATAGCCTGCGCCTGTCCGAGCGGCGCGGCGTCAGCGTCATGGCGCGCCCACCGGGGCCGCTGGTCTGGCTGCATGGCGCGAGCCTCGGCGAATTGATCAGCGTGTTGCCGCTGATCGAGCGCATCCGCGCGCGCGAAGTCAATGTGCTGGTGACCTCCGGCACCGTCACCTCCGGCGGGCTGGCCGAGCAGCGGCTGCCGCGCGGCGTCATTCATCAATTCATGCCGCTCGACGTGCCGCTGTTCGTGCGCCGCTTCCTCGCGCATTGGCAGCCCGATCTCGCGCTGTTCGTGGAATCCGATCTGTGGCCGAACATCATGATCGAGACGTCGCAGCGCGGCGTGCCAATGATCCTGGTCAACGGCCGGCTGTCGGAAAACTCGTTCCGGCGCTGGCGCTATTTCCCGGTGACGATCGGCGACCTGCTGCGGCGGCTCGACCTCTGCCTGGCGCGCTCGCCGGCTGACGCCGAGCGCTTCGGTGAATTGGGCGCCCCGCATGTCGTCACCACCGGCGACCTCAAGCTCGACGGGCCGGCGCCGCCCGCCGACCGGGCCAAGCTCGCGGCCTTGGCTAGCGCGATCGGCGGCCGGGCGATCATCGCGGCGATCGACGCGCACCAGCGGCTGCGCGCGAACTTTCCCGGCCTGCTGACGCTGATCGTGCCGCGCCATCCCGAGCGCGGCATCGGCGTCGCCGAAATCGCGCGCGCCGCCGGGCTGCAAGCCCGCTTGCGGTCGCGCGGCGAGCTGCCCGACGCAACCACCGATATTTATGTCGCCGACACGGTCGGCGAGCTCGGTCTGGTCTATCGGCTGGCGCCGATCGTTTTCGTCGGTGGCTCGCTGGTCAAGCATGGCGGGCAGAATCCGATTGAACCCGCCAAGCTCGGCGCCGCCATTCTGCATGGCCCGTATGTCTGGAATTTCGCCGAGATCTACGCCGCGCTCGACCAGGCGCGTGGCGCCGAGCCGGTCGCCGACGCCGTGACGCTCACCGCCGGTTTCGCCGCCTTGCTGGCGCAGCCCGAAGCTCGCGCCCGCGTCGCCGATGCCGCGCGCACGACGGTCGAGGCGCTCGGCGGCGCGCTCGAGCGCACTGTGCAATCGCTCGACCCTTATCTAATGCAGCTTCGGCTGCGCCAGCGAGCCGACAATGCGTGAGCCGGCATTCTGGTGGCGCAAAGCCGGCTTGGCCTCCGGCCTGCTGGCGCCCGCCGCCGCTTGTTATGGCGCCATCGCGGCGCGGCGGATGCTGCGGCAAGGTACGCGCGCGGGTGTGCCGGTGCTGTGCGTGGGAAATTTCACGCTAGGCGGGGCCGGCAAGACGCCGACGGTCATGCGGCTTGCAAAACTTCTGCAAGAGGCCGGCGAACGGGTGTTTTGTCTCAGCCGCGGCTATGGCGGCAGTCTTGCCGGTCCCAAGCGCGTGGACGCGCATAGCGACCACGCGGCGCAAGTCGGTGACGAGGCGCTGCTGCTGGCGCGCGTGGCGCCGACCATGGTCGCGCGCGACCGCGTTGCGGGCGCCGAGGCCGCGGCTGCTGCCGGCGCCAGTGTCGTCATCATGGACGACGGCTTGCAGAATGCATCGCTCATTAGGGATTTCACCATCGCGGTCGTCGACGGACGGCGCGGCCTCGGCAACGCGCGCGTGTTTCCCGCAGGAGCCTTGCGGGCGCCGCTCGCTGTGCAGCTGGCGCGCACCGACGCGCTGTTGGTGGTCGGCGAGGCGACGGGTGCCGGCGACGCCGTTGCCGCCGCGCATGGTTTGCCGATCTTTCATGGACACTTGCAGCCAGACCCTGCAGCCATCGCGGCGCTGAAAGCGCGCAAGGTGTTCGCCTTCGCCGGCATCGGCGATCCGGACAAGTTTTTCGCGACCGCAACCGAGGCCGGCATCGCGGTCGCCCGGCGTCAGGCGTTTCCCGATCATCACCGCTTCAGCGCCGAGGAGGCCGCCGAACTGATCATGCGCGCCGAGCACGACGGCCTTGCGCTGCTGACCACCGAGAAAGATCGTGCGCGCATGACGGGCGAACCGCTGCTGGCGGCGCTCGCCGCCAAGGCGCACGTGCTGCCGGTCACATTGGCGGTGATAGAGGCGGAGGAATTGCGGGCGCTGGTGCTGGCGAAGCTGCGGCCCTAGCGGCACCTGTGTCCCGGGCGCAGCGCAGCGCGACAGCGGTGCGCTGCAGACCCGGGACCGTTAAACATTCAGAGTTTGGAAAGTCCCCGGATCAGCGGCGCATCACTCCGCTTCGCTGCGTGCTGCGCCGCATCCGGGGCAAGTACACCTCGGCGCCCGACTAGGTCTTCGCGGCCTGCGGTTGCAGGCGCTGCAAAACCGCCTGCGGCGAGGCATAGGCTTCCTGCAGATCGACGCTCCAATATTTGAGCTCCTCAAGCGGAATCGGCACGCCGGTCACCGCGCAACGCACAAAGGCGCCCGGGCGCACCACGCGGAAATCGCCATCGAGATATTTCACCTCGGCCTCGCCGCTCATCGGCGAGGAGCGATCGTAGCGATTGAGCAAAGGCGGCCTCCATGGACGTTCGGCTTGGGTGTCTTTTTTACCTGCGCGTGATCTTATCCGAAAACCGGTTCCCACTTTTCGGGAGCATGCGCCAAAGATAGTCGTTTCGGCGCGCCGACGAAACCCTTAATCCGCGGGTTTTTCGTAAAGTTCGCCTAGGCCCCGAACAGGCTGCCCTGCCCGCCCGGGCCGCCGCCGCGCGCGCGCGGCTTGGCGCGAGCGGTTGGCGTCGGCGCGCTGTCGGGCCGCGTCGGCGGTGGCGCCGACGCGGCCATCGGAAAACTCGATCTCCAGCCGCATGTGGCTGGTGACGGCGGCGGCGCTGCGCAGCGGATGCCCCTCGCCGTCGCGGACGAGAGCGAAACCACGCGCCAGCACGCCATGATACGAATAGGCAGCGAGCAATTGTCCGGCGGCGAGCACGCGATCGGCGCGGCGCTGGAGATAGTTCTGCTGGGCGAGTTTGCCGCGCTTGGCGAAAGCGACAATGATTTCGCTTGAGCGCGTCAGCCGCAACTTCAATAGCCGTGGTGACAGCTTGGTGGCGACACGGGTGAACTGAGTGCGGTGAAGCTGCGCGTTGGCGTGCAAGGCACGCGGCAAACGTTTCGCCAGCGTGTCCAGCCGCTGGCGCGGATCGGCCAGCAGTTCGTCGCGTGCCGGCAACGCGCGCGCCGCCGCGCGCAGTTCGGTGCGGCGCACGTCCATGCCGCGCTGCCAGGAGCCGATCTGCCGCGCCGCCAGCGCGGCGATTTGCGTCAGCAGTTCGGCGCGCACCGGCACGGCAATCTCGGCGGCGGCGGTCGGCGTCGGCGCGCGGCGATCAGCGGCGAAATCGATCAGCGTGATATCGGTCTCGTGGCCGACCGCCGAGATCAGCGGGATCATGCTCTCCGCCGCCGCGCGCACCACGATCTCCTCGTTGAACGACCACAGGTCCTCGAGCGAGCCGCCGCCGCGCGCGACGATGATCAAGTCCGGCCGCGGCAGCGCGCCGCGCTCTGGCAGCGCGTTGAAGCCGCGGATGGCGTTGGCGACTTCGGCCGCCGAGCTTTCGCCCTGCACCCGCACCGGCCACACCAGCACGCGGCGCGGAAAGCGCTCGGCCAGCCGATGCAGAATGTCGCGGATCACCGCGCCGGTCGGCGATGTCACCACGCCGATCACGTTCGGCAAAAACGGAATGAGCTGCTTGCGCGCCTCGTCGAACAGGCCCTCAGTAGCGAGCTTCTTCTTGCGCTCCTCCAAGAGCTTCATCAGCGCGCCGATGCCGGCGGGCTCCAGGGTGTCGATGACGATCTGGTATTTCGAGGAGCCGGCAAACGTCGTGAGCTTGCCGGACACGATGACGTCGAGGCCTTCTTCGGGCTTGACCCGCATGCGGCCCCAGACGCCCTTCCAGATCACGCCTTCCAGCACCGCCTTGTCGTCCTTGAGGCGGAAATAGACGTGGCCGGAGGGCGAGGCCCCCTTGAAGCCGGAGACCTCGCCGCGCACCCGCACATAGCCGTAGGCATCCTCGACGGTCTTGCGCAGCGCCGCCGACAGCCCGGAGACGGTCCATTCCACGACGTTGTTGAGGACTGCTTCGGGCATGGGGGCCGAATCTGTTGCGGGGCCGAGGGGCCATGCTACACCAATTCACGAAACGTGAACTGAGCCGACCATTCACCCATGAACATCCTCATCCTCGGTTCCGGCGGACGCGAACACGCGCTGGCCTGGAAAATGGCGGCGAGCCCGCTGAGCGAGAAGCTTTATTGCGCGCCCGGCAATGCCGGCATCGCGCGCGAGGCCGAGTGCGTCGCGCTCGACCTCGCCGACCACAAGGCGGTGATCGCGTTCTGCCAGGCGAAGAAGATCGATCTGGTCGTGGTCGGGCCCGAAGTGCCGCTGTGCGCCGGCATCGTCGACGATCTGGAAGCGGCGGGCATCAAGGCCTTCGGGCCGAGCAAATGGGCGGCGCGCCTGGAAGGCTCGAAGGGCTTCACCAAGGACCTCTGCAAAGCCAACAAGATTCCGACCGCCGCTTACGAGCGCTTCAAGGCCGCCGCCGCCGCCAAGGACTACGTGCGCAAAAAAGGCGCGCCCATTGTCGTGAAGGCCGACGGGCTCGCCGCCGGCAAGGGCGTGGTGGTGGCGGAGACGGTGGCCGAGGCGGAAGCCGCCATCGACATGATGTTTAGCGGCGGCTTAGGTCAGCCGGCCTGGGAAATCGTGATCGAGGAATGTCTGGTCGGCGAGGAGGCCTCGTTCTTCGCGCTGTGCGATGGCGAGACCGCGGTCCAGCTAGCGTCGGCGCAAGACCACAAGCGCGTCGGTGACGGCGACAACGGTCCCAACACCGGCGGCATGGGTGCCTATTCGCCGGCGCCGATCATGACGCCGGAAATGAACCAACGCGTGATGGACGAGATCATTCAGCCCACCGTTCGCGCCATGCAGGCAATGGGCGCGCCCTACAAAGGCGTGCTGTTCGCCGGACTGATGATCACCAAGAGCGGCCCGCAGCTGATCGAATACAATGTCCGCTTCGGCGATCCGGAATGCCAGGTGCTGATGCTGCGCCTGATGTCGGATCTGGTCCCGGCGCTGCTCGCCGCGCGCGACGGGCAGCTGAAAAATTTCGATCTGCGCTGGTATCCGGACGCCGCGCTCACCGTGGTGATGGCGGCCAAGGGCTATCCGGGGAATTACGCCAAGGGTTCGCTGATCGAAGGGCTCGACGCGGCCGCCGACGGGCAGCTGAAAAATTTCGATCTGCGCTGGTATCCGGACGCCGCGCTCACCGTGGTGATGGCGGCCAAGGGCTATCCGGGGAATTACGCCAAGGGTTCGCTGATCGAAGGGCTCGACGCGGCGGCGCAGGTCGAGGGTGTGGAAATTTTCCATGCCGGGACCAAAGCCGACAGCGGGCGCATTCTCGCGAACGGCGGTCGCGTGTTGAATGTCAGCGCACGCGGCAAGACCGTGCGCGAGGCGCAGCAGCGCGCCTATGCCGCGGTCGACCGCATCAAATGGCCGGATGGCTTCTGCCGCCGTGATATCGGCTGGCAGGCGGTGAAAAGAGAAACCTGATATTGACGAGAGAGACACGTCGGAGACCCCCATGCATCCCGTGCTTCGGCTTTACGAAGATTTCCTCTCCAGCGCCGAGAATGTCGAATTTCAGCTGCCGCCGCTGCCGCGCTTCATCTTCGTGGTGCACGGGTCGGCGCTGATCGCCGACGAGACCGTGAACGCAGGCGAAGCCTGGCAAGGCGAAGGCGCGGCGCTGGTGAAGCCCGGCCCGGGCGGCGTGACCTGCTGGCGCTGGGAGCTTTCGCGCGGCGATCAGGGCTCAACGGTCGCCAGCGCGCCTGGCATGGCCTCGCACGAGAAGCTCACGGCCTACCTGGAAACCCTGCCGAAGGGCGAACTGCTGATGCGCGGCGACAGCGTGGCGTTTCCGCCCGGCGGCTGCGCCTATCAGCACCGGCACCAGGGGCCCGGCATCCGTTGCCTGATCGAGGGCGGCATCCGCATCGACACCCATGGCCGCTCGACCTCGTACGGACCGGGCGGCGCCTGGTACGAGAGCGGACCCGATGCGGTGTTCGCGCAGGCTTCGCCCGACAAGCCCAGCCGCTTTATTCGCGTCATGATCCTGCCGCGCGCGCTCACCGGCAAAAGCTCGCTCGAGTATCTCAACGAAGAGGACAAGGCGAAGCCGAAGACGCAAAGTTATAAGATTTACGCTGACGCGCCGATTTCGTTCGGCACCTCGCGCAAATGAGCGCGGAGCGATAGTGACCCTCGACCGCCAGCAGGCTTTTTCCGGCACCAAGGAGGCGGCGCCCGCGCTGCGGCTCGATAGTGCACGCCTTGAGCATTATCTGACGACAAACGTGAAAGATTTCGCCGGCCCGCTGACCGTCAAGCAATTCAAGGGCGGACAGTCGAACCCGACTTATCTGCTGGAGACGCCGGCGCGGCGTTACGTCTTGCGCCGCAAGCCGCCCGGCAAGCTGCTGCCGTCGGCGCATGCGGTCGACCGCGAATACCGCGTGATCCGCGCGCTGCATACGCAAGGTTTTCCGGTTGCGAAGCCGCTGCTCTATTGCGCGGACGAGCGCGTCGCCGGCACGCCGTTCTACGTGATGAGCTGCGTGGACGGCCGCGTGTTCTGGGAGCCGCAGATGCCCGGCTCCAACCCGGCCGAGCGCGCCGCGGTCTACGACGCCATGAACGACACGATCGCGCGCCTGCATGCGTTCGATCCGGCGGCCATCGGCCTCTCCGATTTCGGCCGCGGCGAGAATTATGTCGCGCGCCAGGTCGAGCGCTGGTCGAAACAGTATCGCGCCTCGGAAACCGAAAAGATCGACGCCATGGAGCGCTTGATCGAATGGCTGCCCAGCCACATTCCGCCGGGCGGCCCGCCTCGCCTCGTGCATGGCGACTACCGGCTCGACAACCTGATCGTCGCCGCGGCTGAGCCGAAAATCCTCGCCGTGCTCGACTGGGAATTGTCCACGCTGGGCGATCCGCTCGCCGATTTCACCTATCACCTGATGGCCTGGCATATGCCGCATTCCGAAAGCGCCGCCGGCACCGCCTCGCTGGTCGGGCACGATCTTAGCCGCCTCGGCATCCCGTCGATGGCGGATTACGTCGAAGCTTACGTGGCGCGCACCGGGCTCGATCCGCGCCCGGCGCTGCCGGTCTATCTCGCCTATAATTTCTTCCGCATCGCCGCGATTTTGCAGGGCATCATCGGGCGCGTGCGCGACGGCACCGCGACGAGCGAATTCGCGCCGGCCAAGGCCGAGATGATCCGCCCGCTCGCCGACAAGGCATGGGAATTCGCGCGGCAAGCCGGCGCGCGCTGACCGTTAGGGTCAACAAATCCTTTCACGGCAACTCCGTATTTCACACATGCGTGCTGGGTAAAATTGAGACCTACCCCGGTAGGGTTGCCGCGCTATGAGAAAAACATCCATCACGAGCGTGGGCGGCCTTGGCGTTCAAATCGTCACGGCGAAGATCGCATCGTCGCCAAAGCGGCGGCCGCTGCGGCCGGCCAATGAACGCGACGACGACCCGCCAGAGGAGCAGGCCCCGCCGCCGCCCGGCATGGGCAAGCTGGTCGACAAGACCGTTTAGATTCTTACTTGCGCATGATCTTTCCCGAAAACCGGTACCCACTTTTTGGGATCATGCGCTATCGCCGCGCGGCGAAGAAATCGCGCAGCAATCCGGCGCATTCGCTTTCATTGATGCCGCCATAGACCTCCGGCCGGTGATGACAGGTGGGTTGCGAAAAGAACCGCACGCCGTTTTCCACCGCACCGCCTTTCGGATCGCCGGCACCGAAATAAAGCCGGCGGATGCGCGCGAAGGCCATCGCGGCGGCGCACATGGCGCAGGGCTCCAGCGTCACATAGAGATCGCAGTCGGCGAGTCGCTCCGAGCCGAGCGCGGCCGCGGCCTGCCGGATCGCAAGCAGTTCGGCATGCGCCGTGGGATCGCGATCGGTAATGGTGCGGTTGCCCGCGCGCGCGACCACCTCGCCATCGCGTACGATCACGCAGCCGACCGGCACCTCGCCGCGCGCTCCCGCGGCGCGGGCTTGGTCGAGGGCCATTTCCATAAATGAAGCCACGCTCGTATCGCCTTCCGAACTCTGCTATCAGGCCGCAACCTTATTGCGGCCAACCTTATTACGGCTATGAGCATGTTCGACAAGAGCAATCAACAAAATCCCGGCGAACGCATCGCCAAGGTGATGGCGCGGGCCGGGCTCGCCTCGCGGCGCCAGGCCGAGGCCTGGATCGCCGCTGGGCGCGTGGCCGTCAATGGGGCGGTGATTTCCTCGCCCGCGCTCAACGTGACGCCGTCCGATCGCATCGCGGTGGATGGGCAGCCGCTGCGCGCCCGCGAGCGCACGCGGCTGTTCCGCTATCACAAGCCGCGCGGCCTGGTGACCACGAATTCCGACCCGGAGGGACGGCCGACCATCTTCGCCGCGCTGCCCAAGGATCTGCCGCGGCTGGTCAGCATCGGCCGGCTCGACATCAACACCGAAGGGCTGCTGTTGCTCACCAATGACGGCGGTTTGGCGCGCGTGCTCGAACTGCCGGCGACCGGCTGGCTGCGGCGCTATCGCGTGCGCGCTTTGGGGCGCGTGATGCAGCCTGCGCTCGACCGCCTGCGCTCCGGCATCACGGTCGCGGGCGTGCATTATGGGCCGATCGAAGCGACGCTCGACCGCGAACAGGGCGCCAATGTCTGGCTCACCATCGGCATCCGCGAAGGCAAGAACCGCGAGGTGCGCAAGGTCCTGGAGACGCTCGACCTCAAGGTGAACCGGCTCATCCGCGTGGCGTTCGGGCCGTTCGAGCTGGGCGATCTCGATGAGGGCGAGGTTAAGGAGATCGAGTCGCAGGCGCTGCGCACCGAACTCGGCGAGAAGATCGTAGCTGAGGCCGGCGCAGATTTCGACGCGCCGCTGGTCGATCATACGGCGGAACCGGTCGCTCCCCGTCACCCTGAGGCGCGCGCGCAACGCGCCTTGAAGGATAACGAATCGACACCGCGGCGCGAGCATCCGAACGACAAGAAAAAACAACCGCGCCGCGACCGCACCGGCGGGCCGCGACCGAAATATCCGAGATAGCGCATGATCCCGAAAAGTGGGAACCGGTTTTCGGATCAGATCATGCGCAAAAGGAAAAAAGTATAATGCGCGTGGTCGGGGGCAGATTGCGCTCGCGCCCGATCGCCGGGCCGAAGTCGGACGCGCTTCGCCCGACCGCCGACCGCCTGCGCGAGGCGCTGTTCAATATCCTGATGCACGCTTACGGCGACCCGGTGAGCGGCGCGCGCGTGCTCGACCTGTTCGCCGGTACCGGCGCGCTCGGCATCGAAGCGATCTCGCGCGGCGCGGCTTACGCACTGTTCGTTGACGACGGCGTGCAGGCGCGCGCGCTGCTGCGCGACAACACTGAGCAGCTCGGGCTGGGCGGCGTCACCCGCATTTTCCGGCGCGATGCCAGCAAGCTTGGGCCCGCGCATCCGCTCGATCCGTTCACGCTTGCTTTCCTCGATCCGCCCTACCGCAAGGGCCTCGCCGAAAAGGCGCTTGCCGCCGCGCGCGAGGGCGGCTGGCTGACGTCCGGCGCGCTGGTCGTGGTGGAAGAAGCGGCGGACGCCGGTTTCAAAGCGCCGGAAGGCTACGAGGAATTGGAACGGCGCAAATACGACGACACCGAATTGATATTTCTACGCCATCCCTGAGCGTCACCTTCTCCCGAACAGCCGCTCGATATCGGTGAGCTTCAATTCGACATAAGTCGGACGGCCGTGGTTGCACTGGCCGGAATTGGGCACGTCTTCCATCTCGCGCAACAGCGCGTTCATTTCCTCCGGCTTGAGGCGACGGCCGGCGCGCACCGAACCGTGGCAAGCCATGGTGGCCGAAACGTGCAGCAGCCGGCGCTCCAAGGGAAGCTCGTCGTCCCATTCCGCCATGTGCTCGGCGAGATCGCGCAGCAGGCCCCTAACGTCGATCTCGCCCAGCATCGACGGCGTCTCGCGCACCGCCACTGCGCCCGGCCCAAAGGCTTCGATGGCGAGGCCGAAAGTCGCCAGTTCGCCGGCGCGCGCAACCAAGCGCGCAGCGTCCGCTTCGTCGAGTTCGACGATCTCCGGAATCAACAGGATCTGGCGCGCCACGCCGGTCTTGCCGATCGCCGCCTTCATGCGCTCGTAAACGATGCGCTCGTGCGCGGCGTGCTGATCGACGATGATGAGCCCGTCGCGGGTCTGCGCCACGATATAGGTCTCGTGCACCTGCGCGCGCGCCGCCCCGAGCGGGCGCTCGATCAGCTCGGCCGCCGGCTCGAAGCTTTCGACGCGGGCATCGGCGGACGGCTCGCCGACCTCGAAGGCGGCTTGCGCGGCTTCCGCAAAACCGAGCGCGGTGGCGCTGCGCGCGGAGCCGAAACCGGGCGGCCGCGCCGGCGAGCGCCGCCAGTCGTAGGAACCGCGCCGCGCCGTCGCCAACGGCCGGAAGGCCGCGATGGTGGCGCTGCCGCCGGTCGAGGCCGCACGCTGGCCCTCGCGCGCCAGCGCTTCTTTCAGCGCGCGCACGATCAACCCGCGCACCAGCCCGCCGTCGCGGAAGCGCACTTCGGTCTTGGCTGGATGCACGTTGACGTCGACCTCGCGCGCGCCGAGCGTTACGAATAAAGCAAGCAAGGGATGCCGGTCGCGCGGCAGATAATCGGCGTAAGCACCGCGCACCGCGCCGACCAGCAGCTTGTCGCGCACCGGGCGGCCGTTGACGAACAGATATTGCCCGAGCGTGTTGGCGCGCGACAGCGTCGGCAGCCCGGCGAAGCCTTCGACGCGCACGCCCTCGCGCTCGGCATCGATCGCGATGGCGTTCGCGCGGAAGTCCGACCCGAGCACGTCGCCCAGGCGGCCAAGCTCGTCATTGGCTGCGGCCCAGGTGACGGGCGCGCGCTCCTCGCCGGCCAGCGTGAACGCAACATCCGGCCGGCTCATGGCGAGGCGCCGCACCACCTCGCGCACGGCCTCCGCCTCGCTGCGGTCGGTCTTGAGGAATTTCAGCCGCGCCGGCGTCGCGTAAAAAAGATCGCGCACCTCGACGCTGGTGCCCTGGCTCAGCGCCGCCGGCTTCACGTCCGATTTCTCGCCGGCATCGACGGTGATCGTCCATGCATGCGGCTCAGCTTTATGGCGCGTGGTGATCGTCAAGCGCGCCACCGCGCCGATCGACGGCAATGCCTCACCGCGAAAGCCGAGCGTGTCGATGGCCAGCAGATCGTCGCCAGCGAGCTTAGAGGTGGCGTGACGATCGACCGCCAGCGCCAGATCGACGCGCGGCATGCCCTCGCCGTCGTCGCTGACGCGGATCAGCCTTCGGCCGCCGCCGTCGGTGAGCACGTCGATGCGGCGCGCGCCGGCGTCGAGGGCATTCTCAACCAATTCTTTGACGACGCTCGCCGGCCGCTCGACCACCTCGCCGGCGGCGATGCGGTTGACGATGGCCTCGGACAGTTGGCGGACGGGCATGAAATGCGCCTGATTCGAATTGGCCCCGACCTTAACGGCGCGATGCGGCGCCCGCGAGGCAAAGGCGGGAGCTACCCCCGCTATTCAATCGACGGCTTGCCGTGGCGCAGGCTTTTGATGCCGGAGCGGTGCTTTTTGGCCTCCAGGCGCTTGCGGCGCGAGGCCTTGGGCGGCTTAGTGGCGCGGCGCGGCACCGGCCGCACTGCCGCCTGGCGGATCAGGCCGAACAGCCGCTCGCGCGCATCGGCGCGGTTGCGCTCCTGGGCGCGGTGCGATTGGGCGATGATGACGATGACGCCATCCTTGGTCAGCCGCTTGCCAGCGAGCCGCATCAGCCGCACGGCGACGTCATTGGGCAGCGACGGTGATTGCCGCACGTCGAAGCGCAGTTGCACCGCCGACGACACCTTGTTGACGTTCTGCCCGCCCGGCCCCGACGAGCGCACGAACGTCTCCGACAATTCGGAGTCGTCGATCGAGATGGTGTCGGTGACGCGGTGCATGGTTTCCATCATGCGTCATTCCGGGGCGCGGGCGAAGCCCGCGAGCCCGGAATCCATAATTCCAGAGTCGCCGATGAAACGAAAGCCGCGCCACATTGAGCCGCTGCGGAGTATGGATTCCGGCTCTCGCGCTGCGCGCTCGGCCGGAATGACTAAGAAGTGAGATACTTCTTCGCCAGCACCTTGCCCTCTTCCACCGCCGGCTGGTCGAAGGCGTCGACGCCCAATAGATGCGCGGCGATGATGGTCTCCAGCATGAAATGCATCAGCAGCTCGCCGAGCGTTTCTTCGTTCAATTGCGGCAGATGAATGGTGCGCACCGGACAGCCGTTTTTCACCAAAGTTTCGGCGGTGGCGCGGCCTTCCGCCGCCACCAAGTCGCCGATTGTTTTGCCACCGAAAGCGGGCTCGCCCGCGAGCTTGGCAAGTTCGGCATCCATGCGAGGCCCACGCCCTGTGCCGGCGACGGTGACAACGGTGAATAATTTGTCGCGCGGGCCGCCGATGAACAGTTGCACCTGGCTGTGCTGATCGACCGGCCCGAGCGCCGCCACCGGCGTGGTGCCCTTGCCGTTCTTGCCGAGGCTCTCGGCCCAGAGCTGCACGTACCAGTGCGTGAAGCGCTCCAGCCGGTCGGCATAGGCCATCAGCACGCTGATGCTCTTGCCCTTGCTCTCGGCCAGCGCCACGGCAAGCGCGGCGCCGAGCGCGGCCGGCACTTGCGCGGCCGGCTTTTTCGCCAGCACCGGCGCCAGCGCTAAGCCCGCGCCTTCGCGCACCGCCGCGATATCGAGATCGAGTATTGCCGCCGGCAACAGTCCGACATTGCTGAGCACCGAAAAGCGCCCGCCGATGCCGGTGTGATGATCGAGGATCGGCACGTGATGCGCGGCGAGCAGCTCACGCAGTCCGTTTGTCTTGCCCGATTTGGCCGGCTCGGTGAGGCCGAGGAAAATATCGGGGATGCGCGTCTCCAGCCCTTCCGCCTTCACCGCCGTGAGCGCGGCGATGGTCTGCATCAGCGTCTCGGCGGTGCCGCCGGATTTCGAGATGGCGACGAAACGCGTCGTCGTGTGCGGCAGTTTACCGAGTAGCGCGCCATAGGTTTCCGGATCGAGATTATCCATGAAATGCAGGCGCGGGGCAGCGCGCAGCGCGCCGACGCCGGGCACCGCGTGGCCGGCAAGCTGCGCCAGCGTCTGCCCGGCCAGGCTGGAGCCGCCGGTGCCGAGCAAAACGACGTCGGTGGCGTTTTCGGCCAGGCGGCGTGCGGTATCGCGGATCGGCACCAGATCGTCATGGGTTTTCGGCAGCCACAGCAACGGCAGAGAGCCGTCGGCGTGGCGCGCGCGCAAAACTTCGAGCGCCCCTTCGGCGCGGCCGAGCGCATCGTTCAGGGCCTTTTCGGCGACGCCGTGCGGCCCGATGCGCTGCTCGCGCGCGCTGTCGATGGATTGGACGATTGCCATGAACTGTTGCCGCTCCGCCGGCCCAGGAATTTGAGGTATTTGCCTAGAGTCGCACGCGCGGCGCAATGGCCGAAACAACGCTGGCTAAATTACTCGGTTCCGCTGGAGGTCAGCCCTATCGGCCTACCGGCCACGGTGACCAGCATGCCGCCGCTAAAGAGGCGCTTGGCCACCCGCCTGGCGTCCTCGATGCTGACGGCGTCGATCAGGCCGCCGCGGCGCTCGATATAGTCGATGCCGAGATTATCGATCTGGATCTGCGTCAGTTGGGCGGCGATCTTGCCCGAGGTGTCGAGCGAGAGCGCATAGGAGCCCTTGAGGAACGATTTCGCCGCCGCCAACTCGTCGGCGGTCGGGCCGTTCGCGGCCATGCGCTTGGTCTCAGCTTCGACGATCCCAAGCGCGTCGGCGGTGCGGTCGGCGCGCGTAGCGGTGGTGCCGATCAGCACCGCGGCGCGCCTGAACCAGACCAAGCTGTCGGAGACGCCATAGGCTAGCCCGCGCTTTTCGCGCACTTCCTTGTAGAGGCGCGAAGAGAAGGTGCCGCCGGCCAGGATGTGATTGACGATATAGCCGGCGATGAAGTCGGGGTCGTTGCGCGCAAGGCCCTGCCCGCCGAAATTGACCACCGCCTGCGGCACGTCGAGATTGATCACGATGCGCCGGCCCAGCCCGCTTGGACTGGCATTGGCGACCGGCTTGAGATCGTTCTTGGCCGGCAGGCCGGCGAAGGCGCGGTCGATCAGCGCGCCGGCGGTCTTGGCGTCAATGTCGCCGACGATCGAGATCGTCAGCTCGTTGCGCGCGAAGGCGCGGCGCACATAATCGCGCATGTCATCGGCGGTGATGCGCGGCACGGTCTCCAGCACGCCCTTGCTTTCGCGGCCATACGGATGGCCCGGGAAGGCCGTCTCCCACCAGCGGTTACTGGCGAGACTGTTGGGACTGGTGGTTTCGCGCTGCAATGACGACATCACCTGTCCGCGCACCCGCTCGACCGCATCGGCGTCGAAGTGCGGCGCGCTTAGCGCGAGCCGTAAGAGATCGAAGGCCTCGTCGCGGTGCTCATTGAGCGTGCGCAGCGAGCCGTGGAAGTAGTCACGCACGACCTGGAAACCGAGTTCGATGGCGTGGTTTTCCAGCCGCTCATGGTAGGTCTTGCCGTCGAGGTCGCCGGCGCCCTCGTCGAGCAGGTCGGCGGCGAGGTTGGCGGTGCCAGATTTTTCGGGCTCGTCTTGGGTGGAGCCGCCATGGAAGGCGAAATTGAGCGCGACCAGTGGCGCGGACTGCTCGCGCACCAGCCATGCCTCGATGCCGGACGGGCTGACGATCTTTTCGATCTGCATCGCCGAGGCGGCAGACGCGCCCGCCAGCAGCGCAAGAGCGGCGAGCGCGGCGGCAGCCAAAAACCGCGTCATGATTTTTTCTCCGCCTGCGGGCTCACGTCTTTGATCAGATAGCCGGTGACCGAGCGCTGCTTGTCGAGCCATTGGCGGGCGGCGTCCTGCACCTGCTCGACGGTGACCTCGCGGATGCGGTCCGGCCAGTGCCGCACGTCATTGACGGTGGCGCCGGTCATGATGGCGCTGCCGTACCAACGCGCCATGCTGACCTGATTGTCCTGCGCATAGACCGCGTCGGCGATCATGCGGAACTTGGCGCGTTCCAGCTCCTCGGCCGATACGCCCTTGCCGATCACTTCGGCCAGCACCGCGTCGGCTTCGGTTTCGAGCTGCGGCAGCGTGACGCCCGGGCGCGGCACGCCAACGATGGAGAACTTCGACATGTCGAACGCGAAGCTGTCGTAGCTGGCGCCGGCCATCACCGCGACTCGCTTGTCCACCACCAGCACGCGGTAGAGCCGGCTGTTGGAGCCGCTACCGAGGATATGCGCGAGCACCTCGATCGCTTCCGATTGGCCCGGCTTGGCGGTGTGGAAAGACGGCACCAGATAGGCGCGCTGCATGACCGGCTGCTCGACCTGCGGGTCGGCGAGCGTGAGCGAGCGCACCGCTACCGGCGGCGGTTCCTGCGGCCGCTGACGCGGCAGGATATTGTTGTGGCGGGCAACCTTGCCGTAGGTTTCTTCCGCAAGCTTGCGCGCAGTTTCCGGCTCGACGTCTCCGGCGATCACCACCACCGCATCGTTGGGCGCGTAGAAGCGCCGATAAAAGCCGATGGCGTCGTCGCGCGAAAGCTGCTCCATCTCGTGCCGCCAGCCGATCACCGGCTTGCCGTAAGGATGGTTGAGGAAAAGCGCGGCGTCGATCTGCTCGCCCAGCCTCGCGCGCGGATTGTTGGCGACGCGCTGATTCTGCTCCTCCAGGATGACATCGCGCTCGGGCAGCACGACCTGGTCGGTGAGCTGCAGGCCGGTCATGCGATCGGCCTCGAATTCCATCGCGGTCTTGAGCTTCTCGCTCGGCACGCGCTGATAAAATGCGGTGTAGTCGTTCGTGGTGAAGGCGTTTTCCTGGCCGCCGACGGAGGCAACCACTTGCGAGAAATGGCCGGTCGGATTCTTCGCGGTGCCCTTGAACATCAGGTGTTCGAGGAAGTGCGCGAGCCCGGACTTGCCCGCCGTCTCGTCGGCGGCACCGATCTTGTACCAGATCATGTGCGTGACCACCGGCGCGCGGTGGTCGGGAATGACGACCAGCTCCAGTCCATTCGCCAGTGTGAAGTCGGCGACGGGAGCGCCCGCCGGCTCAGCGGCAAGCGATGGCGTCGCGAGCGCGGCAGCCAAGACCGCGATGGCGGCCGCGGAATTTATTCTTTTCAATGGCACGATTTTAAAACCTTGCAGCCTGTGTTGATGCGCCCCACGCGAGGTTTCTCAGCCGGCACGCACGAATATTACAGGTCGGATCGGCTGGTGGCTGCGCGGCTAGTTGGTCTTGCCGTCCACGGTACCGTGTGATTCTAGATAGTTCGTCGGCTTGGGAGCGGCGGTAGACTTACTGACGCCATAGGGCTGCTCCGGCGACGGCGTCTGGTAGCCTTGCGGCGGCTCGGTCAGAGCCGTGCGCGGCGGCTCGCTGGTAAAACTGCCGGCATCCGGTTCGTCTTTCCCGAACATCTTGCCCCAGAAACCGGGCTTGGTGCCGAGCTGCGAGGGCGAGAGCCGATCGCCCGAGCCGTTCGGCGAGGCCCGATAACCGTCATCGGTCCGGCGCGTCGTACGCGGCTTGGGTCCCGGCGCAATTTCATTCGGGCGTAGCGGGCGCTGCTCATTTCGCAGGGTCTCATCGGCATTCATGCTGACGTTACGCTCTTGCGCCGCTTCTTCCTTCCTGCGTTTCACGTCGGGATCGACGGGCCAAGCCGGATTGTTTGCGAGCGCGGCGCCGGAATTTTCCGGCGGCGGGAGAGTATGGGTCGGCGGGAGCACCAGTGGCGCGCGCTCCCCGTAGCTGATCGATTCACTGCCGTCGCGTCGCAGGCCGAAGCCCTCGAGAATGCCGCGAATGATTTTGGTGTCGATCGGCACGCCGTCGTCGTTATCGCCGGCGCGGGCCGGGGTGCCGGGCACGAGCAGGACAGCGCCGAGCAGGCAGCCGAAAGCCGCGCGAGAAACCGTCCGCAGGCTGAATGTGGCCGCCAAGCCTGTCCGCAATGTATCGGTCATCCGATCCCTTACACCCCTTGCAATTCCAAGGGGAACTCGCGTTTCGATCCCTGACCATTGGCCGGGATCAGGGCGCTTTTTGGGCGCGCTCCCCGGCCAGGGACTCATACAGCAGGCCCATTACCCCGGCAACGATGGCAACATCGGCTAGGTTAAAAACATACCAGTTGAACCGCCAATTTGCCGTAGAAACGTGGAAAAACACGAAGTCGGCGACCCAGCCATAGGCCAGCCGGTCGATGGCATTACCCACCGCCCCGCCAATAATCAGGCCCAGCGACAGCGCGGTCAGCCG
>Ga0209385_1000112_pt1 | contig 29066 bp, 22 predicted proteins | sample NGEPerB_FD_184506 | JGI IMG/M metagenome (GOLD analysis project Ga0209385, IMG submission 184506) | Arctic peat soil microbial communities from the Barrow Environmental Observatory site, Barrow, Alaska, USA - NGEE PermafrostAB12-B... | ecosystem: Environmental > Terrestrial > Soil > Wetlands >... | reverse complement strand
GGTGCTGGCCAAGGGTAATTATTTCACCTTCGCGGGCAAGCCGGCGTTCGCGCGGCTGATCTATCCGACGCCGATCGTCGGCGGGCTCGGCGTGCATGTCACGCTCGATCTCGCCGGCCGCATGCGCTTCGGGCCGGACGTGGAATGGGTCGAGCGCGAGAACTACGACGTCGATCCGGCGCGCGCCACCTTGTTCTATGAGCGCATCCGCACCTACTGGCCCGGCCTGCCCGACGGCTCGCTGGCGCCGGATTATTCCGGCATCCGGCCCAAGCTCAGCGGGCCGGGCGAGCCGCAGGGAGATTTCATGATCGATGCGCCGGCGCAGCATGGCCTGCCGGGGCTGGTGCAGATGTTCGGGATCGAGTCGCCGGGGCTGACTTCGTCGCTGTCGCTGGGCGAGGACGTGGCCGGCTATCTCGAAAGCTGAGCGCTGCGATTGTCGTCGCGCGCGCGAGCGCTGTTCGTCAACGTCACTGGCGTCACGTTTGGAGCGCCTGGATTGGGCGGCATGATCCGTACGTCGGACAGTTTGTCACGCGTGCTCTTCGGCACGCCGCGATAACTGTCGATCGGCGTGAAATCCGCCACTTTGTTTTTCATGCCGGTGAACGCCACCAGGCCGCCCTTGGTCGCCACCACGTCGCCGGGCCGCAGCGTCGGGTCGCTGTTCACGTCCACACGCGCCAATCCGAACGGATCGCGGCCGTTGCAAGTACTGCCGGCAACGAGCTGTTTGCGGTAGAGGAACGCGGTGTCGAGATCGGTATAGCGGCTGCCGTTCGATGCGACGGCGTGGTCGATGCCCCCGCCGGAATAAAGCCGCGTCTGGCTCGCCGGGCAAAACGTGCGACACGCGTCAGCCGCGCTCACGCCGGCATGCGCCTGCACCGGGAAGTAAAAGCCGTCGCTGGTGCGCACGCAATAGCCGCTCGCCGGGTTGGTTTCGGCCCGCTGTGACGGGGCGTTTCTCATGCCAGTGAACGGATCGGCGAAGGCGCGGATATTGGCCGGTAGTCCGGCGGGCGCTTCGACCGCGTGGCGCAGGCCGCCGAAAATGCGCTCGAAAATGCCCTGCGCCGAGGCCGGGCCGAGCGAAGCGAACGTCAGCAGGCCGATGGCGAAAACGCCGGCCGAGACGTGCAATATTGCTCTCTGGAACGCTTTCTTGCCGCGGGCAGCCATCGCAAGCCCCTGTCATTGCTGGTGCTTCGCGGAAGTGCCGCGAAGCGGCATGATTCAACGTCCGGGCGCGCGAAAAGTTGCAGGGGCGATAACGGATTTGGCTCGGCGCTAGAAATACCGCCACCAGATATAGACGTGGCAGATCGCCACATGCACCACCATCATCGGGAAGGCGTACAGCGTGTAGGTGATGAACTTGAACGGCACCTCGTTTCGCTCGCCGATGCCGGCCACCGTCAGGTTGGCCGAGGCGCCGATCAGCGTGCCGTTGCCGCCCAGGCAGGCGCCAAGCGACAGGCACCACCACAGCGGCTCGATGTGATCGGCGCCGCCATAGGCCGGCGCCATGCTCTTGATCAGCGGGATCATGGTGGCGACGAACGGGATGTTGTCGACGATCGCCGACAGGAAAGCCGATGCCCACAAGATGGCGTAGCCGGCATGCGCCATGTTGCCGCCGGTCGCGGCCACCAGCTTGTTGGCGAGCAGCGTGAGCAGGCCGCCGACGTCGACGCCGTGCACCACCACGAACAGGCCGATGAAGAAAAAGATGGTGATCCACTCCACGTCGCCGAAAGTGGCGTGGATGTTGTGCGCGGCCTTTTCGGAATTATGCACCCAGTTGTCGAGCAGCATCAGAATGGCGGCGCCGGACATGGCGATGGTGGCGGGCTCCAGATGCAGCGGCCGCGCCAGTACGAAGGCGACGATCACCACGCCGAGGATGACCAGCGACTGCTTCAACAGCCGCCAGTCCTCGATACTGTCGGCCGCGTGCATCGCCAGCACGCGTTCCTCGGCGTCGTGCGACGCCTTGAGGTCCTTGCCCCAGACGAAATGGATGATCACCGCCTGCACCACCATCACGATGATGATCACCGGCGTGAGGTGATAGACGAACTCGTTGAAGGAGAGCCCGGCCTGCGAGCCGATTAGGATGTTGGGCGGGTCGCCGATCAGCGTGGCGGTGCCGCCGATATTGGAGGCGATGATTTCCGCGAACAAATAAGGGTAGGCCGGAACTCTCAGCGTCTTGCAGATGGCGAGCGTCACCGGAACGATCAGCAGCACGGTGGTGACGTTGTCGAGGAAGGCCGAGACCACCGCGGTGGTGATCTGCAAGATGAACAGGATGCCGGCGGGATGCGCCTTGGCCGCCTGCGCCGACCAGATGGCGAGGTATTGAAACATGCCGGAGCGGCGCGAGATCGACACCAGGATCATCATGCCGGTGAGCAGGCCGATGGTGTTCCAGTCGATGCCCTTGATCGCCTCGTCCTGGTCGAGCACGCCGACCAGGATCATCACGCCGGCGCCGACCAGCGCGACGATCGCGCGGTTGACCTTCTCCGACATGATGGTGGCGTAGGTGATGGCCAGGATGCAGGTCGACACCCACATCGCATTCAGGCCGAAATAAACGTGAGATGCCGCGTGCGCGGTCATTGCCGAGCTCCCCCAAGGCCGGGCGCCCGGCCGTTATCCGGCCTTCCGCACCCTGCGTGACTGCACGCAAAGGTCCGGCAGCCGGCGCGGGGAGTCAAGTTCACCCTTCTGCAAAGGCTCGGGCTCGCGCATACTCCGTGGCCGGGCACGCAGGTGCCGAACAATAGGGAGGATAACCGTGGCTGCCAATGTCCGCTTCAGCAATCCAAAAACCATGGCCAAGCCGCCGGGCTACACCTACGTGGTCGAGGCGACCGGGCCGAACCGGCTGATCTTCATCGCCGGCCAGCTCGGCATCGATATGAATAACCAGCTGGTCGGCGCGTCCGGTGATTTCCGCGCGCAGGCTTTCAAAGCGTTCCAGAATCTCAAGCTCGCTCTGGAATCGACCGGCGCCGGCTTCAAGGACGTGGTGAAGATCAACAATTATCTGGTCGATATGTCGCACATGGGGATTTTCCGGGAAGTGCGCGACGAGTTCGTCAACACGGCGGCGCCGCCGGCCTCGACCACGGTGGCGATCTCGCAACTGGCGCGGCCGGGCGCGCTGTTCGAGGTCGACGCGATCGCAGTGCTGCCGGCGAAAGCGGCAGGCAAGCCTGCGGCCGCGAAGGGCAAGAGCAAGGCGTCGAAGAAAAAACGGCGGTAGCGAAGCGTTCCCCGGATGCGGCGCAGCACGAAGCCATAAGCGCGTTTACGCGCGTCTTCGACGCGCTATGGCGGAGTGGTGCGCCGCTGATCCGGGGTCCAGCTTTCTAAGAAACCGGGATCCGGGGTCTGCAGCGCACCACTTCGTGATGCGCTGCGCCCCGGGACACGCCGCACTTTCAATGCGCCTCGTCCCAATTGTCGGCGGCGCGGGCGTCGACCTGCAGCGGCACGTGCAGCGAGATCGCCGGGTGCGGCGCGTCCTCCATCACGCGCTTCACCACCGGCATGGTCTTCGCTACTTCGCCGTCCGGCACCTCGAAGATCAATTCGTCGTGCACCTGCAGCAGCATCTGCGCGTTGAGCTTGGCGCGGTCGAGCTCGCCCTCCATGCGAATCATGGCGCGGCGAATGATGTCGGCCGCGCTGCCCTGCAGCCGCGCATTGATCGCCGCGCGCTCGTTGAACGAGCGGATCGAGGCGTTGCTGGCCTTGATGTCGGGGTAGTGGCACTTGCGGCCGAACAGCGTCAGCACATAGCCGTGCTCGCGGCAAAACTCGCGCGTCTCGTCCATGTAGTCGCGGATGCCGGGGAAGCGCTCGAAATATTTCTTGATGTAGGTGCCGGCTTCCTTTTGGTCGATGCCGAGCTGCGCCGCCAGCCCGAACGCCGAGATGCCGTAGATGATGCCGAAATTGATCGCTTTGGCGCGCCGGCGCACTTCGCTCGGCATGTCCTTCACCGGCACGCCGAACATTTCCGAGGCGGTCATGGCGTGGATGTCGATGCCGTCCTGGAAGGCCTTGCGCAGCGCCGGCACTTCGGCGACTTCCGACAGCAGGCGCAACTCGATTTGCGAATAGTCGGCGGAGACCAGCTTCATCCCGGGCGCGGCGACGAAGGCGCGGCGGATCTTGCGGCCTTCCTCGGTGCGCACCGGGATGTTCTGCAAATTTGGCTCCGATGACGACAGCCGCCCGGTGCTGGTAGCGGCGAGCGCGTAACTGGTGTGCACGCGGTGTGTGGTCGGGTTGACGTAAGTCGGCAGCGCCTCGGTGTAGGTCGAGCGCAGCTTCGACACCTGCCGCCAGTCGAGAATCTTGCGCGGCAGTTGGTGGCCCTGTTCGGCCAGCTCTTCGAGCTCGCGCGCGCCGGTCGACCATTGGCCGGTTTTGGTCTTGCTGCCGCCGGGCAGGTTCATCTTGCCGAACAGAATGTCGCCGAGCTGCTTGGGCGAGCCGGGATTGAGCGGCTCGCCGGCCAGCGTCTTGATTTCTTCCTCCAGCGCACCCTGCCTCTGGGCGAATTCGCCGGACAGCCTTGAGAGCACCTGGCGGTCTATGGAAATGCCGCGCCGCTCCATGCGCGCCAGCACTGAGGGCATGGCGCGCTCCAGCGTCTCGTAGACGGTGGCGACGTGCTCGGCGGGCAGGCGCGGCTTCAGCGCGGACCACAGCCGCAGCGTCACGTCGGCGTCCTCGGCGGCGTATTCGGTCGCCTTGTCGATGGCGACGCAGTCGAAGGTGACGCGCGATTTTCCGGTGCCCGCGACGTCGCCGAAGTGAATGGTCTTGTGGCCCAACCATTTCTCGGAAAGGTCGTCCATGCCGTGGCCGCCTTTGCCGGCGTCGAGCACGTAGGAAATGAGCATGGTGTCGTCGTAGCCGGCGATCTCGATGCCGCGCTGCGCGAACACCAGCCAATCGTATTTCAGGTTCTGCCCGACTTTCAGGATGCTCTTGTCCTCGAGCAGCGGTTTGAGAACTTTCAGCGCGTCTTCTTCCTTGATCTGATCGGCTGCGAGGCCTGCGTCGAACAAGCCATCGCCGCCGCCGTCCTTTTTGTGTGCAAGCGGCACGTAAAAGGCTTCGTTGGGTGCCAGCGCGAACGAGAAACCGCACAGGGTCGCCTGCATCGGGTCGAGGCTGGTGGTCTCAGTGTCGACCGCGACCACGCCCAACTCATGCGCGCGCGCGATCCATTCCTTCAGGCGGGCAAGCGTGCGCACGCATTCGTATTTGCTGCGATCGATTTTTTGCTCGCGCGCGGCCTCCGCGCGCGCGGCGGCGAGCGAGATGGGGGTGAGGGCGCCGTTTGTTTCGCTCTTGGCGCTAGGCTTTGCTTGCGGCGGCGGCGCAAACAAATCGCCGGTTTTCCCGACCGGTGCGCTACGCGCAGGGGAGGGCGCGCCTGACACAAGCTTGGCGTCCGCCTCGACCTGCGACGCGTCGATCTCGGCCTTTTCCGCGACGCGGCGGGTGATGGTGTTGAATTCCATCGCCTTCAAAAACGCGATGAGGTGCTTGTAGTCGGGCTCGTGCACGGCGAGCTGGTCCACCGGCACATCGAGCGGCACGTTCTGGTCGAGCGTGACCAGCCGCTTCGAAATGCGCGCGATCTCGGCATTGTCGATCAACGACTGCCGGCGTTTGTCTTGCTTGATCTCACCGGCGCGCTTGAGCAGTGTTTCGAGATCGCCGTATTCGCCGATCAATTGCGCCGCGGTCTTGACGCCGATGCCGGGCACGCCCGGCACGTTGTCGCTGGAATCGCCGATCAGCGCCTGCACCTCGATCACTTTCTCAGGGCCGACGCCGAATTTCTCGATCACCTCGGCGCGCCCGATGCGGCGGTCCTTCATGGTGTCGTACATGGTCACGCCGTTGCCGACGAGCTGCATCAGGTCCTTGTCGGAGGACACGATGGTTGTCGTCGCTTTGGCTTCGGTGGCGAGCCGCGCATAGGTCGCGATCAAATCGTCGGCCTCGAAGCCGGCCTGCTCCAGGCAGGGGATCTCAAAAGCGTGCACCGCCTCGCGGATGAGCGGGAATTGCGGAATGAGATCTTCCGGCGCGTCCGGCCGGTGCGCCTTGTATTCGGGATAAAAATCGCTGCGGAAGGTCTTCTCGGATTTGTCGAACACCACCGCGAGATGCGTGGGCTTGTCATTCTTCATCTCGGCCAAGAGCTTCCACAACATGTTGCAGAAGCCGAGCACGGCATTGACCTGCAAGCCGTCCGACTTGCGGGTAAGCGGCGGCAGCGCGTGATAGGCGCGGAAGATGTAGCCGGAGCCGTCCACCAGGAACAGGTGGTCGCCCTTCTTGAGCGGCCGCGCCGCCGGGTTCGATGCGGCAGGGGCTGCGGCTTTGGTCTTGGATTTGGCGCTTGTCGGCATGGCCCGAATGTGGGCCGTCAGCCGCGCATTATCAATCCGCCGATGCGGGCCTGTGGACGCCGCGCTATTCCGCCGGCTGCAGCGTCAGCTTCGGCTTAGGCGCAGTCTTTGGAACCAGCCAGAATTGCGCCGGTCGTTCGAACAGGAACTTGGCCCGGGTGCCGCGTACCGCCCAGAACAGCGCGAGCGAGCCGAACACGCCGGCGGCGGTGATGATGACCGACATGGTGCCGACATCGGGTATCCATCCGGTCTTGAGCAGCAGCGTGCGTATCGCCGCCATTGGCAGGAAGAAAGCGAGATAGATGACGATCGAATTGCGACCGCAATAGCGCAGCGGGCGGAAGACATCGTGCATCGCCATGAGCGACGAGACCGTTGCTACCGCGGCGGCGCCAATCAGCCCGAGCGCAAGCGAGAACAACGGCAAGGGCGCATAGCCGGCATAAACCATCGTGCCGTTGAGCAGGCCCCACAGCACGAGCAGGCCGAGCGCCAGCCATGGCTGCGTCTGCGCGCGCGCGGTGAACGCGAACACCTGCCGCGCCAGAATATAGCCGGTGTAGAAGTAGACGAAGCGGGCGGCGAATTCGTCGATCACCGTCCAGCCGGTCGAAATGTGCGCGATCTCGAGCGCGGCGCCGATGGTCCAGACCGCCGCAACGGGAACGCGGCGCGCGAGCTTCACCACCACGAAAAAGATCGGCAGCATATAGATGAACCACAGCGTGCCGAACGGATCGATCAGCGCCAGCAGATAAAGCCGCACGACTTCGCTCGCGCCGCTTTCGGCCGCGATGCCCGGCGACTTGACCACGAACTGGATCGTCATCCACAGCAGATAGAAGTAAGCAAAGTGCACGACCTTGCGGTCGAGATAAGTGCGCCAGTCGCGGTCGATCACCTGCGCCAGGAAGAGGCCCGAGATCATGAAGAAGTCGGGCATGCGGAACGGCCGCGCGAATTCGACCAGGCCGTGCAGCCAGCCGGTCTGGCCGCTGGCTGCCTCCACGCCGAGCGTCGAATGCATCATCACCACGAAGATGATGCAGAAGCCCTTGGCGTAGTCGACCCAGTCGACCCGCCCGTCATGCGTTTGAACGCCGGTCATGATTTTCTTATGGCAAATAGCCGTTTCGAACGTCTTTATACGATCGCGACGAGCCGCCAATGTGCCGGCTCTCGCCTCTCGATATCGGCTCTGCTATGGAGACGCCACCGGCTTCGGCCGTAAAGGTTAAACGGTTAACCATCTTCGCGGACGGAATTTGCAATGCGCGTGGCCATGATCGGCACCGGCTATGTCGGCCTCGTTTCCGGCGCCTGCTTCGCCGACTTCGGCCACGAAGTGACCTGTGTCGACAAGGATACGGGCAAGATCGCCGCGCTTGAGAAGGGCGAGGTGCCGATCTACGAGCCGGGGCTCAACGACCTGGTCGCCGCCAATCGGCGCGCCGGGCGCCTGAAGTTCACCACCGATTTGCCGGGCGCGGTTAAGGCCGCCGACGCGGTCTTCATTGCCGTGGGAACGCCGTCGCGCCGCGGCGACGGCCACGCCGACCTCACTTTCGTCTATGATGCCGCGCGCGAAATCGCCGGCGCGCTCGACGGTTTCACCGTGGTGATCACCAAGTCGACCGTGCCGGTCGGCACCGGCGACGAGGTCGAGCGCATCATCTGCGAAGCGCGCATCGATGCGGAGTTCGCGGTGGTGTCGAACCCGGAATTCCTGCGCGAAGGCGCCGCCATCCAGGACTTCAAGCATCCCGACCGCGTCGTGGTCGGCAGCGACGATGCGCGCGCGCGGGGGGTGATGACCGAGCTCTATCGCCCGCTCTACCTCAACCGCTCGCCGATCCTGTTCACCGACCGGCGCACCGCCGAGCTGATCAAATACGCCGCCAACGCCTTCCTCGCCACCAAGATCACCTTCATCAACGAGATCGCCGATCTGGCGGAAAAAGTCGGCGCCGACGTGCAGGAGATCGCGCGCGGCATCGGGCTCGACAACCGCATCGGCGCGAAATTCCTGCACGCCGGGCCGGGCTTCGGCGGCTCCTGCTTCCCCAAGGATGCGGTGGCGCTGCTCAAGACCGGCCAGGATCACGATACGCCGCTGCGCATCGTCGAGGCGGTGGTGGCGGTCAACGACACGCGCAAGCGCGCCATGGCGCGCAAGGTGGCGGCCGCGCTGGGCGGCGAATTGCGCGGCAAGACGATCGCCGTGCTTGGCCTTACCTTCAAGCCGAACACCGACGACATGCGTGACTCGCCGTCGATCCCGCTGGTCACCGCGCTGCAGGACATGGGCGCCAAGGTGCGCGCCTTCGATCCGGTCGGCATGGAGCAGGCCAAGCCGCTGATGCCCAAGGTTGTCTTCTGCAAGGACGCCTATGCCTGCGCCGAGGGCGCCTCCGCGCTGGTGATCGTGACCGAATGGGAGCAATTCCGCGCGCTCGATTTCGCGCGGCTCAAGAAGGTGATGGAGCGCCCGGTGCTGGTCGACCTGCGCAACATCTACCGGCCGGAAGAAGTCGCGCGCCACGGCTTCGTCTATGAGAGCGTCGGGCGGGTGCGCAAATGATGTTCAATAGACGTTGTCATGCCCCGCTAAGGCGGCGGGGCAAGCAGTAAACACCGACATAGCGTCGTATTTCACGCCGTTCGTTTACTGGACCACCCGCTTTCGCGGGTGACGACAACAATAATGCGCAAGTTCGACACGCCTCTACCGATTGACGACGCGCTGCCGCGGCTCACCGTCGCGCTGGCGGCGAACCATGCCGCGGTATTGGTGGCGCCGCCCGGCGCCGGCAAGACCACGCGCGTGCCGCTGGTGCTGCTCGACCAGCCGTGGGCGGCGAGCAAGAAAATCCTGCTGCTGGAGCCGCGCCGGCTGGCGGCGCGCGCCGCCGCCGCGCGCATGGCATGGACCCTGGGCGAGCAGGTCGGCGATACCGTCGGCCTGCGCGTGCGCTTCGGCTCCAAAGTGTCGAAACGCACGCGCGTCGAGGTGATCACCGAGGGCGTGTTCACGCGGCTGGTGCTCGACGATCCCTCGCTCGAAGGCGTCGCCGCCGTGTTGTTCGACGAATTCCACGAACGGTCGTTGGATGCCGATCTCGGATTCGCCCTGGCGCGCGACGCCCAGCAGGGTCTGCGCGAGGACCTGAAGCTTCTGGTGATGTCGGCGACGTTGGATGGTGCGCGCGTGGCGGCGCTGCTCGATAACGCGCCCGTGGTCAAGAGTGAAGGCCGCGCCTTTGCGGTGGAGACGCGCTATCTCGGCCGCGATCAACGCGCGCCCATCGAGCGGCAGATCGTGGACGCCGCGCAGCGCGCATTGCGCGCCGACGCCGGCTCGCTGCTGGTGTTCCTGCCGGGCGCCGCCGAAATCCGCCGCACCGAGACGCAGCTCAAGGAGCGCGTCGCGGACAAGAACGTCGATATCGTCGCGCTCTACGGTGCGCTCGATGCGCGCGAGCAGGACCGCGCGATTTCGCCGGCGCCGGCCGGGCGGCGCAAGGTGGTGCTGGCGACCTCGATCGCGGAAACCTCGCTTACCATCGAAGGCGTGCGCGTCGTCATCGACAGCGGTCTGTCGCGGGTGCCGCGCTACGAGCCGGATGTGGGCCTGACAAGGCTGGAAACCGTGCGGGTGTCGCGTGCCGCCGCCGACCAGCGCCGTGGGCGCGCCGGGCGCACCGAGCCGGGCGTCTGCTACCGGCTGTGGGACGAGCCGCAGACTGGTTCCTTGGAGCCTTACACGCGGCCGGAAATCCTGTCGGCCGATTTGTCGTCGTTCATGCTCGACCTCGCGCAATGGGGCGAGAGCGATCCGGGCAAGCTGGCGTTCCTCGATTCCCCGCCGGCGCCTGCGCTCAGCGAGGCCAAGGCGCTGCTGACCGAGCTTGGCGCCATCGATGCGGAAGGCCGCATCACCGAGGAAGGCCGCAAGCTGCGCCAATTGCCGCTACCGCCGCGGCTCGCCCGCATGGTGGTCGATGCAGCGACGGAAGGCGCCGGCGCGCAAGGTGCGGCGATTGCCGCGGTGCTCACCGAACGCGGGCTCGGCGGCGACGATCCCGATCTGCGCCACCGGCTCGACCAGTTCCGCCGCGACCGCTCGCGCCGCGCCGAGGACGCCCGCGCGATGGTGAAGCGGTGGCTGGATACGCTCAATTCTTCGGCCTCGCCCCGAGCAATGCGAACTCCCTCCCCCCTTGAGGGGGAGGGTTGGGGAGGGGGGTTGGATCGAAACGCACCCCCCTCCCGGACCGCTTCGCGGTCCGACCTCCCCCGCAAGGGGGGAGGTGAAGAAAGAAAAGCGGGGGGAGGGAGCACGCAGAGTGCGGGAAAAGGTGACGAGGAGCTAACGCCCGGCTCCCTGCTCGCGCTGGCTTATCCCGACCGCATCGCCAAGAGTCGCGGCGGCGGGAGCGGTAGCTTCCTGCTCGCCAATGGCCGCGGCGGCATGGTCGATTCGGCGTCGGCGCTGGCGCGCGAGCCGTATCTCACGGTGGCGGAACTGACCGGCGCGGCGGCGGCGAGCCGCATCATTTTGGCGGCGCCGATCACGTTGCCTGAGATCGAGGCGCGCTTCGCCGGCAAGATCGAGGATCGTGAGGCGGTGACGTTCGACGACGCGTCCGCGTCTTTGCGTGCGCGGCGCAGCCGCCGGCTTGGCGCGGTCGTGCTCACGGAACAAATCAAGCAGGTAACGCCCGACTCCGACACTGCGCACATCCTCGCGCAGGGTCTTGTCGGCCTCGGTCTCGATCGTTTGCCTTGGAGCAAAGTGGCGCTGCAATGGCGCAACCGCGTGCGGTTCCTGCGCGGCACAGAGGGAGAGGAATGGCCCGATTTGTCCAACGAAGGCCTGGCGCGCAACGCGGCCGAATGGCTGGAGCCACTGCTGCTCGACAAAACTACACGAGCTGAGATTTCCGCCGAGCAGCTGTCGGACGCGGTCTCCGCGCTGGTACCCTGGAATTTGCGCCGCCGGCTCGACGCCGAGGCGCCGACCCATTTCACCGCGCCCTCCGGCTCCCATGTGCCAATCGACTATGAGGCCGAGGAAGGCCCGAAGCTATCGATCCGCGTGCAGGAATTGTTCGGCCTTGCCAGGCACCCGGCGATCGCCGACGGGCGCGTGCCGCTGGTGATCGAATTGCTCTCGCCGGCGCACCGGCCGGTACAGGTGACGCGCGATCTGCCCGGCTTCTGGCGCGGCAGTTATGCCGACGTGAAGGCCGAGATGCGCGGGCGCTATCCCAAGCATCCCTGGCCCGACGATCCGCTGACCGCGCTCGCCACCCGGCGCGCCAAGCGGCGCGGCGAATAAAAGTTTCCGTACCGCCTTAACCGGCCGCTCACCATCGCCGAAGCAGGCATTGGCAAGCGGCATTGCGTTAAGGCGACCTTCGGCAGTCCCGTGCGACGCTCACCGCGAACCATCGGGCATTGCACCATGCGACAGATCCTCATCCTTGCCATCGCGGTGCTGGTCGCCGGCGGCTATCTCGCGCGCTATGCCGACAAGGCGGTGGTCGAGGCTCCCGGATCGCAAGCGGCGGCGGTGCAGGTTTCCGAACAGCCGCGGCAGTCTTCGGTCGGTCAGCACAAGATGGAGTTGGTGAGCGGCCGCGATGGCCATTTCCGCGTCGATGCCCGCGTGGACGGCCGCCAGATCGGCTTCATGGTCGACACCGGCGCTTCGCTGGTGATCCTGCGCGAGACCGACGCCGCCAATGTCGGTCTGCATCCGATGCCGCGCGACTACACCGCGATCGTCTCCACCGCCAACGGCCGGATCAAGGCGGCGCCCGCCAAGCTCGAGCGCATCGAGGTCGGCGACATCACGGTCTTTGACGTGCCGGCGCTGGTGCTGCCCGACGAGGCGCTGTCGCAGAACCTGCTCGGCGTCTCGTTCCTGTCGCGGCTGCGGCGCTACGAATACGCCGATGGCCGCATGGTGCTGGAGCAGTAATTCACCTGTCATTCCGGGGCGCGAGCAAAGCGAGCGAGCCCGGAATCCATAACCCCAGCGCTGCGGAGTATGGATTCCGGGCCCCGCCCTTCGGGCGGTCCCGGAATGACGAGTTTTTCAGGACCGCTTTGCGCGGTTCCGGCGTTGGGGTATTGAATTAGACTGCCCGCGTTTGATTTCGAGGACCTGATGTTTCCGACACCAAAATCCGCACTCACGCCCAATACCTATGCTTACGAGTCCTCGCCGCTGGTGAAGCCGACCGGCTTCCGCGAATACGACGCGCGCTGGCTGTTGGAAAAAGAAATCAACCTGATGGGCGTGCAGGCGCTCGGCATGGGGCTGGGGACGCTGATCCGCGAGCTGGGCGTCAAGCCGGAAATCGTCACTGGCCACGATTTCCGCAGCTATTCCGCCTCGGTGAAACTGGCGCTGGTCACCGGCCTGCTGGCGGCGGGCTGCAAGGTGCACGACATCGGGCTGGCGATCACGCCGATGGCCTATTTCGCGCAGTTCGAGCTGGACGTGCCCTGCGTCGCCATGGTCACCGCCTCGCACAACGACAATGGCTGGACCGGCGTGAAGATGGGCGCCAACCGGCCGCTCACCTTCGGGCCCGACGAGATGACGCGGCTGAAGGAGATCGTGCTCGGCGCCAAGTTCGATCTCACGGGCGGCGGCAGTTACGTTTTCGTCGAGAATTTTCCCGACCGCTACATCGCCGACCTCACCAAGCGGCCGAAGATCAAGCGCAAGCTGAAAGTGGTCGCCGCCTGCGGCAACGGCACCGCCGGCGCTTTTGCGCCGCGCATTTTACAGGCGATCGGCTGCGAGGTGGTGCCGCTCGATTGCGAGCTCGACCACAGCTTCCCGCGCTACAATCCCAACACCGAAGACATGAAGATGCTGCACGCCATGCGCGACGCGGTGCTGGCGAATAAGGCCGACGTGGCGCTCGGTTTCGACGGCGACGGCGACCGTTGCGGCGTGGTGGACAACGAAGGAGAGGAGATTTTCGCCGACAAGGTGGGCGTGATGCTGGCGCGCGACATGTCGGCGCTGCACAAGAACGCCACCTTCGTGGTGGACGTGAAATCGACCGGCCTGTTCCTCACCGACCCGGTACTCAAGGCCAACGGCGTCAAGGCCGACTACTGGAAGACCGGCCATTCCTACATCAAGCGCCGCGTCAACGAGCTGGGTGCGCTCGCCGGTTTCGAGAAGTCCGGCCACTTCTTTTTCAACAAGCCGTACGGCCGCGGCTATGACGACGGCATGATTTTCGCGCTTGCGGTCTGCGACATGCTCGACCGCAATCCGGGAAAGAGCATGGCCGACCTGCGCAAGGCGCTGCCGAAGACCTGGGGCTCGCCCACCATGTCGCCGCATTGCGACGACGAGAAGAAATATGGCGTGGTCGACGCGGTGCTGGCGCATTTCCAGAGCGCCATGGCCAAGGGCGAGGCGGTCGCCGGCCAGAAGATTCAAGGGTTGGTCACCGTCAACGGCGTGCGCGTCACCGTCGCGGACGGCACCTGGGGCCTGGTGCGCGCTTCGTCGAACAAGCCGGAGCTGGCGGTGGTGGTGGAAAGCCCGGTGTCGGAGGCGCGCATGCGCGACATGTTCAAGGCGATCGACGGCGTGCTGCGCACCCATCCGGAAGTTGGCGCATACAATCAGACGATTTGAGGTCGACTGCGGCCTAGAATCCCCAGAAGCGCCCGCTGCCGCCGATCACGACCACGATCAGGCCGAGCGGCAGGTTGACCAGGATGATCTGGCGGATGCGGTTGAGGTGGGCGGCGGCGGCCGGCCAGTCCTGCGCGTCGGTGGCGCGCTTGAACTTGAGCCAGGGGCCGTGGAACAACCAGACAAACAGCGCGATCATCACCCAGCCGATCGCCTGCATCAGATTGATATAGAGCGGTGCGCCTTTGAACCCGCCGAAGGTCGTCAGCAGCATCCAGTAGCCGCTTGCAAGCAGCAGCAGCACCGAGACCCAGACCCAGGGCAAAAACTTCGCGAAGAAGCTCCGCCACAGCCGTAGGCGCTGCGGTCCCTCCAGCGCGCCGGCCGCTGGGCGCAGGCACACATAGGCGGCGAACATGCCGCCGACCCACACCACGGCGCCGAGGATATGGAAGGTGAGGGCGAGGGTGGTTTCCATCATGGCGCGGTTCTCGGGCTCGGACGATTGGCGGCAATGCTAGCACGGCCGCTAGACCTTGCGGTACAAGCTGCCATGCGCATTGCCATTCTCGGCGCCGGGCCGGCGGGACTTTATCTCGGATATCTGCTCAAGCGCCGGCGGGCGGACGCCGATGTGCGCGTCATCGAGCAGAATCCGGCCGACGCCACCTTCGGCTTCGGCGTGGTGTTCTCCGACCGCGCGCTCGAATTCCTGCGCGAGGGTGATGCGGAAACCTTCGCCGCGATCACGCCGCAGATGGAATCCTGGGACGACATGACGCTCGTTCACCGCAACGAGCGCGTCGTCATCGACGGCATCGGCTTCGCCGCCATCGGCCGGCTCAAGCTGCTGCAATTGCTGCAACAACGCGTGCGCTCGGTCGGCACCGAGCCGGACTTCTCCCGCACGGTGACCTCGCTCGACGAATTCGGCGACGCCGATCTGGTGGTCGGCGCCGATGGCGTCAATTCGCTGGTGCGGCGCAGCTTCGCCGACGAGTTCGGCGCCAGCGTCACTTACCTCGCCAATCATTTCGCCTGGTTCGGCACCAGCAAGCACTACGACACCCTGACGCAGACCTTCCGCCACACGCCGATCGGCGATTTCAACGCGCATCACTACCGCTACGCTCCGGGGCGCAGCACCTTCATTGTGGAAACGGACGAGGCGACTTTCGCCCGCGCCGGCTTCGCGCGAATGGAAGATGCGGAGTCACGCAGCCTGTGCCGGAAAATCTTCGCCGACGCGCTCGGCGGCAAAGCGCTGATCTCCAATAATTCGATCTGGCGGCGATTTCCGCAGGTTTGGAACAGCCGCTGGCACCACGGCAAATACGTACTGATCGGCGACGCGCTGCACACCGCGCATTTTTCCATCGGCTCCGGCACGCGGCTCGCCATGGAGGACGCCATCGCGCTCGACCGCGCGCTGGCCGAACATGGCGACGACGTGGCGTCAGCGCTGCCGGCGTTCGAGGCGGCGCGGCGGCCGATCGTGGAAAAGCTGGTCACCGGCGCCAATGCGAGCGCGGCCTGGTACGAGCGCTTCGCCGAGCACATGGCGCTGGCGCCGACCGAATTCGCCATGAGCTACATCACGCGCTCCGGCCGCATCGATATCGAGCGCCTGCGCAAGTTGTCACCGCGCTTTGTCGAGCGTTATGAGCGAGAACGCGGCTAGCGCGTGATAGCCGGCTGGTTCGAACGGGGCGCTGCCTGCCGCGGAGTCGGAAACCGAAAGAACGAGGGCTGCCATACGATATGTCTTCGGTTATAATTGACGCACTCGCAAAAGCACCGCGAGCTTGGGAGAACCCATGTCGGTCACAGCACGCGCTTTCTGGGGTGCCATCGCGCTCGCAGCTATCACAGGCGTCGCCAGCTCGGCTGCACACGCACAAACCAAACAAGAATTCAATTGGTGCATTGGTGAGGGCAACCCGACACCGGCCCAGAAGATCACCGGGTGTACGGCCGTCATCCAGGCAGGCAAGTTAAAGGGAAAACGCCTCGCCTTCACCTTTAGTAATCGTGGCGTCGCCTATTACGAGAGAGGCGAATACGACCGCGCCATCCAGGACTTTGAGCAGGCGATCGCGCTCAATCCGAAATACGCCCTTGCCTTCAACAATCGTTGCGCTGCCTACCATGACAAAGGCGAATACGACCGCGCCATCCAGGACTGCAACCAGGCGCTCAAGCTCAATCCGAAATACGCCGATGCCTTCTTCAATCGCGGCCTCTCCTTTCAAGGCAAAAGCCAATACGACCGCGCCATCCAGGACTATAACCAGGCCATCAAGTTCGATCCGAAATACGCCGATGCCCTCTTCAACCGTGGCAACACCTATCAAGTCAAAGGCCAATACGACCGCGCCATCCAGAACTATGACCAGGCGATCAAGCTCAATCCGAACCATGCCGGCGCTTACTACAATCGGAGTCTCGCCAAAAAACAAAAGGGCGACCAAGCCGGCGCCGAGGCCGACCTGGCGGCGGCGCGCAAGATCAATCCGAACATCGGGCGGTAGCAGACGGGCCAAACAATAAAACCGGGGAGGACTTGCCGATGGACATCGTCCCGCTGGGTCCAGGCTTCGCCGCCGAGTTGCACGGCGTGACGCTTGGCGACATCGCAGCCGACGACGCCGCCTACGCGGCGGTGCGCGCGGCGTTCGAGCAGCATTCGGTTCTGGTGTTTCGCGGCCAGCAGGTGGCCGACGAGGGCCAGCTCGCCTTCTCGCGCCGCTTCGGTCCGCCGGAGGTGACCAAGGTCGGCTCGCTCGGCACCGGCAGCCATTTCGTGATCCTCAGCACCATCGGCCCGGACGGCAAAGTGGTGCCGCCAGATCATCGCTACGCGTTGCGCAACAAGGCGAACCAGCTTTGGCATACCGACTCGTCGTTCAAGCGCGTGCCGGCGCTCACCTCGGTGCTGTCCGCGCGCATCATCCCGGCGCGCGGTGGCGAAACCGAATTCGTCTCGACGCGGCTGGCCTTCGAGCGGCTCGATCCGGCGCTGCGCAAGAAGCTGGAGAATTCCTTTGCCTGGCACGACTACGCGCATTCGCGCGGCCAGATCGCGGCCGATCTCGCCAATCCCGAGGAGCGCGCGGCATTGCCGCCGCAATGCTGGCGCATGGTGTGGAAGAATCCGGTGAACGGCCGCAGCGCGCTCTATCTCGCCTCGCACGCCTATGCGGTCGAAGGCATGGAGGCCTCGGCCGGGAAGAAGTTGATCGACGAGCTGATGGACTTAGCGACCGCGCCGGGCACGAGCTACGTGCATGAGTGGAAGAGCGGCGATGTCGTCATGTGGGACAACCGCGCGACCATGCATCGCGGACGGCCCTGGCCCGCGCACGAGGCGCGCTTCATGGTGCGCACCACGATCTCCGCGACGGAGGCCGACGGCCTCGCGGCCATGCGCCCGCCGACACGGCAGGCGGCGGAATAGCAGGGACTACGGGCGGGCTCGCAGTCCCAGCATCTGCCGCGCCTCCACCGGCGTGGCGACGTGATCGCCCAGAATCTCGATGATCTTTGCCGCCTTCTCGACCAACGCGGCGTTGCTCGGCGTGAGCTTGCCCTTCTCCAGATAGAGATTGTCCTCCAGCCCGACCCGCACATGGCCGCCGAGCAGCACGGTTTGCGCGGCGATGGGGAATTGGTGCAACGAGATGCCGAAGGCGAACCAGATGCAGTTGGGCGGCAGCAGGCCGCGCATATAAGCGACCGCCTCCGAGGTGGCGGGCTGTCCCCAGGAAATCCCCAGGCAGATCTGGAACAGGCCGGGCGGCTTGACGTGGCCGGTCTCGATCAGCCGCCTGGCGAGCATAAGGTGGCCCGCCTCGAACACTTCGAGTTCGGGTGTGACGCCGGCGTCGCGGATCGCCACCGCCATGGCCTCGAGATGCGCCGGCGTGTTGATGAAGACCTGGCCGCCCATGTTCATGCTGCCCATGTCGAGGCTGCAGATTTCCGGCGCCAGCTCGACCACATGGCGCACGCGCGCGGTCGGCAACGACAGCGTGCTGCCGGGCGCAGGCTTGAGCGGATCGTCGGCGCCGGGAATGAACCGCGCGCCGGGGCCGGTGGTGAGATTGATGAGGACGTCGGTGCCGCTGGCGCGGATGCGCTCCACCACCTCGCGATAGAGCGCGGGATCCATGCTCGGCCGCGTCGTCTGCGGATCGCGCACGTGGATGTGGACGATGGCCGCGCCCGCCTTGGCGGCGTCGATCGCCGAGGCGGCGATCTGAGCCGGCGTCACCGGGACGGCGGGATTGCGCGCCGGCGTATCCGCCGAGCCGGTCACCGCGCAAGCGATTATCACCTTACGTTGCATCATCCGCCTCCCGAGCGCGCCGCCGAATGGGTCACTCGATGCGCAGATGCGCGTCGTGCACCACCTTGCCCCACTTGGCGATCTCGCTCTTGATGCGGGCGCCGAATTCCTCCGGCTTGTTCGCCACCGGCACGAAACCGAGCTTGAGCAGGTTCGCGGTGACGTCCGGCTCGGCCACCGCCTTGGCGATCTCACGGTTCAGCAGGTCGACGATCTCCTTCGGCGTGCCCGCCGGCGCCAGCACGCCGGTGAGAGTGTCAGCCTCCTGACCGGAGTAGCCGGCTTCCTGCATGGTCGGCACGTCGGGAAGTTCCGCGGCGCGCTTGACCGCGAGCACGGCGAGCGCGCGCAATCTTCCGTCCTTGATATTGGCCAGCGCCGGCGGCAACGCCGTAAAGGCGATCTGCGTATGCCCGGCGAGGGTGGAGGAAACCGCCTGGGCGGCGCCCGGGAATGGCACGTGCACCACGTCGAGGTCGAATATCTGCTTGAACAATTCACCCGATAGATGCGGCGTCGAGCCGATGCCGGGTCCGGCGAAGCTGTACTTGTTCGGATTGGCCTTGATCAGCTCGATCAGCTCTTTGACGCTCTTCGCCGGCACCTCCGGATTGACCGCGATCACGTTGGGCGAATAGGCAACCATGGTAATGGGCGCGAAGTCCTTGACCGCGTCGTAGGGGACCTTGGCGTACAGGCTCATATTGACCATGAAACCGGTGCTCACCACGGTGATGGTGTAGCCGTCCGGCGCCGCCTTCGCCGTTTCGGCGCTGGCGATGTTGCCGCCGGCGCCGGGTTTGTCATCGACGTAGAATTGCTGGCCAAGGGAAGCCGACAATTTCTGCGCGACGATGCGGGCGATCACATCGGTTGGTCCGCCCGCGCCGAAGCCGACCAGCATGCGCACCGGATGATCGGGGTAATGGGCCGCGGCGCCGGTCGCCGTCTTCTGGGCGACGACGCCCCCGGCGATGAGCAGTGCTGCGCAGAAAGCAAGCAAGCGCACCATGGTTTTCATGACGTCCCCACTTGAGATTGTGACGTAGCGCCCTAGTCCTTCTCTTCCTTGAACGTATCGCGATACGGATGCGCGGGATAGACCCCGAGTATGGTCAGCTCCTTGGAGAAGAAGGCGAGTTCCTCGAGCGCGAACACCAGCGCGCGATCGTCCGGGTGACCCTCGACGTCGGCATAGAACTGGGTGGCAAAGAAATTGCCACCGACCATGTAGCTCTCGAGCTTGGTCATGTTGACGCCATTGGTGGCGAAGCCGCCCATCGCCTTATAGAGCGCGGCTGGCACGTTGCGCACGCGGAACACGAAGGTGGTGACGACCTTGCCCTTGCCGGGCGTCGCCCATTTCTTCTCGCGCGAGAGCACGATGAAGCGCGTGGTCGAATTAGCTTCGTCCTCGACGTTCTCCTTGAGGATGTCGAGGCCGTAGATTTCCGCGGCCAGCCGCGAGGCGATGGCCGCGCGCGTGACATCCTTGCTCTCGGCCACTTCGCGCGCGGAACCCGCAGTGTCGGCGGCGACCACCGGCTTTAATTTCAGCTCGCGGATGATCTTGCGGCACTGGCCGAGTGCCATCACGTGGCTTTCCACCGACTTGATGGTTTTCAGGCTGGCGCCCTTCGGCGCCAGCAATTGATTGCGGATCGGCAGGAACCATTCGGCGATGATGTGCAGCTTCGACGTCGGCATCAGGTGATGGATGTCGGTGACGCGGCCGGCGACCGAATTCTCGATCGGGATCATGCCGAGATCGACATCGCCGCCGGTGAGCGCGGAGAAGCAGTCCTCGAAGGTCGGGCAGGGCACCGGCTCGTGATCCGGATAGGCTTCGCGGCAGGCGAGATGCGAATTCGCCCCCGGTTCCCCCTGGAAGATGATCTTCTTCTTGGCCATGACCCACTGCCTTAAAAATGATCCGTACGCGGACCTTCAGGCTTGAGTCAACCGGCGAGCAGTTTGCGCGCCTTTTTCAACTCCTCCGGCGTATCGACGCCGAGCGGGACGCTGTCCACCACCACCACATCGATGCGCATGCCGGCATCGAGCGCGCGCAATTGCTCGAGTTTCTCGCGCCGCTCGTTGGCTGAGGGCGGCAGCTTGACGAAGCGCTCGAGCGCCGCGCGCCGGTAAGCGTAAAGCCCGATGTGGTGGTAGTGCGGGCCGGCACCGGTGACATTGGCGCGGGTGAATGTGACGGCGCGCAAGCGGCCGGGCGCGACCGCGCTGCCGGAGACCTTGACCACATTCGGATTGCTGCGCTCGGCCGGGTCGGCGATCACCGCGGCGAGCGTCGCGATATCGACGGCGGAATCGGACAACGGCCCCAGCGCCGCGCGGATGTCGGCGGGATCGAGGGTCGGCAGGTCGCCTTGCACGTTGACCACGACGCCGATGCGATGTTCAGGATCGAGCGCCTCAAGCGCCTCATAGATGCGGTCGGAGCCGGAGACGTGATCGGCCCGCGTCATGATCGCGCGGCCGCCCGACTTTTCCACCGCCGCCGCGACCGCCTCGGAATCGGTCGCCACCACCGCCTCGCCGATTTTCGCGGCTTGCGCGCGGCGGAGCACGTGCACGATCATCGGCAGTCCGGCGATATCCGCCAATGGCTTGCCGGGCAGGCGGCTGGAGGCCATGCGGGCAGGGATGAGGATGATGGTGTCGGGCATCGGTTTGGCTACCGGCGTCAGCGGGCCGAACCTGAACGAATGTCGATAGGGCCGCGGCGCTTATACGGGTTGCCAGACCTGGGGCAAAACGGTATCTGTCCGCCGCCGCCGAGCCCTTGGCGGCGATTCCGTTCCCTGCCGGCTAGCCTCCCTTTCGAGAGCCTCATTTCGATGAATTCCTTCGAACTCAACAAGGTCCTGGGCGCCATTCTCGGCACCTGCCTGGTCACGCTCGCGCTCAATATCGGGGCCGGCGCCATTTTCGCGCCCGAGAAGCCGGCCAAGCCCGGCTACGCGATCGCGGCCAAGGAACCGGGCGCGGTGGGGCCGAGCGCGGCCAAGGAGACCGAGCAGCCGATTGAGGCGATGATGGCCACCGCATCGGTAGAAAAAGGCCAGGCCACCGCCAAGCAGTGCCAGGCCTGCCATACCTTCGAGAAGGGCGGTCCCAACCGGGTCGGCCCCAATTTATGGGGCATCGTCGATCGGCCGCGCGCCTCCGAGGCGGGCTTCAATTATTCGGCCGCCATGAAGGCCAAGGGCGGCAAGTGGACCTTCGACGAGCTCAGCAAGTTCCTCGCCAGTCCGCGCGGCTATATCCAGGGCACGGCGATGACCTTCGCCGGCCTGGCGCGCGACACCCAGCGCGCCGACGTGATCGCCTTCCTGCGGACGCAGGCGGATAGCCCAGTGCCGCTGCCGAAGGCGGCAGCCAACGCGCCGGCTCCGGCGGGCGCGGCGCCTGCCGCAAAGCCGGCCGAAGCGCCCAAAGCTGCGGCTCCAGCGCCCGGCGCCGCGGCACCGCCGAAGTAATCGCGGCAATAGTGTAGTTCGGACGCGGCCGGGCCTAGCCCGGCCGTTTTGTTAGGGGCGCGGCGCCAGGCCGTTGGTGGCGGACCGAAAAACCGACATAATCGCCCGCGATTGCCTGGGAAGCGCGTGGAGCGCCGGAGCATTGCCATGAGATTGACCCGCCGTTCCGTTCTGCGCAGCACTGCCGCCGCGCTGGCCGCGCCGGCCATGAGCGCGCTTGGCGGCACGCTCGGCGCCGGATCGCTGCCGGGCAAGGCCGCGGCGCAGATGCGGCAATGGAAACATGGCCTCTCGCTGTTCGGCGAGCCGCGCTATCCAGCCGACTTCAAGCATTTCGACTACGTCAATCCGTCGGCGCCGCAAGGCGGCGTGGTGCGGCAGATCGCGTTCGGCACTTTCGACAATTTCAATCAGGTGGTGTCGGGTGTGAAGGGCAGCCTGGCACTGGGCACCGAACTGTTCACCGAAACCCTGATGGCGGCGGCGCTGGACGAAGTGTCCACCGAATACGGCCTGCTGGCGGAAGCGGTCAGCTATCCCGACGACCGCTCGTCGGTCATCTATCGCCTGCGCGCCAACGCGCGCTGGCACGATGGCCAGCCGGTGACGCCGGAGGACGTGGTTTTTTCATTCGATACGTTCAAGCAGAACAGTCCGCAGCTCGGCGCCTATTACCGGCACGTGACCAAGGCGGAAAAGACCGGCGAGCGCGAAGTCACCTTCATCTTCGACGGACCGGGCAACCGCGAATTGCCGCAGATCGTCGGCCAGTTGCCGGTGCTGCCGAAGCATTGGTGGCAAGGCACCGACAAATCCGGCCGCAAGCGCGACGTTGCCGCCACCACGCTGGAGCCGCCGCTCGGCTCCGGCCCCTACCGGCTCAAGGATTTCGTGGCCGGCCATACCATCGTCTACGAGAAGGTCGCCGACTATTGGGGCAAGGACCTCAATTTGAATATCGGCGCCAACAATTTCGCGCAAATCCGCTACGAATATTTCCGCGATTCTACCGTCGCATTGGAGGCGTTCAAAGGCGATCAGGTCGATTGGCGCACCGAGAACAGCGCCAAAAACTGGGCAACAGCCTACGATTTCCCCGCCGTGCGGGAAAAGAAAGTGGTGCTGGAAGAATTCCCGATCCGCAATTACGGCGTCATGCAGGCCTTCGCCTTCAATATCCGGCGCGACAAGTTCAAGGACCCGCGCGTGCGCCGCGCCTTCAACTTCGCCTTCGACTTCGAGGAGATGAACCGGACGATTTTCTTCGGCCAGTACAAGCGCATTTCCAGCTATTTCGAAGGCACCGAACTTGCTTCGTCCGGAATTCCGCAAGGCAAGGAGCTGGAAATTCTGCAAAGCATGCGCGACAAGGTGCCGGCGGATCTGTTCAGCAAGCCCTACACGAATCCGGTCGGCGGTAGTCAGCAGGCGAACCGCAACAACCTACGCGAGGCGCTTAGCGCTTTTCGCGAGGCTGGCTACGAGATCAAAAATACCAAGCTGGTCAACGTCAAGACCGGCGAGCCGTTCAGCGTCGAGTTCCTGGCCGAGGACCCGGCCACCGAGCGTTACGTGCTGTTCTACAAGCCCTCGCTGCAACGCGTGGGCATGACGGTGAACGTGCGCGTGGTCGATGCCGCGCAATACGAGAACCGGCTGCGGCAGTGGGATTTCGACGTCATCACCGCGTCCTGGGGTGAGTCGCTGTCGCCCGGCAACGAGCAGCGCGGCTTCTGGAGCTCGCAGGCCGCCGACCAGCCCGGCTCGCGCAACCTGGTCGGCATCAAGAATCCGGCGGTCGATGCGCTGATCGAGCGCGTGATCTTTGCCAAGGACCGCGACGAGCTGGTCGCCGCCGCCAAGGCGCTCGACCGCGTGCTGTTGTGGAATTTCTACGTCGTGCCGCAATGGGCCTACGGCAAGCAGCGCTCGGCGCGCTGGGACCGTTTCGGCCGCCCGGCCACGCTGCCGAAATACGGGCTGTCGGCGTTCCCGACCATCTGGTGGTGGGACGCGGACCAGGCGGCCAAGGTGCCGCAGCGGTCTTGATCACCCGTCGGCATGCCCTTGTGCTATCGGCGGGTACGATCGCCGCGGCGAAATTTAATTCGCCGGCGGCTGCGCAAGACGCCGAGCGGCACGGCATGTCGGCCTTCGGCGATCTCGCCTATCCGGCGGACTTTCCATACTTCAAATACGTCAATCCGGACGCGCCCAAGGGCGGCGTGTTCTCGCAGATCGGTCCAAACCGCCAATTCAATCAGTCGTTCCAAACCTTCAACTCGCTCAACAGCTACATCCTGAAAGGCGACGCCGCGCAGGGCATGGAGCTCACCTTCGCGACCTTGATGGTGCGCTCGGGCGACGAGCCCGACGCCATGTATGGGCAGGCCGCGCGGTCGTTGCGCATTTCCGATAACGGGCTGACCTATCGCTTCACGCTGCGATCGGAGGCAAAATTCCACGACGGCACGCCGCTCACCGCGCATGACGTGGTCTGGTCGCTGGCGACGCTGAAGGACAAGGGCCATCCGATCATTACCGCGCTCTTGCGCGACTTCAAAGGCGCCGAGGCGCCTGACGACCGCACCGTGGTGGTGCGTTTCGCCGAAAAACGAGGCCGCGACGTGCCGCTGTTCGTTGCCGGACTGCCGATCTTCTCGCGCGCCTATTATTCCAAGCAGGTGTTCGACCAGTCGACGCTGGAAATTCCGCTCGGCAGCGGCGCCTACAAGGTCGGCCGCTTCGAGGCCGGGCATTTCATCGAATTTGAGCGCGTGAAAGATTGGTGGGGCGCTGATCTGCCGGTGTCGCGCGGGCAGAACAATTTCGACGTGGTGCGTTTCGAATACTACCGCGACCGCGAGGTCGGCTTTGAAGGCTTCACCGCCAAGAGCTATCTGTTCCGCGAGGAGTTCACCTCGCGCACCTGGGCGACGCGCTACGATTTTCCCGCCTTCAAGAACGGCCGCGTCAAGCGCGCCGTGCTGCCCGACGATACGCCATCCGGCGCGCAGGGCTGGTTCATCAACATGCGGCGCCCGCAATTCAAGGACCGCCGCTTGCGCGAGGTGCTGATCGACGCCTTCGATTTCGAATGGACCAACAAGAACATCATGTACGGCTCCTACGACCGCACGGTGTCGGTGTTCCAGAACTCGCCGATGATGGCGCAGGGCAAGCCGGATGCGGCGCAGCTCGCGCTGCTCGAGCCGTTCCGCGGCAAGTTGCCGGACGAAGTGTTCGGCGAGCCCTATGTTCCGCCGGTGACCGACGGCTCGGGGCAGGACCGCCGCTGGCTGCGGCGCGGCGCGCAACTGCTCAGCGACGCCGGCTTTGTGCTCAAGGGTCGCAAGCGCGTCATGCCCGGTGGAAAGCCGATCACCATTGAGTTCCTGCTCGACGAGCCGACATTCACGCCGCACCATCTGCCCTACATCAAGAATCTCGCCACGCTCGGCATCGACGCCACCTTGCGTGTCGTCGATCCGGTGCAGTACCGCGCCCGCGTCGACAGCTTCGACTTCGACATCACGGTAGAGCGGTTCAGCTTTTCGGCAACGCCGGGCGATTCGCTGCGCACCCATTTTTCGTCGCAGGCGGCGGCGACCAAGGGCTCTCAGAATCTCGCCGGCATCGCCGATCCGGCGGTGGACGCGCTGGTCGATATCATCATCGGCGCCAAGACGCGCGCCGAGCTCACCACCGCCTGCCAGGCGCTCGACCGCGTCATCCGCGCCGGTCGCTACTGGATTCCGCACTGGTACAAAGCGTCGCACTGGATCGCTTTTTGGGACGTGTTCGGCCACCCGGCCGCCAAACCGCGCTATTTCCGGGGCATCCCGGAAACCTGGTGGTATGACCGCGACAAGGCGGCGAAGCTGGAACAGAAAGGCTAGTTGGGCGTCATGACCGGACTTGTCACCGCAAGTCGAGTATGCCCAACTTGCGAGACTTCATTACATTTTGCACAACTCGTGCAGGCCCGAGTTGCGCGTGTCATCCATGTCTTTATGCTGCCGTTATGTCATAAGACGTGGATGCCCGGCGCGAGGCAGGGCATGACGAGATCAGCACAGGCATCCATAACAGTCTCATGAGCGCCTACATCATCCGCCGCTTGCTGTTCATGGTGCCGACCTTGTTCGGCATCATGCTGGTAGCGTTCGTCGTGGTGCAGTTCGCGCCTGGCGGTCCGGTCGAGCAGGTGATCGCCAAGCTCACCGGCGCCGACACCGGCGCGACCTCGCGCATTTCCGGTTCGCCCGGCGGCGACTTCGGCAGCCGCGGTCTGGCGCAGGGCGGATCGGGCGTCGACGCCGTGACGTCGAAATACCGCGGCGCGCAGGGGCTCGATCCCGAATTTATCAAAAAGCTTGAAAAGCAGTTCGGCTTCGACAAGCCGGCCTATGAGCGCTTCGGCCTGATGCTGTGGAACTACATCCGCTTCGATTTCGGCAACAGCTATTTCCGCGACATCCGCGTGTTGCAGCTGATCAAGGAGAAGCTGCCGGTCTCGATCTCGCTCGGCATCTGGATGACGCTGCTCACCTATCTGATTTCGATTCCGCTCGGTATCCGCAAGGCGGTCGACGCCGGCTCGCGCTTCGACGTGTGGACCTCGAGCGTGGTCATCGTCGGCTACGCCATTCCCGGCTTCCTGTTCGCGATATTGCTGATCATCCTGTTCGCCGGCGGCTCGTTCTTCGACATTTTTCCGCTACGCGGACTGGTGTCGGAGAATTTCTGGCAACTGCCGTGGTACGCCAAGATCGGCGATTATGTCTGGCACCTCACGCTACCGATCATCTCGATGGCGTTGTCGGCCTTCGCTACCATGACGCTGCTGACCAAGAACTCGTTCCTGGAGGAGATCCGCAAGCAGTACGTGCTCACCGCGCGCGCCAAAGGGTGCACCCAAAACCAGGTGCTGTACGGGCATATCTTCCGCAACGCCATGCTGATCGTGATCGCCGGATTTCCCAGCGCCTTCGTGCACGCGTTCTTCACCGGCTCGCTGCTGATCGAGACCATCTTCTCGCTCGACGGCCTCGGCCTGCTCGGCTTCGAGAGCGTGCTCAACCGCGACTATCCGGTGGTGTTCGCCACGCTCTACATCTTCGCGCTCATCGGCGTGGTGGTGAACCTGGTCTCCGATCTGACCTACACTTGGATCGATCCGCGCATCGACTTCGAGACGCGGGAGGTCTGAGGTGGACGCGCCGAACCGCGAGGATTTTTCGGAAGTCGCTGTCGACACGCCCGTTGGCAGTCTGCAGCCGGTGATTTTCCGCCGTTTCGCGCTGTCGCCGCTCAACCGGCGGCGCTGGGACAACTTCAAGGTCAACCGGCGCGGCTATTGGTCGTTGTGGGTTTTCCTGGCGCTGTTTCTGATCTCGCTGTTCGCGGAATTCATCGCCAACGACAAGCCGGTCTACATCCACGTCAACGGCCATTCATATTTCCCGGCGGTTGTGACCTATCCGGACACGGCCTTCGCCAAGCAACCCGACCCGAATCTGTTCGACACCGCCGCCGATTATCGTGACGACTATCTGATGGGCCTGATCAATAAGGAAGGCGGCATCGTGGTCTGGCCGCTGGTCCGTTTTTCCTACAACACGCAGGTGAGCAAGCCGCCGTCGCCGTTCCCATCCAAGCCGACCTGGCTGTTGAGTCAAAAGGATTGCGAATTCGCCGCCACCCACGGCTTCGCCAACTGCGACGATCTCGAAGCGAACTGGCTCGGCACCGACGATGGCGGCCGCGACGTAGTGGCGCGGCTGATCTACGGTTTCCGCATTTCGGTGCTGTTCGGACTGGCGCTGACCATCGTGTCGTCGATCATCGGCGTCGCCGCCGGCGCGGTGCAGGGTTATTTCGGCGGCTGGATCGATCTCCTGTTCCAGCGCTTCATCGAAATCTGGACCTCGATCCCCTCGCTCTATCTGCTGCTGATCATTTCCTCGGTGCTGGCGCCGGGTTTCTTCGTTTTGCTCGGCATCCTGCTGCTGTTCTCCTGGGTCTCGCTGGTTGGCCTGGTGCGCGCTGAATTCCTGCGTGGGCGCAATTTCGAATACATCATGGCCGCGCGCGCGCTCGGCGTATCGAACGCGGTCATCATCTTCCGCCATCTGCTGCCGAACGCCATGGTGGCGACCATGACGTTCCTGCCGTTCATCCTGTCGTCGTCGGTGATGACGCTGACCGCGCTCGACTTCCTCGGCTTCGGCCTGCCGCCCGGCTCGCCCTCGCTCGGCGAATTGTTAAGCCAAGGCAAAGCCAATGTGCAGGCGCCATGGCTCGGCCTCACCGGGTTCTTCTCGATTGCCGTCATGCTCTCGCTCTTGATCTTCATCGGCGAGGCGGTGCGCGACGCCTTCGATCCGAGAAAGACGTTCCGATGAACGATTCGGTTGAAAAACTTCTCTCTATCCGCGATCTTTCGGTCGCGTTCGGCACCGGCGCGCGCGAGGTGCTGGCGGTCGATCGGGTATCGTTCGACATCGCCAAAGGCGAGACGCTGGCGCTGGTCGGCGAGTCCGGCTCCGGCAAATCGGTCACCGCGCTGTCGGTGATGAAGCTGCTGCCTTATCCGGCCGCGCATCACCCCTCGGGTTCGATTAGCTTCAAGGGGCGCGAGCTGCTGACCATGCCGGAGAACGAGATCCGCCACGTGCGCGGCAACGACATCACCATCATCTTCCAGGAGCCGATGACCTCGCTCAATCCGCTGCACACCATCGAGAAGCAGATTAGAGAGATTCTTCTGATCCACCAGGGGCTTGCGGGCGAGAAGGCGCGCACCCGCATCCTCGAATTGCTCGATCAGGTCGGCATCCCCGATCCGAAGGGGCGGCTGGCGAGCTATCCGCATCAGCTCTCGGGCGGCCAGCGCCAGCGCGTGATGATCGCCATGGCGCTCGCGAACGAGCCCGATCTGCTGATCGCCGATGAGCCGACCACCGCGCTCGACGTCACGGTGCAGGCGCAAATCCTGAAGCTGCTCAAGGACATCCAGAAGCGGCTCGGCATGTCGATGCTGTTCATCACCCACGATCTCGGCATCGTGCGCAAGCTCG
>Ga0209385_1000111_pt1 | contig 29187 bp, 26 predicted proteins | sample NGEPerB_FD_184506 | JGI IMG/M metagenome (GOLD analysis project Ga0209385, IMG submission 184506) | Arctic peat soil microbial communities from the Barrow Environmental Observatory site, Barrow, Alaska, USA - NGEE PermafrostAB12-B... | ecosystem: Environmental > Terrestrial > Soil > Wetlands >... | reverse complement strand
TACATCCCTTACATCTGCTGAGATAGCTTACTCAACCGCGACCTTCGTACCCTTCTGGCCCTGGCTCGACAAGTGCTCGATTCGCTCGTCGAGGACCTCCCGGATCGCCTTGAGGAACTCGACCCTGGAGTTTGCCAAGTGCTGTTGGACAGCAGGTGAAACCCCCAGGTATTTCCGTACCGTGTCCACGATCTCGCGGCACGGGCAGCGCTCATAAACGACTTGCTCGCTCGTGGTTGACTGGCTTTTCTCTGGCTTGTTCATGGTGTCTCCTTCATCTCGACCGTGAGGACTTTGCTTTCCAGCTTCGCCCGGGATGGCGACAGGGCTGCCATCGACCGCGGCAGCCCGATGTGACGGCGGAAAGTGCCGATCTGCACGACGAGTTCGTCGCCTTTCTTAAACAGCTCGACCTCGCCCTTAGTGGCGAAAGGCAGAAGCATGCGAATCTCGTACACGCCGTTCTGTTTCCCGAAAGTGTAGGGTTTCTCCGTTCGGGTCACGGCTGAGGGATCTTCGCCCTCAGCATACAGTACTCGCGACAGATCCTCTAGCCGCTGCTTGCCCAGGACTTCGTGCGCGAACAGGGGTACCTTCTTTACCGGCACGGGCGCAAAATACTCCTCGATTTCGCGCACCATCGTGGTCTGGGAGGTGTGCCACTCATTGAACCAGGCATCCATGACTTCTGTCGGAAGCACACGGTTCACAATGACTGCGTCCACGGTGAGCCCATGCAGAGAGAAGTATACGAATGCGCGTTGCGTCTCCCGCAGCACCATCTTCTCCGGATTGGTGATCAGCCGTACACTGGTGATCTGCGGGTCCTCCATGATTTCATCCACACCCTCCAGCTTTTCGAACAGGTCCCGAATGTTGCCAAAGTAGGCGTCGGACGGCAGCTCGAACGGCGCAACCCGGTTGGCAATGGGCCGCACTGCCTTGAGGAGGTTACGCTGGAAGGGAAAGATATGCTTCATGTACCAGTCGAGGGTTGTCGGCATGCTGATGAAGCGCATGGATTCCGCGGTGGGCGCGGCATCGAGCACGATGACATCGTAGCGCTGCTCGCGGCGGTATTGATTGATGTACATCATCGCGCTGAGCTCTTCCATGCCGGGCAGAATGGCCAGTTCTTCCGCCTCTACACCGCTGATGCCGGTGGTGCGCAGCACGGAGCTTACATAGGAGGAGATTTCCTGCCAATGGCGCTTGATCTCTTTCTGGATGTTCAGCTCCTGGATTGAAAGCCGATCGTTGATGGGCAGTGGGTCCGAGGTTTGGACATGGAAGAGTTCGGTGTCGAGATCGAAAGCATCTGCCAGGCTGTGTGCCGGATCGATGCTCATCACCAGGGTCCGATAGTTCAGTTCCGCCAGTTTCACGCCCGTGGCGGCGGCCAGGCTGGTCTTGCCCACGCCGCCTTTTCCGCTGAACAGCAAGATCCTCATGTCTGCATTCTAGAACTTTGGCAGCACTGAGTCTCTTAGGTCATAGCCGAGCGGGGGCAAGCCGCCCATCCACATGCCTTTGCGCTTCGAGGCGGTGATCTTGTCCCGAATTCTTTCTCCCGTGACTTCCCGCTCGAACTGAGCAAAGGAGAGCAGTACATTCAGGGTCAGCCGCCCCATGAAACTGGTGGTGTTGAACTGTTGGGTGATGGAAACGAAGGAGACGCCGTGGGCATCGAGGGAATTGAAGGACTGTTCCAGCCCCTCCTCGGACGACTTGCGGGTGTAGATGGCACAGCGAACCACCGGCTTGTGCTCGGTGCTCATTTGGACCTCGGGGAAGCAGGCGTCTTGGCTGGGTGGGACTTTAGGCCGAACAACAGTGGCCCGAACCATCGGGTTCCGGTGATGAGACGGGCGACCTCAGACAGGCCCTGGTAATGGGAACCTCAATATTCGTAGCCTGTCTCGTTGACGGTCAAGACGTGCATCCGACCGTGAAACCCGCTCACATGACCCTTGCGCATCCACTAGCAAGAACAGGAAGACCGCCTTATGCTGACTTCTGCCCTGCGGTCAGGCGGCCTTGCGACCACCTCAGTCGCCGAAGCGACGCCGAGCAGATCTCCTGGGGTAAGCTCAACCGCCTTCCATGCACAGCCGCCGAATCTACGCTTCGCGCCCTTGATGGATATGGACTTCGCGATAAGTTGCCCGCTCGTCCGGCGCTGGCGCCTTGTATCCGGTTTTTGTCCATCGACTCGCACGTTTGTTCCATGCTTCCTTCAGACCCCGCCTCGCGGCGACAGCCCTGGCATCATCACTAGACCTTACCTCCATCAGGTAGGCCACCCGGCGCGAAAAATGTACTGCAAACTCGAACGATTCTTGCGTACACTGTGTCATTAGAAGGCCGTCCCTTTCCTGGCATCGACTTCGTCGAGATAACGCAGTTATGCCTGAGATGACGGCCTTTTTCCAGCTCTAAATCACAAATCTTGTTTACTGCTGGTGAGAAATCCGGGCTAACGTGTCGGGCCAACCTCCGGTTGGCCCGACAACTCACCGGCTGAGTGGTCCGCGCAGATTGTTGGGAATTTCTTTGGTGGGAGAGCGAACCCGCCGGGTGCTACCTCAGTCGCCTTTTACGTGGAGTGCCACCAGCGTAATATCGTCGTCCACTCTTCGTTCGGGCCGCGGGCCGACCAGAGGGACAACTCCTCAAGCAGTCGATCGGCAAAGTGATCCGCCGAGGTGCTTTCCTCCTTCGCCAGAAACTCCCGGAAGCGGTCTGTGCCAAACTCGATTCCCAATGGGTTCGTTGTTTCCGAGATTCCATCGGTGTAAAGCAAACCCCAATGGCCTGGCTGGAGCGGCAACTCCACGGAAGAATAGGTAGCAAACTCGAATGCTCCGAGAAACAAACCATTTTCCTCTACAGCGCGCACTCCGTCGGATGAACCACCCCACAAGAGCAACGGAGGGTGGCCCGCGCCTGCATACGTCAGCGTTCGCTTCTGCAGGTCCACAAACAAGTATGCCGCCGTGACGTAATGGTGCTGGAACTTTCCGCACAGCGCTTGATTCAGGCCTAACAGCACTTGCGCCGGATCGGCAGCCTGCGCCACCTGGGCTGAGAGTGCAATCTTCAGCATCGAGGCAATGAGCGCGGCAGGCATTCCGTGTCCGGACACATCCGCTACCAGAATCCCAATGTGTTTCTCATCCACGACTATGAAGTCGTAGAAATCGCCGGCCACCGAGGTCATGGGGACGTAGCGCGCAGCAATGTCCAGACCTTCGATTTTCGGGATCTGGGATGGAAGAATCGACAATTGGATTTGCCGCGCGGTTTCCATTTCCTTCTGGATCGCCAGCAACTGTTGCGCGAGCTGTTCGCGAATCCCGCGGAGCATGAGATGAGTCTGGACCCGCGCCTTTACGACTGCAGGAGAAAACGGCTTATGAACGTAGTCCACCGCACCGGCATCGAACCCTCGTGTCTCATCCTCGACTTCAGTCTGGCCGGTAAGAAAGATGACTGGAATATCCCGAGTATCCGGGTCAGCTTTCAATTGCACACACACTTCGTATCCGTCCATCTCGGGCATTATCACATCCAGCAGGATGAGGTCGGGCGGGGGAGTAGCTTTCGCCAACTCCAATGCTTTTGCGCCATTGGTGGCGATGCGGATTTTGTAGATGTCCTTCAGGATCGAGTTCACAACCTGGATGTTGGCGGGAGCGTCATCCACGATCAACACTGTCTTCTTCGAGTCAGCCTGATTCATTTCGCGTGTTCCCCATTTGGTGCGCAATGTTCGGCGATCTGATTCAGTTTCAACAGCGCTGCCTCAAAATCGAAGTCGGTGATGGATGCGTTGAGAGCGTCCAGTTGCGGTTTCTCGACGGTGCCTGCCACTGCGGCGTGCAGACTGCGAAAGGCCTCTTCGGCATTGCCGTCGCTGGCCTCGAGCAGGGTCCTGAGCCGGACGATGGCGGCGACTGCCGCTTCTTCACTGAAAGGCGCCGGGCTCGCTTCCTCCGGTTGAGTAGCTGCTGTATCGCGTAGTGCTTGTTCGATAGCGTTAACTTGAGTCTTCATCAGGCCCGCGAACTCGCCGAGCAGAGCCGGGACAGAATCCTGTCCTTCGCGGATTGCCTTCTCCACCTTCTGGGCGGCGGACTGCACCTCGGTGATTCCAATATTTCCGGCAACACCCTTTACTGTGTGCGCGATGCGTTCCGCCAGGCTCTTATCTCCACTTTCGAGCGCGGTTGAGATTTGCGCGGCTGCATCGCCTTGTTTCTCCGCAAACTGCCGCAGCAGATCGCGCTGGAGCCGCCTGTTACCCGCAACGCGCTTCAGGCCGTCGGCGAGATTGACCCCAGCGATTTCAGGCAGAAGCACCTCATCGGTCGCTTTTGCCGGCAGGGGTGACGCTTGGGACTCGACTGCTTCCTTGGGCTGGGGCTTCGCCCATCTCATCAAGGTTGAAAATAGGTTATCGGGATCAATCGGTTTCGATACATGGTCGTTCATGCCTGCGTCCAGGCAGCGCTGGCGCTCTTCCACGAGGGCGTGCGCCGTCATTGCAATAATCGGGAACTTCTTCAAGCGCGGATCACGCCGTAACAACTTGGTTGCCGTGAACCCATCCATTTCGGGCATCTGCAAATCCATGAACACCACATCGAACGGAGGAGCTTGATCGCCTTCAGTCAGGATTTTCACCGCTTCCCCACCATGGTTGGCAACGGTTACTATCGCTCCGGCGCTCTCCAGCAGTTCCGTCGCAACCTGCTGGTTCATCTCGTTGTCTTCGACCAGCAGGACCCGGATTCCCGTGGCATCATGCACCGGGGCGTCGTCCTTCCTCGCACGGACACGGTGGTCCTCGAGTCCCGCAACACCGAACAGGTCGACAAGAGTGTCATAGAGCAGCGACTGATTGACAGGCTTCAGCAAATAGCTATCGATTCCAATTTCCTCTGCCTTCGTTCTGATATCTTCCCGCCCGAATGCGGTCACCATCACGATTTTGGGAATGTGCTGCAGACGATCATTGCGCTTGATAATGCCGCTGGCCTGCAGGCCGTCCATTCCCGGCATGCGCCAATCCATCAATACCAGCCGGTAGGGATCCTGGGAGTCGGCAGCGGCGATTTCGCGTACGGCATCCTCTCCGGACGCGACCGAGTCGGCCCGTAGCGCAAATACCCGGAGCGCCTCGGTAAGAATCTCGCGCGCCTGCGCATTGTCATCGACCACCAGCGCCCGGATGCCTGCAAGATCCGGAATGAATCGTTTGTGTTTATCTTCTGATCCAATGCCGAACCAGGCGGTGAAATGGAAGGTGCTGCCTACGCCAGGCTCACTCTCGGCCCAGATGGTGCCCTCCATCATCTCAACCAGTCGCTTGGAGATGGAGAGTCCCAGCCCGGTGCCACCGTACTTTCGCGTCGTCGAAGTGTCTGCCTGCGCGAAAGCCTGGAACAGCCGAGCGCTCTGCTCCGGTGTCATGCCGATCCCGCTGTCGCGCACTGAGAACTTCACTTTGACTCGGTCAGCGAGCCGCTCCTCCAGCGCAACCGTCACCAACACTTCGCCACGGTCCGTGAACTTGACCGCGTTGTTAACCAGGTTGATCAGGATCTGCCCGAGGCGCAGCGGGTCACCGACCAGATTGGGCGGGATGTCATGCTGCGCTGCGATCAGAAACTCGAGATTCTTGTCTTGAGCCTTCTGACTGACGATCGTCGATAGATTGTCGAGTACGGCCTCAAGCCGGAAGTCCGTCTTTTCTATATCGAGCTTGCCCGCTTCGATCTTCGAGAAGTCGAGGATGTCATTGATGATCCCGAGCAACGCTTGTGCGGCGGATTTCACCTTGGTCAGATAGTCTGCTTGTTTCGGCGATAGATCGGTCTTCAAGGCCAGGTGTGTCATGCCGATGATGGCGTTCATCGGCGTACGGATTTCATGGCTTATGTTGGCCAGGAAATCAGATTTGGCCTTGGTGGCGGCTTCGGCCGCTTCTTTGGCTACCGCCAGGTCTGCGGCCTGTACCTGGGTCTGCTCCAGCAGCCTCCCCGTCTCGACTTTGCTTACAAGAATCTTGGTGTTGAGCGCAACTGTCGGCAATAGCGCGTCGAGCAGTGCCTGCTGCCGTTCGGACACCAATGCCGAAGGCGCAAGTTCGACGACTGCCAGCACAGCGTCCTGGTTCATCACAGGAACGAACAGGATGCAGGCCGGAGTTACCTTCACACCACCGACGCTGACTTCAACGGGTTTGTCGGCTCCAGGAACAATCTGAAGACTGCGCCGCTCAGCGGCAGCTTGCCCCACCAACGCTTCGCCAAGCGCAAACTGTCGCGGTTCCGTCGATACGTCCGTCGCGAAGGCGCCGACGCGAGTGAAGCGCGTGTGGCTGTCGTCGGCGAGGTAGAATGCACCGTACAGCAGGTCCAACGTTTCCGAGATCCGTGATAGCAGGATGGTGGCGAATGCCGGAAAGTTTTCCGCCGACTGCAGTCTCTCAGTCGTGGCCGCCACCTCAGCTTTGACCCAGCCCAATATCTCCCGCTCACGCGCCGCCATCTGGAGGGTCTGCAGCGCACGGCTCATCTCGCCAATCTCGTTGGAACGGTTCAGGTTCGCAACGGGAAGGTCCAGTCGTCCCTCTGCCACGTCCAGAATCCGGCTACGGAATGACAACACAACCTTTACGACTTCAACCTGCACGATGGAGAGCGCAACGACGAAAGATACGACCAAGCCGAGCACGATCACAATCCATGTGATCAGAATCGCGCGGTGCGTCCGGGAAGTGAGTTCGTCGGATTCCTGGTTTGCAGACTTTTGCATCTCGTCCACCAGGTCGGTCATAGACTGCCTTGCCTGCTGCAAATCAGCGTCGACCCCGCTGCGCATGATGTTCATGGCCTTTTCACGGTTGCCAGCCAAGGCAGCGGCGCGGACGGGGCGTGCACTGGATGCAGCTCGATCGAACACAGTCTCTGCCGCTTTGATTTCGCTAGCGCGACCGGGGTTCTGCCGTAACGCGTCGGCGAGCAATGCCCGGTAATCGGCTTGCACCTTGTCCAATTCTCCGTCGTTTTCCTGCCTTTGATCGGGGTTGTCCTCGGCGACTAGTTGGTAGAGCAACAAACGGAACCGCATCGTGTTCCCCCGCGCTGCGGTCACCGATTGAAATGTCTTGACGTAATTGTTGATCAAATTGCTGTACCACGTGTCGATCTTCTGGCTTTCGATCGACGAATATACCCCCGCCCCAATCGCCATCAGCGCCAGCGGAAGCATGGCGACTAGCACCTTGGTCCGGATTTTGAAATTCGCTAGGAGACCCATCTCAACGGTACCTGCCCCAATCGCCGGGCGGGTGTACCCGACAATCGCCAATTGTACCTCTCACACTGCGTCTCATTTGTGACGGGTGCAAGCTCGTGTGGGCTTCCCATTTTGTCCAACTTAAGTTGTACTGCGATAGGAGCGAAATAAGCTCATAGTTGAGACGTGTATGCCAATCCGCTTGGGCTTCTTGTCCAAAACATAATGGGGCCGGTATCGGGGCAAGTCGATGATCGTTTGCGTGTACAGGGTCTTGGGTCATAACCCGATATTTCGGGGCGACCTCCGGAATGTCGGGTATTTCCCTGTCCCGGAAAATCTGACACGTAGGCAATAGCTGCGTTTTCAGTTGATTAGGAAGGCCGCAGCCCTTCCGTTTGTTGGCATGTAGATTGCTTTGATTAATACAGCAGGAGCAACAAGAAGCGAGAGGGAGGGACATGTCGGCGCCAGGATGAGTGTATAAAAGCAGTAGTTGAGCATGCCTGCTCGAGCGTGTGGAGATCCGGACAGGGCACATCTATAGGACCGAACTGGAGAACGCCAGCGCCAAATGATGGTATCATCTAGCGCCGCTGATCTCGACAAGAGGAATGGCACCTGATGTTCCACTGCAGGAACAGTCTTAGCGGAGCCAAATGAGCTTTCAATTGAGGCTTGTTATGCCAAGCAATCCGCGATTCTTGCCCGTAGTCCGCGCTGCAGTGGGCGAATTGAGTTTGGTTTACGGGCTGCCGGAGGAGTCCTCCCAAGGAGTCACTTTGGCCGTTGACGAGGCCTTGGCTAACATCATTCGACACGCCTACAAGAATCGTTATGACCAGGAGATCGAGCTGAACTGCCAGGCGGGTACCGATCAAATAGAATTCACACTCCTCGATCAGGGCGAACCGCCGGACCCGGCCAGGATCTGCGGCCAGCCCTTGGATGACGTCTCCCTGAGCGGGCGGGGAACGCACTTGATCAAGGCGATGATGGATGAGGTGTCTTACGAGCGAGTCCCGGGGGGGAACCAACTGAAACTAATCAAGCACCTGCCGACTGCCAAGGTGAGTGTCGATGGGGAATGATCTGCGCCTCAGCGATTGCGACAAAGCCTGAACATGGCTGAGGCGTTGATAGTTAGCGTTCGTGAAGGTTGACAAACAGGTGAAGGCTTTTGTGCCTAGTGAAGGATGGACATGGAAAGATACTTGAAATCTTCGACGCGAATTGAAAAGGGGATCACGATCGTGGATGTGGAGGGTCAGATTGACCTTGGTAGTTCACCGGCCTTGCGCAAGACACTGCTGGCGTCATTGCAAGGGACGGAACGTGTGGCCGTAAACCTAATGGCGGTGAAGTACATCGATAGCTCCGGGATTGCGTCCCTGTTGGAGGTCCTTAACGCGGCGCGTCAATCCAAGAAGAGGCTGGTTCTATTTGGGTTGAACGGCGCCGTTCTTCAAGTGTTACAACTCACGCGCCTGACTGGAGTTTTTGACATACTCGAAACCGAGGAGCAGGCGCTCGAAGCTTAAAACCCTGCCTTCGAAGACCGGTGAAGCAATTCCCTGAAACGGGGTCCGTTGACGTTGAAAGTGTCGGGAAAAATCGCAGCTGTACCGGAACTGGTCGGTTTCTGGACGCTGAACGGCCTCGCCTACATGGGTGGCTTGGCGAACCTCGCGGGCCAGTCAGCATATATCACCTTCGTGGGTCCTTTCCGAGGTCAGCGCCTGCGCCCCCAGCGGGCGATCCATCAAGCCATGGCGGTGGGCGTCGAAGCCATACCCATCGTTTCCCTGATCACGTTTTTTGTGGGCTTGATCATGGCTCTGCAGAGCGCATATCAGCTGCGGCAGTTAGGAGCGATGCATTTTGTGGCCCAAGCCGTGGCCATCTCGATTCTTCGAGAACTCGGTCCACTGCTTACAGCCATCGTCGTCATTGGTCGTTCGGGGTCCGCTTTCGCCGCGGAGATCGGCACCAAGAAGGTGACCGAGGAAGTGGATGCCCTGAGAACAATGGCTTTCGATCCAGTTGCCTTCCTGGTCGCGCCGAAGTTCCTGGCCATGCTGGTGATGATGCCCTGCCTCACAATCTGGGCTGATTTCATGGGGGTTGTGGGCGGAAGTGTCTTCGGTGTCGCCGGCGCCAATTTTACGTTCGGCTCGTATTTTCAGGCGACTCGAGACGCGATCGTGTTGCGCGACATGTACACCGGCCTCATCAAGAGCGTGTTGTTCGGCCTGGTCATCACGGCTGTCGGATGCAAAGAAGGCTTCTCAACCGGGGCAGGCGCCGAGGAGGTTGGACGATCGACGACGGCGGCCGTCGTCACCTCGATTGCACTCGTGATTGTTGTCGATCTGGTGTTTACAGGTTTGTTCTATGTTATTAACCCGACTTAGCACATGAGTTCGCACATGATGTCACAGTATCGGCCGACCCTGGAATCAGAACCGCGTGTAGATCCGAATCTGGTCTGCAGACCGGCCGCTGTTGGAGGTCCCGAAGATGAGTGACTCCGGCGCCGGCAACCCAGCGATTTCGGTGGTCAACCTCCGCGTGAGCTACGGCGATCGCGAGATCCTTCACGGCATTAGCTTTGACGTGCAGCGTGGCGAAACCATGGTGATCCTGGGCGGGTCAGGGTCAGGAAAGAGCACTCTATTGCGGACGCTGGTCGGTTTGGAGAAGCCGACCAAGGGCGAGGTGTGGATTACAGGCATTAACACCGCGCAGATTTCCCAGCGCGAAATGGACGCCATCCGAAAAAAGATCGGTATGTCGTTCCAAGGCTCAGCCCTGTTTGGCTCCATGACCGTAGGCGAAAACGTCGCGTTGCCCTTGCGCGAGCATACCGAACTCGAAGACTCTACCATCGAGGTCATGGTGCGGATCAAGCTCGGACAAGTTGGGCTGAGCAATTTTCAAGACTACATGCCTTCGGAACTCAGTGGAGGAATGAAAAAGCGCGCCGCTGTCGCGCGTGCCTTGGCCATGGACCCCGAGATCCTGTTTTTCGATGAGCCGTCAGCGGGGCTTGACCCCATCATCGCAGCGGGACTCGACGAACTGATCCTGAACCTCAAGAAGGCCTATGCCATAACGATGGTTGTGGTGACCCACGAATTGGCCAGCGCTTTTCTGATCGCTGACCGTATGGTCTTGATCGACCGAGGCCACATCGTGGCGCTGGGAACCAAGGAGGAACTCCAAGCGAGCACTCATCCGCGTGTGCGCCAGTTCCTGGACCGGGTACCGGAGCCTGAAGTTACCGAGGAACTCGACTATCTGCAGATGCTCACCGGCGACCGGACGGCCGCGAAGAGTTGAGAGAGTGGAGCCTTTGAAATGAGGATGTCATGAATAGTAAGCGCGAGCAGGCTTGGGTAGGACTCTTTGTACTGATTGCAGCGGCTCTGCTGATTGGGACTGTCTTGGCCGTAGCCGGCACTTTCAGTGTGAGTGGGGTTTCCCACCATGCATACTTCAAGTCCGCTGGCGGTCTCTTGCCTGGCGCCACGGTCCGCTACGCAGGCATGAAAGCCGGCAGGGTCGAGGCCGTGCGCGTGGATCCTCAGGACTCGACCCGCATCGAGGTCGCTTTTACTGTGGGACATGCTATTCCCGTGAAGACCGACAGCGTGGCCAAGATTACCAGTCTCGGACCTCTCGACGAGAACTATGTGGAAGTAGGAACCGGGACGAAGGAAGCCCCGCTGGCTCCGCCGGGCAGCGAAGTCAAGTCCGTTGCGACGGTCGGAATTGCGGATCTCGGCGATATGATTGGCAACCTGGCCCCGGTTGCCCAGCAGGTTCTGCAAAACCTGAACCAGCGCCTCACAGAACTACAGGTTACGGTCGCCCGCGTCAATGACCTCCTGAACGACCGGAACCGCACGAATGTCAGCGAGGGGCTGGGGACCCTGAACGCGATGCTTGCCGAGGACCGCCCGAAGGTTTCGGCGACCTTAAGCAATGTGCAAGCAGCGAGCGCCAAAATCGGACCATTGCTGGACGACCTCAAGATAACCATGAAGCAAGCGAACGACGCCTTGTCGCACGTTGATTCTGTTGTCGTGGAGAATCGCCAAGACATCCGTGCCGCAGTCGTCGAGTTGAAGCAGACGCTGCTCACGGCTTCGTCGCTCATGGAGCAGCTTAAGAATACGATGGACCGCAACACGGACAACATCGACGAAATACTGGTGAATCTCCGCGTCACAACCGAAAACACGAAACAGCTGACGGACTCGTTGAAGACCAGGCCTTCAGTGCTAATTCGCGGAGACACTGTTAAGGATCGCAAACCCGGCGAGAAACAAAACTAAAGCCCTGCGCCGGCAACTGATCGAAGCCGTCTCGAGCGACCTAATGCCAAGGGAGAGCGGCGAGAAAGTTTTGGCCCACGGAGTCGATCAAGTTCACGACCTCTGAGTCAGTTTCGGAGGCACACGGAAGAGGTTTTCTATGCATCGAATAACCCGTCCTATTCTAATCTCTCTGCTCGCCCTGGGCCTGAGCGGGTGCGGCCCTGGCCGGCCCATTAGGTATTACACGATTCAGCTTCCGCTGGCCCCCACACATTCGACTAACACCTACCCGGTGTCTCTGTTGGTTGCAAGCATCAGCGGACCGGAAATCTTTCGGGACACGCCGATCGCCTATCGCATCGGCACAAATGAAATTGGCACGTACCAATTCAGTCGTTGGGCGGAGCCACCCGTCGAAATGCTTAAGAGCAAATTGATTCGCGTGCTTGGTGCCTCAGGTGACTATCAGTCCGTAGCCAGTCTCGGGAGCACGTCGGAAGGGCAATTTGTGGTCCGAGGCAGGCTCTACGACTTCGAGGAAGTTGACAGGGGGAGTATCGCCGGACTCGTGTCCATGGAGTTTGAACTCTATGACCGAAAGTCGGGCAAAGTCGTCTGGTCGCATTTCTATTCCCAGTCCGAACCGGTGCAAGGCAAGGAGATTTCAGCGGTAGTTACCGCGCTGGATCTCAATCTTGCCCGCGGACTGAAAGAGGTTGCCGCTGGGCTCAACCAGTATTTTTCGGCAACCCTCGCCAGGAAGTCTTGAGCGTATTTGATTTGAATCGTTCCGGGTCTCAACGGACTTGACAGAGTCCCTGCTCCATGTGCGTATGGCCCAAGGTCGCCGACCGCGCCACCCGAATACCCTGCCATAAAGGCAGATGTGGAGGTCTGTGGGGTGCTCCATCCTTTCGCCGCTTTGGGAATGTCGAGCTGTCGAGTCTCCGATTTTTGGGTGACAAGCCTTGAGCCGTAACTCACGCTAAGCAGAGGCTGTCCCGAAGTCTTCTTCGAGGATGGGGAATCCGGTCGAAAGGTGAACGCGATTCCGCTGTGAAGCCGAACACGATTCCGTTGTGATCCCGAACAGCATTCCAGTCTGAAGGTGAACGCCGATTCCGGTGGGAAGGCGAACAGTTTTTGTCCCCTAACGGAATGGCGTTCGGCTTGGAGCGGAATGTTTTCCACAGACGAGCAGCAGGAGGTGCGGCGACGCTGGACAATCACCCGGCATTGAAACTCCATCAATGAAGGAGGACAGGGTGCCGGCCAGGAGAAAGTCCATGCGGAAAGTCAAAGAGGTCCTGCGGTTGAGGTTCGAGTTGGGGTTGGGGCAACGCCAGATTGCACGCAGTTGCGGAATGGGGCTGGGCACGGTCCACGAGTATCTGGAACGGGCGGTGGCAGCCGGGATCGGTTGGCCACTGCCGGAAGGCTTGGGCGAAGAAGAACTGGAAGCCAAGTTGTTTGGGAACCAGTCCGTGCAGGCCGGAGCGGTGCGACAGCGGTCGCAACCGGATTGGAATACCATGTCATCAGCAACTGCAACAACATCGTCAATCTGACCCTGCAGTTATTGTGGGAAGAATACCGGCAAGCGCATCCCGAGGGGTATCGCTACAGTTGGTTTTGCGAGCGCTATCAGCGATGGCGGCGGCACTTGGATGTGGTCTTGCGCCAGGAACACAAGGCCGGGGAAAAGATGTTCGTGGACTGGGCGGGGGCAACGATCCCCGTCTATGACGCCACGACGGGGCAACCCGGCTCCCCACCCCTGACCCATGACAATGTCCGCGGCGCCGAGTACTTCGACCAAGGGGGACAGACCTCATGCTGAACCAGCCGATGATGGAAAAACTGCTAGCCATGCGGTTGCAGGGGCATGGTCGAGGCGCTGAAAACGCAGGAACAAGATCGAGCGGTCAACGAGCTGAGTTTCCTGGAACGACTCGCACTGCTGGTCGATCAACAATGGACTTGGCGCGAGAACCAGGCGCTGGAGCGAAGACTGAAAGCGGCCAAGCTGAGAGGACCAGCCTGCGGTGGAGGACATCGACTATCGTGCGGCGCGGGGTTTGGAAAAGACGGTAATGCGTGCCCCTGGCAAAAGACTCGGCCTGGGTCCGCAACCACGAGAACATTTTCGTGTTGGGTTCGACCGGCGTGGGCAAGAGCTTTATCGCGTCGGCCTTGGCCCAGAAAGCTTGTCGCGACGGGTACTCGGCTCTCTATTTGCGAGCTGCCGCGTTGCTACGTGAATTGGCCCTGGCCCGAGCCGAAGCTTGCGTCACCTCCTGGCACGACTGGATCGCATCGACGTTCTGGTGATTGATGACTGGGCCATGGCGCCGCTGAATGAAAGCGAGCGCCGCGAAGTCTGGGAGATCTGCGAGGATCGTTACCAGACTCGCTCCACCATCCTCACTTCCCAGTTGCCGGTTTCGCGCTGGCACGAGCAGATTGGCGATCCCACCATCGCTGACGGCATCCTCGACCGCCTGGTTCACAATGCCCACCGCATCGAGATGCGCGGAGAGTCCATGCGGAAGAAACGCAATCCGCCGCAGGACGAGAAGAAAGAATGAACGAAAGTCAACATCTTTGAGTGCGAAATGGCGATTTCACGCCAGTAAATTCGATGCGCACGTCAGTTCCCCATTGCTCACGAACCGAATCGTCCCGAGATGGAAAAAGGGCATGCAGTGTCGCACGCCCTTTTGCTAGAAGTAAAAGCCGCGATTTAGTCGCTGGAAGCGCCAGTCTTCGGCAAGTTGTTCGGATCCAGCAGCGGTAGCGGGTTCTTAGGATTCTGCAAGTTCGGAATCATGTCGTTCGATGCGCCACCGGGTGCACGCTGGATGCTCGGGTACTGCATGATCGACTTGTCAAAGTCGGCCAGCACGATGCCCATGAGCGAAGCCGCCCAGCCGTTGTCTTCGCCGGCATAGCGGCCCGGCGAGGTCTTCAGGCCGTTCATTGCGCCCTCAGCTCCGTTGAAGATCATGTCGTATCTCTCAAACGGATCCATGGTGAGGTTGTACAGCGCGGGAACAGAGCCAAGGCTCTGACTCGGCCCCAGCCAGGAGTCCTTTGCAGTCCAGAGGAACTTCCAGGCAATGTTCAGGTCGGGATTATTGGGATCACCGGAGATATCGGCGCGGACAGCATTGAGATACTCGCCCGTGATGTAAACCCAGGAAGTGCGCGTGGAGTGCTTTGCCTTACCCAGGATGTACGCGCTGTTGTCGATGCTGTCGAAGTATATGGGCTTGCCGTTGTTGTCTTTCATTTCGCCATGCGCCGGACGGGTGATGCCTGCCATGGATGCCAAAGTTGACCAGCAATCGATGTGCGACATCATTTCGCCGTATTGCACGCCTGCCGGAATGTGCCCCGGCCAGGTCATGATGGCGGGCACGCGCCAGCCGCCCTCAAACGCAGAGCCTTTCTCGCCGCGGAACGGAGTGGTTCCCGCATCGGGATAAGCATCGAGCCATGCGCCGTTGTCGGCGGTCAGGATGACGATGGTATTGGGAGCGTACTGGTGGATCGCGTCCAGCACCTTGCCGATGTCAGCATCCATCTCCATAAGTGAATCGGAATAGTCGCCGAGATGCGACTTGCCGCGGAAATCGGGCGCCGCATTGGTCGGGTTGTGCATCTTGATCCAGTTCACGTCCATGAAGAACGGCTTGCCGCTCTTGGCGTGAGTCTTGATGTAGTCAACCGCATAATCGGCCTGGCGTTCGTCCATGGTCGCCATGTAGTCGTAAGTGATTTTGGCAACCTGTTTGGCAGGCTGACCAGCCACCCCTTCCCATTCGTACAGGTTCACCACCGAGTCAAACATCTTTTCAAATTCCGGGTTGTACGACGGGAACCAAGGATGGAAATTCTTGGACGTGTCCGGATAAGAATAGACGCCGGCGTAGTAGGCGGCGAATTCTTTCATCTCGTCGAAACCATGGTTGGTTGGGTACGCCACCGGCTTGTCGCCCAGGTGCCATTTGCCGGAGAAATACGTGGTGTAGCCGTTCTTCTTGAAGAATTCGGCGATGGTTGGTGTCTCAGGTTTGAGGTAGTTTTCGTCGCCGGGAGCAACCACGATCGACAGCGCCGAGCGGATGGGAATGCGTCCGGTAATGAAGGACGCGCGGCCCGCGGTGCAACTCGCTTGTCCGTACCAACTGGTGAAGACGGCGCCTTCTTTGGCCATCTTGTCGATGTTGGGTGTGGGATGGCCGAGGTTAGCGCCTCCGAGTGAATAGGCACCGAAATCGTTCCATCCGGTGTCGTCAGTCATCAGCATGACGATGTTGGGTTTCTCTGAGGTTTGCGCCGCGAGGGGAGCGCCACCACCTACCAGCACGAAGCTGGAGATGGCAATCGCGCCCATCGTAAATTTTCGAACTCCTGCACCAAAATCCATAGGTCTCCTGTTATGCACTTCCAGTTGGCTCCCGCGAGGGAGATTATGATCGACTGCCGCCTCAGTGCTATGGCGGCGGTTTGAGAACTTCAGCTGTTACCTGTTGTTACAGGATATACTCGCAACCCTTCGTCGGTTTATTTCTCACAGCCGACTGCTGCATGGACCGGGGGAACACTGGAGGTTGGGCTTTGCGCCGATAGTCGGCGTGATCAGGCCATCTCGCACCCAATCCTTCCAGGACAGAATTATCAGCGAATCCCACTCGTCTCGCTGTCCAGAACTGGCTTCCGGGAGGTTGGCACGCCAATTCAAGCCCATAGGGTTTTAAGGCAGCGCTTATGAGTGGGAGCGGCCCATGATCCTTCTTCTACAACGAGGAAGCAGGGCAAAGGGGCTGACGCCCCTTTCCCCTGCACCCCAATCCCCGCCGAACCCGCCTCCGCTTTGCTCCGGACAATTTCGCTTGACGATTCCGAACACTTACTCGAAAATCACCATGTCAGCGTCGCTTCGCTCCGACTGCTGTTCACCTTCGCTCCGGAACGCCGTTCGGCTTCCCTCCGGAATCGATGTTCACTTTCACCGGAATACCCACGAGGAAGTTGAACCCCCCCGGCAGGCAGAATTCGGAGACATTGTCACTCGTGCGTATTCCCCGTGAAACGCGAGGTTCTCGCACACGAAGACCCTCAAGCCAACCGTGCATGAGAGCCGGAATGATTTGTCATGGCTGTTTCGCAATCCGATAGCGAAACGGCAGCCGTCGAAGCCGGAGCTCAAGTCCATCACGCCGAACATGCGCATCCCATCGGATGAAACGGCGTACTCTTCCCGCACCACGCCAATCTGGCGAAAGCCGAGTGCTTCGATCAGCTTTTCGACGACGGCGATGTGGGGAATTGGTTTGTGTGTTGCTGTCCCAACGGGCGTTGCCACCCGGGCCAGTTCCCCCTGGGTCAGCTTTGCGCCGTAGGAGCACAGGGTCATGGTCGGAGCAGGGGTCGGTACGGTGCTGAGAATTGCCCCAACTGGCTGCTCCTGCTCGATAAGGTTCGTCTCTTGCATGGTATTTCCTCCTGGAAAAGAAATCGGGAGAGCCAGCAGACGACTGAGTCTGCCGCTCTCCCGAGTGGGTCATGCCGCTTCCGGCGGCTCGGCACCCGCTGAGCGCGGGTCAGCTGTCGTGAAGTGAAATCGAAATGGAATCGGGGAATCGGCGGGAAGTACGGGCGTACAATTACTCCGCCACGCGTCCGCCGAACTCGCGTTCGCACTCGCGCCAATAGCCGCAGTACCGACGTGAGCACATGGGACTGCTGCGATGCGGTGGATAAATCCCGTCCCGGATGGATTCCTGCACCATGGGATACAGAGTTTCGGCAAAGCGCCGGTCTTCGGAACCGACCTGATAACTCTGTTGGATCACCTGCACGGTCTTAGTTTTGGTAACAGTGTCCAGACGACATAAGCCGCTGGCACCGGGCGTGATCATCGCGTATGTCGTCAACTGCAGGCTGTGATCGGCCGAGATTCCATTCGGACGCTTCGACGCCGTCTTGAAGTCCAGCACGCGACCTTCGGCGTCGAGCAGATCGACAATCCCTCGGACGTTCACGCCGGCAATCTCACCTTGCACAGTCTGCTCGACCGCATGTGGCAGCAGAGGACCAGCTGCTTCTGCCAGGTAAGCTGCGATAAGGATTTGACCAGTCGCGGCAAGCTCATCGCCATCTTCATTGGCGCGCAAGTAGGCTTCGGTGATTGCTGTCGACCATTCTTCCGCAAAAACTTCGCGCAGTTCTTCGGCTTCCATGTCGCGGCCCGTGCTCATCTTCTGGCGGAAGTTCCGAGCCAGTGTTCCATGAAAAGCTTTGCCGAGCGCCAATGCTCCCGTGGTCGGCTCGCTCAATCCGATCAGGTAGCGGAAGTACCACTTCGCCGGGCACGTCATGTAGGTATTTACCTGGCTGGGGGAGAGCGACTCCCCCAGCGCTTCGGTTATGGCAACTTCTGTCATCGCACACCTCCATCGCGAGCGTGCTGAATGAACAGGCTGAGCGCCATTGCACGCAGGTCCTCGCTACCGAAGCGGATCGACAGACCGTGCGCGGATGCGTACTGTTCCGCTGCCAGGGCCGCGTCGATGCTCGTCGTCAGTGCGGCGCGCAATGCTGTTTCCGCAGTCCCGGACTTGGTTGGTACGTTGGTCGGCTTGCCATTTCCATTGCCGTTACCGTTGCCATTGGGTCTGACGCGTGCACCGTTGTCGCCGTTTGCCGCCGAACCGTGTGCATCACCGTTCGCTGTCGCGCTCTGGGTGACCTCTGTTGAACCTTCTGGCTGCACAACCCAGTCCACGAACCGCCGATTCCCTTCGCGACGTTCGGCGCGGCAGATAGCAAATGGCTCATGCTGCCGGATACCGAGCTCCACCAGCTTGTCGCGGACAATCGGCGGCACGTACATGACTCGTCCGTCAGTGAGCGAGTACATCACTTGATCGCCGAAACGTCCTTGCACTTTCAATCCATCTGGATACGCCAATGTGGCCGTTACCGGCACATTGGCTTCAAACACGACTCGTTCTTTCATACTTCACCTCCTGAGTGTCTGGTTGGTTGTTGGTTTGGTTGGCTGACAACACACCTTCGGCTGTGCCGTCGGCAGTCGCCGGCGGCGGCATGGGGATTGGAGATTGGGGAAACGGACCAGAGACCCGGGTGCCTACCGAAGTCGATCCATTCCAATGTCGAAAAACTGGTGGGAAGGCGGGGGTATAGTCCCAAAACAAACCCAACGTGCCCAAAAACTTGCAGCCCTGCCCGAAGCCGAATCGAATACCTTAGGAGAGGCAACGAAAAGTCAAAGTATCTTGCGGATAACCCGACCATCCCATCACACAGATTGGCGACTTTGGTCACGGAGTGATCGTGAGCCAAGTGCGAACATGTCACTGTCGATGTCGATCGATGACTTCCGATTTCCAGCTCGCCAACGACCCAGGTTTCAGACTTATAGCGTTCGCGGAGGAAACCTCGAATCTCCACGTGTGCTGCGCGGCGATGTCGTCCTACGGCGAGGACAGTCGATTTGTTAGCGATACTTTCAGCAACGACGAAGGGTATCTTATGGCGTTTGGATACAAGTATTTGATGGTGTACCTCCCCGACTTTAGCCCCGAATCATTTCTGCTGTTTGTCCACAACCCGGCAGGGTCAACCAAGCTGAGGGACTACTCGGGCGAAAAACAGAGAGTCCTAGGCCAGCCACTTACCGAGGCGGTGCTAGGCGGAACGATTTTGGGCGAGACGCGTTTCAGCGTCGAGGAGTATCGCGCAAGTGATGATCGTTATTGGCACCTGCGGACCCTGGAATTCAATTCCCGCTATTTGTCATTAGTCTCGAATGTGGGCCCCTCAGAAATCGCGAATGAAAATCAAAAGCAGGTCGGCGTTCAAACCCGCAATGCCATACGCGGGCGAGCGCAACGCGGCAGCCGACGACAGTTACAGGACTACGTCAATGAACATGAGGAAGCGATTACCAAAGCTGTTATGGAAGCGCTCCCTCCCCGGCTGCAAGAATTGGACGCACATATCAGGTGGGTTTCGCCGATCGCTCAAGACGACTACGCGGAGTATCGCGATGGTGATTTTATTTCGGCAGTTCAACTTGGCGACTCCGCAGGCGAGCTCGCGAGCTTTTGGCCAACCGGGGGGCCGTCGTGGGATGCCCTAGCAATCGTCTCAGACTCGGCCCGGCGGACCCGTTCGGGCGTCATTCTGGTCGAGGCCAAAAGTCACATTTCTGAGATTTACGGTAACGGTTGTCAAGCTGGCCTGCATTCTCGTGACCTGATTGAGAAGGCACTCACTACCGCGAAAGAATGGTGTGGCGCAAACACAGACGCCGATTGGACAGGTTCTTTGTACCAGTCCGCCAACCGCCTCGCACATCTATATTTCATTCGCGAGCGCCTTAAGTGCCCTGCATGGCTTGTGAACGTTTATTTTGTTAATGACCCAATCGGCCCGGCTGAACGCGACACGTGGACCGCGGAACTTCAGAAGGTGAAGAGGTCGCTTGGGCTAACCCATAACGTGCCATTCACGATTGACTTATTTCTTCCTGCATTGAACTCCGCAGAAGTCACTTACAGAGCTCCCGGGGTTTCTGACGATTGCGAGGTAGAGGGATCTAAGAGCGACGTTGCAGAGAGCGGCGCTGAAGAATTGCATGCCGCAGCATTGCCCCCGCTACCACAGCAATCACCTGCTACTCAGGAATGCGACGCATTCGCAACCTGGGCCAACCGTTGGATGACTCTCGCAAACTATGACGGACCTTTAGTCCCTGACGTCTCACATCGAATTGAGCAACTCGTTCGGCAATGGCGGGAACCGATAGCAGGATCATGGCAGCGAGGTGCGGATCCGCAGTTGCTAGAACCGGGACGGCGTTATCGGCGAGGTGACCTCAACGCGCCGCATCCAGGAGAGCACACTATCGAGTCTGAGATCTTATGCCAGCATTTTGACCGCATCACATGTTTCGGGAATAGGTTGATTGATGGCATCAATGCTCTTCCGCTCGTTCGTGACGCAGGTGGTGCGCGGCATGCCAATGTCGAAGCAGACCTGTTCCTGCTTACGGAACACGGAAGTGCACATCGCTTGTTTCTGTGTGAGGTGAAGTCTGAAAGCAACAATGCTTGGTATGCCGCTGTAGAGAGCCTCCGGCAGTTTCGGCTTCTGATGTCTAGCCCGGCGTCGCTTTGCGTATTTGCGCGCCGACTTCCGTCACGGTGCTTAACATCCGACATCCCAGTCACGGCTCTTGTTCTTGCTCCACCGTCCTTCTATTCATCTCGGGGTAAGAAAGGGAGTGCGGTCGAGCCAACCTTGAAACTTCTCGGTCGATTGAAGTCTGAGTTCGCAGTCGACGCTCGGTTGGCAGTGTGGGATGCCAAGCAGTACGAGATTAGGGATTGGCGCGCGCCGATCGAATAACGGCAAAGGCAAGGCAGCCGGGTTGACAGGGAGTGGCGGAGTGACCGTACGTAAGATTGCTTGTCGATTCCCAATTTCGGGCCGAAGGGGAGCAACGCTGGGATATTGCCGAGCTGGTTAGCGCCACGCTGAACACGAGACTGTGGTCGATCGCCGGAAAGACCAGTTAGTCCTCGACATAATACACTAATGTTGGTACAACATAATAAACTAGTGTGGATAAAACACCACGCACTAATTGAACGACACCACATCGAACGAGTTGAAGGACGGACCGCCATGCCCTCACCCTCGGACAAACTGGCTCAGTCCCTAGCAGTCCTCCATCGGTTGCAGAGCGCGAATGGCACCGCTGCCATCCGCGCAAGAGACATGACGCGCACTCACCGGGAGCGTCTTCTCGCAAGCGGGTTTCTTCAGGAGGTGATCAAGGGATGGTACATTCCCAGCCGTCCAGACGATGTGCGGGGAGAGAGTACCGCCTGGTACGCGTCATTCTGGCAGTTTGCTGCTGCTTATCTGGAATCGCGATTCCACCGGAACTGGTGCCTGTCCTCTGAGCAGTCCCTGTCTCTGCACGGCGGGAACTGGAATGTCCCCCGGCAACTCGTCGCCCGATCACCAAAGGGTAGGAACAACGTAACCAAACTTCCACACGGGACTTCTTTGCTGGATCTGCACGCCGCATTGCCTGCACCAGCTGATCGAGAGGAAAAGGAAGGTTTGGGTGTTTTTTCACTCGAATCCGCCTTGATTGAGTGCTCTCCCCAATATTTCTCGCATCATGCGACTGACGTACGCGCGGCGCTGGCGATGATCGGCGACGCTTCCGGCCTGCTCGCCAAGCTTTTGGAAGGCGGTCGCAGCACCATTGCCGGACGACTGGCGGGAGCCTTCCGCAACAGCGGACGCGACCGAATCGCGGATGAGATCAGGGAGACGATGTCGGCCGCAGGCTACAACGCGCGTGAAGCTGATCCCTTCACGGATGCTCCGTCCCTCATCCTCCCACTGCGCGACACATCTCCCTATGTGAACCGCGTAAAGCTGCTGTGGCAAAAGATGAGGGGACCCGTCATTGAGCGGTTCCCGAAAGCGCCGGGACTGCCGCACAATGTCGGCGCGTACATGAAGCGAGTCGAAGAAGCGTATGTAAGCGATGCCTATCATTCACTCTCCATCGAGGGATATCGCGTCACTCCCGACCTGATTCAGCGCGTCCGCGGCGGAAGATGGAATGCGGAAGAAGACGAACAGGACCGTGAGCAGCGCAACGCCATGGCGGCGCGCGGATACTGGCAAGCGTATCAGGCGGTGCAGAAAAGCATCGGCAGGGTGATGAAGGGCGACAACCCAAGCCGAGTCGCAGAGGAAGATCACCGGACGTGGTATCGGGAGATGTTTGCTCCGAGCGTAACGGCCGGCCTGCTTAAGCCCGCCGATCTTGCCGGTTATCGCAACAGCCAGGTTTACATTCGTCAGTCCATGCACGTGCCTCCGAACCGCGACGCGGTGCGGGATGTCATGCCTGCTTTCTTCGATCTGTTGAACGAAGAGGAAGATCCGGCAGTGCGAGTCGTACTCGGGCATTTTGTATTTGTGTACATCCATCCCTACATGGACGGTAACGGTCGCATGGGCCGGTTTCTGATGAATCTGATGATGGCGTCGGGCGGTTATCCCTGGACCGTTATACCAGTTGCCGACCGCAAGACTTACATGGAGGCACTGGAAAAAGCCAGTGTGGGCGAGGACATCGGGCCATTCACGAATTTCCTGGCCGGCCTGATGAAGAAAGGACTCGCCGGAGCGCCGCTGCCCACCGTGCCGAAAACTTCGAAGTGACCACTCGGACGTGGAAGCGTAGCGTTGACTTTGTTGCCTGCGCGGCCTAAAACTGGGACCGTCTCTAAACCGATTGCGTTGCTTGCTCTGGTAAAGAGTACCGACGCTGTGTCGTGCGTCGCTTCTTGTGTTTGTTGACGGCAGGCAGCAGAGTAAAGGTGCCGCCACCGCACCGACTTTTTTAGCCCTAACCTGGATTATTCATGAACATTGAGGTGTCATCCTGAGCGGAGCGCCCGCAGAGAATTTCCGACCCGCTTCCTTTGCGGGTCGGGCGGGCGCGCAGTCGAAGGAACCCTGTGGCTGCGAGAAATCATAGTGTGGCCGCGTGGCGCAGCAACAAGCTTGAGATTGCTGGCGGCCAAAGGGGTCCTTCGACTCCTCGCTCCGCTCGTCGCTCAGGATAACAGCCAAAAAAATTACGTGGCTCATGAATAATCCAGGCTAACTAATTGCTGTTTGCCGACCATTTGTTCAAAACCAAGGAAGCATAAAATAGTTTCCTAGGATCTTAATCGCATGTCAGCAATTCCGAATCTCGAAGCGGCAAGCAATGGGGGTTTTCTTTGGCCGTCTGTGTCAGACGCTGTTGATACTTTCTTGAGGCGCCGACACAACAATGCCGATCCATACGAACGAGTAAGGCGATTAATTCATCTTTGGGAGGCAACGGAAATTACTCTGAGCCTCGCGGCGATGTCGCGCCTCATTGGAGACGCAGACAACTCCGCGATCTTGCGAAGACAGCGCGAGTTCTTTTACGGAAAGACGTGGGACCAAGTCACTGGGTCTTTCAAGCCAATGCAAGGCGCTGGAGACGGTGCTGTAGACCAGTGGATTAACATCCTCGATGAAGTTGCCAAGGCTGCTGAGCCTCCCGGTTTGTTCTTGGCGGCGCTTAAGAAATTCTTAACGGCGTCAGCGGTCGATATTGGTCCACTCCTGACTTCTTGGGCCAAGGCGTGCGATGTGCCTCCCGATTTCAGGCGGACAGGTGATGTGGAAGTCAGGACCGCAATGCGCTACGTGAACTCCTTCCGAAATAGGCTGGCTCATGTGCCATTCCCGCACGATCCGCTAGAAGAGGTCGCAGACGCGTTGGAGGCATCGACTGAGCAGTTGTTCAGAATTCCGCCGCTTCCGATGTCTCACGAGAAAAATGGCGAGAGTAGCGCATTGACGGGAGCGTTTCGGATCGGACGGTTTTTCCTACATGGCGGGAATATGGACTTGCTCCCCGAGGTCTCCTCAGAGGAAATTCAATTTGTATTTCCGTGCCGCAAGCGTGGTGACAACATTGAGATATGGTCTGCGCGCTCGATGCTCCATATGGATGCGATGACGAGGCCGCACATACTCACCAGAGTTAAAGGGCATGACCTGTGTGAGTACACGAGATTCCGCGCCGAAGCCAATGCCGTCTTGGTTCAAGCTAACGGTGGGATTGCAAGCAGGTTACTTGAGCCGACTAAAGCAGAGTACGTACCAGAAGAAGAAGGGCAGCAGTCTTCGATCGAATTGCAGATCCCTGAATCTCCGCTCTCGCCAAAAAGAGCGATGAGCATGTCTGACGCCATCGAAGCGATCCGCTCTGAGGAATTCGACATCGCGATCCCATTCTTCGAGGAACTCACTCGAGAACGTCCTAACTATCACATCGGCTGGCTGCGACTGGGGTACGCTCGACGAGAAAAAGCAGTTCGGCTGGCGCATGATGATCCAGACGAAGCCGTTCGTTTGCTAAATCTCTCACTCAGCGACTTAGCGAAGGCTGCGGAGCATGTTGAACCTGAATACCAGGCGCAAGCTGTGGTTGGAGCATATTCAGGTATTCCCGCCGTCAGCAGACGTCAAATTGCAACCTCGTTAGCACCCGACTGGCGGGTGACAGTCCAACCTGAAGTTGTGCAGCTTCATCGCCATCGGTGCGTGAGCAATGGCACGTTCATCTCCCGATCATCGGCACACTGCCATGGACTTCCGTTGCAACCAGGACGCGGCCGCAGTGTGAAAGTTCGAACACCTGCTGCACATTCTCGTTGCGGCCTGAATCGACAACCATGTTCATCTCATGCGCATCCTTGGACGGCGCTGTGAGCACGGCGGTGCGGAGCGACAGTGTCACATCTGGCGCCGGATTCATGCGCACGTTTCGACAGCAACCAACGCGTAAGGAACAACAATTGGCAACGGCTGCTTGTACCGATGCTGATGTATCGGTGGACAACAAAGTGGCGCTCAGACGACGGCCGTATACATTCGGCGCCAGCCGAGCCACTGCTGTATCCCGACGCGCGCTTGCCGGCATACCGGCTTGCACATATTGCCGCGCACTGTCGCGCAATTGCTGGAGATCCCAAACAATACGAGAGCACAACAGAAAGAAGAGCTGCGTATCATGACTGCACACAACGCGTCGCAATTGCGCGGCGCGAGTGTCGTAACTTGTCTGTCGTTTTTCGCACAAAGTCGGCAGACGTCAGGGGGTAGTCGTCCGCTAAGGTATTCATCCTGTGGGGGTTGTCACGTACGCCGACACCGCTATGGTACGAAATGACACGCCTTTGGCCGGGCAATCTGTTTAATCTGTCGGTTCGGCGGGAATTTTCAGCGGGTTCGCAGGACGTCTTCTAGGGTTACGATGGCTCCCGGGCGAACAGTCCGCAGTGGTGCGTCGAGGCGACTGTCGAGGAAATCCCGCAGGAGACCAAAGTATATTGCGCGTCTGGAACCCTCGAAGGACCGAACCAAGAACGACAGCAGGTCGTGGCTGGGAGCCAGATACAGGAAGCGGTCAACCAGCTTTTCGCCGTCAATCTCAGAGCTGATGCGCAGGTAGTCTTTCCGGGTCTTCGGCGTACGTTCGTATTCCAGCGCAAATTTCCGCTCGGTTCCGGCCACCCTTACGGTCACCACCGCGTCGTAGTCCTTGCAGTAGCACACGCTGGTCAGTTCGTTTTGTGAACGGATCTCCGTGTCTGAAATCCAATCGACCAGAATGGCAGAACGCTTCAGGGCTAAATGGATCTCGTTCAGGTCGATCGCGTGGTACACCGATCTTGGGAGCTTTCCATCTTTGGTGCGTGGTGTCGGACTGGTATAGCACTCGCCTAACCCGATGACCTCCAACGCGCCCATGCCGGAAATGGAGTACACGTATCCGTCCGTCTTGAACGGAACGTCATCCCGGACGAGGTAGTTATGCTTCACCAGGCGAAGGACACGGTTGTTAAACGAGTGTCGGGACCAGGTGCGGTACTCCAGCCGCATGAAGTCGTAGAGTTGCCGGTGAGTGACGAACGTTGATCGCAGCACTCGTCGCAAGAGCGGATAATCCTGAGTCGGACTGAGAGCAATCGAACCTTTCCAATACCGCATGCCGTCTTCTCCTAACTGTCCCGGTACAAGGACGAGCCGCGCAAGCCAAGGTTGAACTCTTGCTACTCGCCTTTGAGTCGCTGGTTCTTCTGGCGTTCTGCGTACAGTTGCTCTTGCAGGTTGTTGATGTGCTGGATTACCGCCGGGTCGGAATTGCGCAGCTCGCCCGATTGGCCGGTACCTACGGTTGCACCTGGCTTAGAACTCACTCCGTCTAAACGCAAAGACATTTGAGCAAGGGTTCGCGCATTCGTCGCCAGTTCCGCTTTCGCTTTGTCTCTCTCCTGTATATAGAGGTCTCGCTCTTCGGTGGCGCGCTTTAACTTAGTCTTCAGTTCCTCCGTATCCGGATCGGCCGCAGGCAAAGCACGCCCCCCTGCTTCGGCCTCGAATGCCCGATTGCAGCGTTCAATGTGCTGGTTGTATTTCTGGATCGCCTTCTCAGCGACCTCCCGCGAGTAGAGATCGTGGTTGTACAGGTCCGTCATCATCTCCGCCGTGATCCACATGGCTCGACGGTGGTCGATCCATTGCTTGGTGTACAGCATGGCCATGACCAGCAGCGCAATCGTTGTGCCCAAGCTGTACTTGAAGTACGGGTTTCGCACGCTCGCATCCAGAAACACCTGTCGCCGTTCTTCGATCCACGCGCCGTAATTGAAATTGCTTGGATTGAATTGCTTCAGCAGAAACTCGTACCAGGTGTCGCGGCGCTGGTACAACGGACGCGCTTGTGCGACCTGACGTTGCCCTTGGGGCTGCGCACGCCGTTGGCTGTGCTGCGCAGGCTGGGATTGCGGCCGTTGCTGCGCGGTCACGCGAACGAAGCTCATAAGCCCCGCCAATGTGAGGATGACAATTGCGAGTGCTCTCTTCTCTTGCATATCGCCTCTCCTTGTTCGCGACGAACAAGACTGTTCTTTGCTAGCCTTTACAGGCCTTTCTCACCCAACTGCTACATCTGTCGTAGCCATTGCGCGACTGCGCGTGGGTCAAAGCGAACGGCTGTGCCGACTCGAAAACTGGGAAGCTTGTGGGCTTTCGCGAGTTTGTAAATCGTCACTTGGCTTACCTGAAGCAACTGCGCCAGGGTCTTTGCGGTGAGCGCGTGCACCATGTTTTCAAGTTGTTCGGGAAGAGATCGTGGAAAGTCAGCGCCAATGTCCAATCTCCGGACGTTTAGCTTTCGCCCTCCAACCCCGTTCCCGGCTGGAAGATGTGGACGCCCCACATCTAAAGCCCGTGCCGAATTGTGGTGAGTTTCGTAATCTTGCATTGCGGTCTTAGCTGCGTTTGAGCTTCCTCCTTATTAGTAGAGTGCCGTCGCGGCAACCGTCACCGGAGCCGTCGCCGGTAGAACTGTTTCTGTTCGCCTGTCGCCAGGGATATCCATCTCGGTCTGCGCCAATTCCGAGGCGCACCTATGAGCAATGAATTCAGCTCATACGGGCGAACCCAAAAAAGGCGCCTTTCCAGCGCTCTTGTTACCTTCGAATCGAGTGTTAGTCAAACGGACGGGTGGCGTCCGGAGCCGTGGCAGTCGGGACTTTCAGGTGAATTTGACCGCAAGTTACAAGAGTGGACGGTACGACTTTGCCGAGCGCGTTCTCGCTGCAGGTTTCTGGCCCTCGACCTGTGAAGTTCAGCGGCTGGAATCTGGTGTCAGCAGCGTGAAAAGGTTTATTTCACCGATTACACTTTGACTGGACAACAGAACGAGTCTCCGCCCCGGAAGTCAGTCGCCCGCTGGCAGCCCGCGGACCGAGCTGTCATTACCGGGCGCCGTTCGCGAGAGGCTCGCAAGATTTATTTCACCAGTCGCACTTTGTCTAGGAATAAGGGTTTCTTGGCTCTTGACATCGGAAGCTGCCAAGCGTCGCCAATAGTCCCGTTATGCAGTTCCGTCGCCAAACTTTATTTCACCAATCACACTTTGACTGGAAATTAGAGCGCTTTTCTGTTCCGGACGTCAGACGCCGCCGGCCGACCCGAAAGCCGGCGTGTCGATACTGGGCGTTGTTTCTGCGGCTTTTAGATTCGTATTTCGCCGATCACACTCCGTTGAGCGGGAATCCTGGGCGAATTCTGGCGATTACGAGGCTTAATTGGGTGCCTCCGCAGGCTCTTAGTGAGCCTTTCGGGGTCTGATCCTGGGGATTTAGCCGAAGTCCTTTCAAATACTTTCGACTGATTTGGACATTCCCCGCTTACTCAATGTGCCTTGGAATGTGCCGAGATTTTGTCGTCGGTCACCCTGGCTCGCAATGTACCGCCATAGGTGCGGGGGTTATACACGTATGAGTCTTATCTCTCACAGTCGGTCTTGCAATCACTGTCCAAGTTTTCAATCTCCGAGACGGCCGTCGCCTTGACCGCAATAATCCTCGGATGCCAATCCGCAAAACTGTCGGCCCCCTTGGGCGGAGCGACGTAAATCCATGCTGATGTTTGTTCCAAAAGCTTCAGAGGTAGTGAACGACGAACTTGGGATTTGGCCGTCCGATTCTGTACGAATCCTTGTAATTGGGACGGTTCGTACACTCTTACGGAAACGGGCTCAACTGCTTTCTCGGAAACCTCTCTCGGCTGTAGAAGATCTTCGGGAAATCCAGAGGCGTCGCCGAGGTCAAGTGCAATGTTGGGCGAATGGAAATAGTTGCCGCCACCGCGCTCAGCCGGTACGAATGGGTAGATCGTCAAAGCAAATCCTATGGTGCTAAACAAGTAACATCCGGTGATTATTGCCGTGCCTATTAACATGATGTCACGTCTATCTAGCGGATCGGGATTACTTTGTTTGCTAAGGTGATCTTCGAACCTCCATATAACTACTCCAGCTAACATGAATGCTAATCCGACGACGATGCCGCGCTTCATCATGTCATAACATCCT
>Ga0209385_1000109_pt1 | contig 29485 bp, 25 predicted proteins | sample NGEPerB_FD_184506 | JGI IMG/M metagenome (GOLD analysis project Ga0209385, IMG submission 184506) | Arctic peat soil microbial communities from the Barrow Environmental Observatory site, Barrow, Alaska, USA - NGEE PermafrostAB12-B... | ecosystem: Environmental > Terrestrial > Soil > Wetlands >... | reverse complement strand
GACTCTCTCGTCCTGGCTTGCGGGCATTCATTCGGTCGCCCGGACGACGCGACAGCGCTCCATGATTCGGCGGTCAGTCGCAACATCCGATTCGCCAGGTCTTGCATGTCGTTCATGTCGTGCTTTTGGCAGGTGTCACGCGCACATCCTTGCAGGCCCGCGTGTCAGGCCCAAGAAACTGGTCTTGCCACGTTGAGTGCAGGGCCATCGTTCGGTCGCTATCGCCAGCGTCGAGACAAACCCGAGCACGCCGTGAGGCGTGACGCGGCAGTGTCACGAGCACACGACAGGATGGCGCGATGACAGACAAGGCAGCGTCGTCGGCAACTGTGAGCGCCGAGACCTCGGAGTTCTTCAAGGCGGAGCTCGCCGCATTCGCTCGTGTCGCCGCGATGCGTCGTCCGAAAGTGTGGGCGACGGTCCAACGGCTTCAGCCGGCCTGCATTCACGACTTGATCGCTTCCCGCTGCGAACATGGCTTCCGTGGGAGTGGCTCGGAAGCGGGTTGCGGCCGTCGATCAGGCGGTGCCGAGGCCGGATCGCCGTCTGCGTCGGCGCCGCATCTGCTGCCGGCGACCATTCAGGCGAGCCACACGGGGTTTGCGATAGAGCAACTCTCAGCGCCAGACGCTCCCCTATGCTCGACACCGAATCAAGAGGGAACACCATGACTGCGGTCCGCGACTCTCAAGCGCCCACCGATCTCGTCTCCTCGCTGCTGGCGGGTCGGGCTCCACTGTCTGAAGCGGAGCTCGCGCAGATCTGCGCGGAAGAGCGCGAGGCATTGGCTCGCGATGCCGCGGTGACTGCCTACCTCGACATCTTCGTCGCTCGCAACGTGCAGCAACGGCTGCGTGCCATGGCCCTCACCGTCGACGCGTAGAGCGCGCCTCAGGCGACGCGACGCATCGCCGTCATCGGTGCCAATGCGTCATCGGCGTCGATCGGCGCGAGGTACGAGACGAACTGGCGCGCGACGCGGTCGCGGTCGAACTCGAGGGCGCGTGCGCGCGCACGCTCGCGCGGCACGTCGAGCGATGCGAGCGCGGCGCGGCGCAGGTCGGTGTCCAGGACGCCGCCGTCCGACGACCCGACCACGTCGAGCGGACCGGCGACGGGGAAGGCCGCGACCGGCGTGCCGCATGCCATCGCCTCCAGCATGACGAGCCCGAAGGTATCGGTGCGGCTCGGATAGACGAACGAGTCAGCGGCAGCATAGAAGTCGACCAGCTGGTGGCGTGGCACGGAGCCCATCCAGCGAACGTCGGGGTAAGCGCGCCGCAGCCTGGCGAGCAGTGGGCCGGCCCCGCAGACGACCTTCGTGCCCGGAAGATCGAGCTTCAGGAAGGCCTCGAGGTTCTTCTCGGGCGAGACGCGTCCGACGAACAGGAAGACCGGCCGCGGCAGCCCCAGCGACGCCGCCGCGCGAGGCTGGAACAGCGCAAGGTCGATGCCGTGCGACCAGCTCCGCACGCGTCGAAACCCGTGTCGCTGAAGGATCTCGAGCGTGCCCGCCGAGGGGACCAGCACGCCGGACGACGGCGCGTGAAAACGTCGCAGCATGGCATAGCCCCAGGTCGCCGGAACGCCGAACGCGGCAGCGAGGAAGTCAGGAAAGCGCGAGTGAAACGCGGTCGTGAACGGCCAGCGCCGACGCTGGCAACAAGCCCGCGCCGCCAGGCCCAGCGGGCCTTCCGTCGCGATGTGGATGGCGTCGGCCCTGGCGCCGTCCAGGCGGCGCGCCATTTCCGCGCCTGGGCGCCAGGCGAGCGTGATCTCCGCGTAGCCCGGGCAACGCACGGTGCGAAACCCGGAGGGTTCAACGACGACGACCTCGTGTCCGGCCAGACCGAGCCGTTCGCGCAGGTCGACGAGCGTCGTGACGACGCCGTTCACCTGCGGCGTCCATGCGTCAGTGACGATGACGATCTTCATGCCGGGACCGGTTCGCGCGTACCCGCCGCGGCGACGCGCTCCGCCACGTGCCGCGACGCGAGCGCCGTCGACCGGCCCCAATCGACGATCTCGAGCCGGCCGTCGGCGTGCTCCACAAGCGCCGTCAGGCTCTCGACCCAGTCGCCGTCGTTCGCGTAGACGATGCCGTCGATCTCGCGCAACTCGGCGTGATGGATGTGGCCGCAAACGACGCCGTCGGCACCGCGCCGCTTCGCCTCGCGCGCCAGCGCCGACTCGAAGTCGCCGACGTAGCTTACGGCACGCTTGACCTTGTGCTTCAGGTAGCGCGAGAGCGACCAGTACGGCAACCCGAGCCGGGCGCGCAGCGAATTGACGTAGCGGTTGAGCCGCAGCGTGAACCCGTAGAGCCGGTCGCCGACGTAGGCCAGCCACTTGGCGCACTGGATGACGCCGTCGAAGAGGTCGCCGTGCGTCACCCAGAGGCGTTGGCCATCGGCGGTGAGGTGCATCCATTCCTCGGCGACCTCGATGCCGCCGAATTCATGGCCGACGTAGCGGCGCGCGAATTCGTCGTGGTTGCCGGGAACGAAAACGACACGCGTGCCCTTCCTGGCCTTGCGCAGCAGCTTCTGGACGACGTCGTTGTGGGCCTGCGGCCAGTACCAAGAGCGGCGCAGCTGCCAGCCGTCGACGATGTCGCCGATGAGAAAGAGCGTGTCGCATTCGACGACGCGCAGGAAGTCGAGCAGGGCCAGTGCCTGGCAACCCGGCGTGCCTAGGTGGATGTCGGAGATCCAGACGCTGCGAAAGCGCAGTGCGCCGTCATCACCTTGACCCGATCGTGCTACGCCGCCCTCGTCCGGCAACGTCGCAGCGCTCTTCATCCACGCGCGCAGGAACGAAGGTTCGCCATGCATGGACCCGCATCATCCGACCCGTCGATGACGAGGTCGAGTCACCGCAATGAATGTTCAATGACCGCGACTGAGCGCAAGTGACTAGAAGCAACGGCACGTCGGAAGGAGTTCTGACGCACAGCTCAATCGCCCGAAAGCAGTTCGAAACCGGTCCGCCGGCGATGGGCGCATATCGACCCAGTGCGGCCACTAGATTGCTTCCGAACGGCGGCGGGAAGCAGCCACCCGGTTTTGGCTCGGGTTGATCCCGAAAAATTGTTGTGGGCACTCCGGGGGGCTTCTCGGCGTCGAGATCAGCCGCGTGTCATCGCGCGTCTTGCCGCCGGGGCCCGCTGCGTCCGCAGGGCAGTTTTGGCAGCCAGTGAGAAATTTGCCAGGGGTTGTGAGTCCCTACAACATCATGTAGGGACTCAAAACCTCCGACTAAATGGATCCATTGGAGTCCTGAGGGCTCCGCATCAGTTTTGCGACGGCGCTCTGGCCCCTTCGCAAAACTGGTGACGAATTCCTAACTCGGGATCCGATGCGCTCCGCCGAACGCCCGCCGGTCGTCAGGTCCGCGTAGGTCGCAGCCTTTCGAACGGCGGCTTCTGGGCTTCCCAACCGGAGTGCCGTGGGTCGGCAGCCGACCCGATGCTGCCACTCGCCGGCGATTCGGTAGCCGATCGCAGACGATCGTCATACTGTCGGACTTTGGCGGCTGTGAGGGGCGAACACGCAGGGTGCCCCGTGCGCTCAGGCCGGCCTGACAAAGAGCCTAAGGGAGCGCGGAAAAATCTCGGTTTTACGGAACGGAGCGAGGCGGCAGGACCGTACCGCGGCACTCGCCAAAGCCGATTCGCGCAAAGCCATCGCGTTCGCACGAGCCGCGGAGGATCACGGTATCGCCGTCCAGAAGAAAGGTCCGCGTCTCGCTGTTCGAGAGCGAGATCTTCTTTTTGCCGCCGTCGGAGAGCTCAAGCAGCGAGCCACCTTGCTCGGGCGCCGCTCCCGAAAGCGTGCCCGAGCCGAGGAGATCGCCCTGTATGAGATTGCAGCCATTGACGGTATGGTGTGCCACGAGTTGCGCCGCGGTCCAGTAGGCATCGGCGAAGTTCGAGCGCATTAGCCGATCGCCGGGGTAGCCGGCGGCGCGCATCTTCTCGGTTTGCAGCCAGACTTCGAGGTCGACGTCGATCGCGCCGCGCGCGCGGTTCGCTGACGAATCGAGATATGGCAGCGGCTGCGGGTCATCGACCGGTCGCGCGAAGGGCTTCCTGAACGGCTCGAGTGCGTCGAGCGTGACCATCCAAGGCGACACACTGCTTGCGAAGTTCTTCGACAGGAACGGCCCAAGTGGCTGGTACTCCCATGGTTGCAAGTCACGAGCGCTCCAATCGTTGAAAAGTGTCAGACCGAAGATGTGCTCCTCGGCGCTTTCGATCGGAATCGGTTCGCCGAGCGGGTTCGGCCGGCCAATGAAGATGCCGATCTCGAGTTCGTAGTCAAGCCGCGTGCTGGCGGCCAGCACGGGCGCGTCCTTGCTGGGTTCCTTTATCTGACCCCTCGGCCGGTGGAACTCCCTGCCGCTGGGAAGGATCGACGAGCCGCGGCCGTGGTAGCCAATCGGTACCCATTTGTAGTTTGGCAGCAGCGGGTTCTCGGGACGGAATTGCTTTCCGACCGTCGTCGCGTGGTAGATGCTGGTGTAAAAATCGGTGTAGTCGCCGATCTCGCATGGCAAACCCAGTTCGACGTCGGACATTGGCCGCAGCGCGGTGCGAAAGCTGCCCTCCTGTGCGCTGCCGAAAGCTAAGCCCCGCGAAATTGCCGCACGCAGAGCCTTTCGCGTCCGGGCAGGCAGTTGCATTAGCTCATTCATGGCGGAGATGTCGACCAGGCCCGCCTTGCGCAAGTCCAGCACTTGGTCGCCGATGGCCACGCCAATCGACCACTCGGAGTCCTCGGACTGGCGGAAGCGACCGAACGGCAAGTTCTGGATCGGGAAATCGCATTCACAGACGTTCGCCGAGTCGAGCCAACTACGCAAGGCCGGTTCGTGCGTGTCGTCGGTGGTCTGCGTGTATCGACTCATGGCTTTTGGGGGTCAAAGTGCTTCTGCAGGCCCTGCCAGCAGCGGAAATAGTCGTCCTGCAGCTCAGCCGACCCGAGCGCATGCCGCGTCGGCCGCCAGACGCAGCGCGACTCGAACATGAAAGCCATCGTGTCCGCGATGACGTCGGGCTTCGAGACATCGGCGAGGCTGGCCTTCTCGAAAGTGGCGGCATCGGGACCATGCCCGCTCATGCAGTTGTGAAGGCTGGCGCCGCCCGGCGAGAAGCCATTGACCTTGGAATCGTACGCACCTTGCACAAGGCCCATGAACTCGCTGGCGACATTGCGGTGGAACCAAGGCGGTCTAAACGTGTCCTGCATCACCAACATGCGCGGCGGAAAGATGACGAAGTCAATGCTGCTCACCCCCGGCGTGTCGGACGCGCTGTGCAAAACCAATAAGATCGACGGATCCGGGTGGTCATAGCTGATTGAGCCGATCGCGTTGAAGCGGCGGAGGTCATAGAGGTATGGCGCGTGATTCCCGTGCCAGGCGACGACGTCGAGCGGCGAGTGGCCCGTCTGCGCCTTCCACAGCGCGCCGCCGAATCGCGCGACGAGCTCGTGCGGCCTCTCGGAGTCTTCGTATGCGGCGACCGGGGTCAGGAAGTCGCGGGAGTTGGCGAGCCCATTCGAGCCGATCGGGCCAAGGTCAGGCAGGCGAAACGGGGCGCCGAAGTTCTCGCAGACGTATCCCCGAGCAACAACGTCGAGAAGCTCGACCTTGAAGCGAACCCCCCGTGGAATGACGACAATCTGCTGCGGCTCGGCTTCGATCACGCCTAGCTCGGTGAGGAAGCGCAACCGGCCCTGTTGCGGGACGATCAGCAACTCGCCGTCGGCGTCGTAGAAGACCTTGTCGCCCATCGATCGGTTCGCCGCGTAGAGATGCGCAGCGGCGCCTATCTGCGCGTAGGGGTCACCTTGTCCCGCCATCGTCACCATTCCTTCGATGAAGTCGGTCGGCTCGGACGGCATTGGTAGCGGATTCCATCTCAGCTGGTTGGGAGGCGTCGCCACCTCGTCGAAACGACCAACCCAGCGGCGTGCATCGACTGACTCGAACGGGGTGTGCATCGCTGCTGGCCGTATCCGGTACAACCACGAGCGTCGGTTGTCGGCGCGCGGCGCAGTGAACGCGGTTCCCGACAGCTGCTCCGCGTAAAGGCCGTATGGAGCCTGCTGGGGCGAGTTGCGGCCCACGGGCAGCGCCCCGGACAGCGCCTCGGTCGCGAACTCGTTGCCGAAACCCGACAGGTATGCGGGCGCCGAATCCGCGGTGGCGCCGACGGCACTCATCATCATCATCGCGGCGTCGCGCAGCGTGGAAAGCCGGACCTCATAGATCGAGGACCAGCATCGGCGTCTTCGAACGAGAGCAACACGGCGTGAATTGATCGTTCAACGCGTGCTCCTCGGGCATGAGGTAGACGTCCTTGTGATCCGGCAGCCCCTCGAGAACGCGCGTCAAGCATGTTCCGCAAACGCCCTGCTCGCACGACGTCTCGACTATGACACCCGCATGGGCAAGTGCCTGCACGACTGTCCAGTCTTTCGGCACGAGGACAACCTTGCCGGAACTCGCAAGCTTGACTTCGAAAGACTCGTCCTGCTCGCTCTTAATGACCTCTGCACCGAAGAACTCATAGTGAACGTCTTCCGATGCCCAACCCTTCGCTTGCGCCGTGGTCAGTACGTGGTCGATGAAACCCTTCGGACCGCACACGTATAGGTGCGTCCCGCCGGGGGCCTCGGCCAGCACAGCCTCCACGCCCAACCGTTGCTCCGCCGGCCCATCGTCGTGGTGGAAGTGAACCCGGGCCGCGTAGGCTGAGGTACGGATTCGGTCACGAAACGCTGTGCGGTCCCACGATCTGGTCGCGTAGTGCATCTCGAACTCGGAGCCCGCGACAGCCAGTCGCTCTGCCATGCAAAGGATGGGCGTCACGCCGATGCCACCTGCAAGCAACAGACTGCGCTTGGCCCCATGCGCAAGGGGAAAGTGATTCTTCGGTGTGCTAATGGTGAGCAGATCGCCGACCCGTACCCTCTCGTGCATCGCCTCAGAACCGCCACGCGAGTTCAAGTCCCGAAGCACCGCGATTAAGTATCGATGAGTCTCTGACGGGTCGTTGCAAAGCGAGTACTGACGGGTCAAACCGTCGGCGATCTGGACGTCCACATGAGAGCCGGCCGAGAATGAAGGCAGGGCTCGATCGTCGGCGCCGACAAGCTCGAAGCTGCAGATGTCGACCGCTTCAATCGTCTTCGCTGCGACGCGGACATTGAGGCTTCCGGGCGAGGTACTCATGCATCCATTGGAAACCGGCGTCCCCAACAAGTAAAGTGAGAAGATCTTCTTGGCTCATAAGGCGGTGTTGTGAATGTCTCCTTGCGGCAGTTGAAGGGGTTCTTACTGGTGGCGAGTACCGGCAGCTTCACGCGCGCGGCCGAGCGTTTGCACATCACGCAAGCCGGCCTGAGCGCAATGATGCGGGATTTGGAGGCGCAGTTCGATTGCCGGCTGTTTGATCGCACCACTCGATCGGTCGTCCTCACGAAAGAGGGGTACACGCTTCTCTCTCCGGCCGAGACGGCAATTGCACAGCTCGAGTCGGCGCAGGCCGCCGTTAAACTGTCGACTTCGCAAGCGCGACACATTTTGACCATCGCGGCGACTCCTGTGTTTGCCTCGCTCTACGCGCCGGAGATCTGTCGAAAGTTCGCCTTGGCCAATCCAGCCGTCGACGTCCGGATAAGGGATGTTCCGAGGGGAGAAATCCAGTCAGTGGTCGCCCGAGGAGAGGCTGATGTCGGTTTCGGCATCTTCCTTAAGGAAACGTCAGGCATAGCACTGCAATCCCTTTTCAACTTTCAGATTCTCTACATTGCGCCTGCCGGATCGCTTTGGAAAGGCCGACGCGAATTAAAGGCGGGCGGTCTGAGATCTCTCGCTTGGTCAAGGATTCCAGAGCTGCCACTGATTTCCCTGTCGCCGGAAATCCCGGTGCAGCAAGTCATCGATCGACGACTCCAGGATGCGGGGCTGCAGCGAACTCCACGGCAGACGTGCAACAACATGCAGACAGTCGTCGCCATGGTGGCGGCAGGCTTCGGGGCAGCCATTCTCCCGTCGATGCTTCTTCCCTCGTGCCCATCCGACCGATTTGACATCGCGCGGTTAGTGTCCCCGGTCGCACAGGTCAGCTTCTATCGAATGACCAGAAAGGGACACGTTCTCGCCCCCGTCGCCGCTCCTTTCATCGAGACCACAGCTGAAGTTGTGCAGCTGCTTTGCTCCAGCCAGCCTGTGCACCTATAGCGAGTCTCGTTCGAAGGGTCAATCACACGGGCTTCGGCCGCGAACCTGGCCGCGGCTGGATGGTAGAGGCACCCGTCCTCTTCGCACCCCTAGGCAGCCGCTTCCACTTGAGGCAGGGCGAGGGGAACGTTTTCAGGTTCATAGGCAAACAACCATTCGTATCTGGCCCTGACCTTGTTCTCCTCCCACTCACGTTCGATATATGCCGTCGCACCAGCAGCGTCCGCAAGATCCTTGTTATGGAAACGCTTGGCGTTGGCGGCGGACTCCATAACGATCTTTGTCGTTCGATCCAGTCGAGTCGATTGATAGGCGCGCCATGACGCGGGCACGTCGCCTTCGTGGAACTTGAGAGCGCGCGCCAAGACGCAGCCATCTTCGATGGCCATGCCGGCACCTTGCGCGAGAAAGGGGAGTGTCGGATGAGCGGCGTCGCCCAGCAACGTCACGCGACCATTGCTCCAGTTGCTGAGCGGATCGCGCACCATCATGGCCCAACGCTGCGGGTTGTCGAGTTGTCGAATCAGAGCATGGATGTCGGGATGCCAGCCAGCAAAATCGGCTAGGCATTCCTCGACGGACCCAGTCTCGGTCCAGGACTCGCGATACCAGCCTTCGCGTTCGACGATGCCCGTGAATCCGACGAAGCGGCCCGAGTGGACAGGGTAGTGGATGACGTGTGCTCCGGGACCGATCCAGTTGACTCCGGCGGTCCCCTGCATGCTGAGCGGCAGCTTTTCGATCGGAATGACGCCGCGCCAAGCAATGCATCCGGAATACCTGGGTTTGTCTTCCGCAATCGTCTTTGCGCGAACCACTGAGTGAACGCCATCACCACCTACGACCGCGTCAGCCGAGAGCGTCCGACCGTCGGACAGCATCACACTAACAGCATCTGCGGACTGGGTGATATCCACGACCTTGGCGCCCAGCACCAGCGCAGAAGGATCGCGAGCACGCAGGCCTTCCACCAGAATCCTGTGCAGGTCTGGCCGATACAGCATCAGGTACGGATAGCCGTAGCGCTCCAGGGATTCGGTACCCAGATCGAAGAGCTTCCACTCCTGCCCGGTGTTCCAGAGACGGATGCACTTTCCGCCTGGCGGCACTGTTACCTGCTTGAGGGCGTCGCCCAAGCCGAGCTGAAAGAGGACGCGTGTAGCGTTCGCGCTCAATTGGATACCGGCGCCGACGGCGCCCAATTCGCGCGCCTGCTCCAACACCTGCACCTTGAATCCCTGGTCGATCAGCGACAGGGCCGCCGTGAGGCCACCAATACCGGCGCCGGCGATGATGACGCTTGACTTCATGATCAGTTCCTCGCTAGACGTAGAAGAAGTCGACTTGCGACTGCAGTCGATCGTTGATTACGATGATCTTCTTGCGACGAATGTGGAATTGATCATTCGCCCACAGGAGATCGTGCTCGTATCGGCCCGCGTAACTCGCAAGCGATGCGTCCTTCTGGTGGTAGACATGACAGACAAACGGCGCATGCACTGTCGCGCGCGCGCCTCCGTCTCCTAGCACAACAGACGCACTTCCGAGAACGTGGCTCGTCCGGGGCAGTGGGATCGAAGCGGCCGACCGCCCAGAGTTGACGCGGAATACACGTTCCTCAAGTTTCTTTCTGCCTCGAAGGAACATGAATGAAAGCTCGGTGGCCGGGTCGTCCGTGAGTTCGTTCTCGGCACGCCAGGTGGGCATCCAGAACTCGCTGTCCTCGAGATACAACGACAGCCACTTCTCCCATTCCTGCTGATCGAGATAGAGTGCTTCGCGCGACACCAGAGCCGCCGCAAGATCGGTTCGATCGGTCACTGCCCGCCTCCGACGCCAGCGGCCGCATCGGACTCCAAGCCCTTTTTGATCAGCTCGAGCCAATAGCGATAGGTCGGATGCATGACCGTTTCGTCTCCCAGCTTGAAGGGACCGACCGCCATGGCCACCGGCGTGACATCCAGCTCGGCAGCACTCGGATGGTTTGCGTCGAGGGCTCGAACGGTCATTCCTCTGGCACTCCCCTGCTGCCACCGAATCGGATACGCCTGAAGGCCGCGCTGGCAGTCTTCGTAGTTCGCAATGTCGTCTGGCGTGGCGAGTCCAGTGGGATTGAAAAACTCTTCGTACTGGCGGATGCGCTGCGTTCGCGCTTCGAGCGGCTCGCCAACAGGCGCAACGCAGAACGTGCGCATCTCCGTCAGGGCGGGTGACAAGGGGCGCCAGATCCGGAGCTGCAGTGAGGCGTTTTCGGCGAACTGTGCGTTCGGGAACAGGGTGATGTTTCGGACGTACGTCATCCAACGCGCCTTAGTCTCACCGAGTCGACCGATCAGCTCGTCCCTGGCGTAGCTCAATGGGGTCGCCTTTTCCGAGGGAGCGGGGCCCCACATCGCGTTGTGACCGTGACCGAACGCATACGTCCCGCGCTCAAGTTCGGACGTCTTGAAGCCCGAGTAAACGGAGGCCTGCTGATCTCTACGCTGCAAGGCCTGGATATAGGAGGGGTGGGTGGAAGAGAAGTGATACGGGTCGACCCCGTTCTCCATCTGCAGTTTCCAGTTACCCTTGAACGTGAAGTTGCCAGCGCCAGGCACGCATTCCACGCCATGGGGGCTCTGGTCGACGATGAGATCGATCATCCGTCGCAAGTCGCCGAGGTATTCCTCAAGCGGGAGAACGTCCGGATTCAAGCTGGCGAACAGCATTCCGCGATAGTTGTCGAAGCGCGCGACCTCCTGAAGGTCATGGCTGTGGTTGTCGAAACACTCGTTGTAAGCCCCGTCAGCACGATCCTTGATCAGAATGTTCTTTCCTGTGGCGTCGTATGCCCACCCGTGGTACTGGCAGACGTATGTCCGCGCATTGCCCTTCTGGGCATGACAAACCAACGCGCCCTTATGGCGGCAGCTATTTAGAAGGCAATGAAGATCTCCTTTCGCGTCGCGGCTCACGATGACCGGCGAGCGTCCGACGAATGCCGTGATGAAGTCGAAGGACTTGGCCAACTGCGAAGCCATCCCCACGAAACACCAGGTTCCCTCGAAGATGTACTTCATCTCCCAATCAAATACTTCCGGATCGCGGTAAATGTCTCGACCGATCAAAAACTCGTCGGTCCGATCGACGAACAACTCAGCGGTCTTAGCCACGATCAAGCCTCCTCTCCAAGATCTTCCTGTGTAACAGCTCCGTCTCGCGATGGGACGGCACTTTCCCCGGAGTACGTTGCAACGTACCAAGCTCCGCGCATGTAGGGCATGTGATTGCTCCGACAACCGCTAATCGAGCTTGATCTTGGCTTTATGAATAATGGCTCCCCACCGATCCGTCTCCGCGGCGATCCGTTGCCCGAACGCTGCGGGCGTGGAGGGCTCCACCACGAAACCGGCTTGCTTCAAGGCACTGCTCACCTCGGGCAGCGCGATCACAGCGTTGAGATGCTTGTTGAGGTATGCAATTCGGTCGGACGGCGTTCCTGCCGGCGCAACCAAGCCAAACCATGTTGTCGCATCAAAGTCCTTGTAGCCAAGCTCGGCCAGCGTTGCCACATCGGGCAGATCCGGCCAGCGCGTCTTGCTGGTCACTGCTAGTGCAACCAACCTGCCTGCGCGGACCATCGGAACAGTGGTCGTGGGAGTGTCAAAAAGGAAGTCGACATCACCAGTCAGCAATGCATTCATAGACGGTGCGCCACCTTTGTAGGGCACGTGGACCGCAAAGATCCCCGCAGTGTTCTTAAAGAGTTCAGCCACAAGGTGTGTGGAAGAGCCCTGACCAGCGGAGGAGAAATTGAGCTTACCGGGACTGGCCTTTGCTCGAGCGACCAGGTCGGGCAATGTCTTGATCCCGCTCGTTTGCGGCACGACAAGGACAAAGGGTTGAGCCACAACCGAACCCACAGGAGTGAACGACTTGACGGAGTCGTACTTCAGGTTCGAATACAGATGCGGGGTCATCGCGAGCGAACTCCCCGATCCCCACAGTAGGGTGTAACCATCAGGTTTCGCTTGCGCGACTTTGGTGGCGCCTATCGTGGCTCCCGCACCGGGCACGTTCTCGACGATGAACGTTGCGCCCGTTTGTGCGCCGAGTGCGGCAGCGACGATGCGAGCGGAGGTGTCGGTCGGGCCGCCAACTGCAAACGGGACCACGATTGAGACCGGTCGGTCAGGATAGTTTTGCGCCAAAGCCGGCGCGGAGGTGGCCGCGATTAGGTAGCGCCTAGCAAAAATGTGCGTCTTTTCATCTTGTCTCCGTCATCGCATTCCCCGCGTTGCGCCACCAGCCGATGGTCACGTTTCTTAAGGAACAAGTAAAGCAACGAAACCAAGTCAGTCCACAACAAAAGGTGCTCAATCAGCCTTTGCTTCCAGCTAACGTAGTGTTCGCGCCAGAACGTCTGGCCCTGCCTTGTTCGTCGTTGCATCGTCGAAGCTCACACTTTGGGAGGTTCCGATTCTTCATCGACACCGGCCTACGAAACGAAGGGGTAGAAATGGGCGCTTACGTTTCACAAGGCGACAAGGGTCGCTCGACGTACCGCGATCAAGGTGCTGAGCGAATCTGTTGAGGACTAATTCGGCCGCGCCCCAGACCCCGACTCATTCCGATAGTTAGGCGAATTGACGTCGAATGCCGGTAGTCGCGACGCGCCAACTCAACATTCTTTGGCTGACACCGTATTCGAGGCATGCGTCGCTGTCATCCAGCCGTCTTCGCTTGATGGAGATTAGCGCCTCGCGCGGGACTAGAAGGCAGCCCGATAGCCAGTCGGCCTCTTCCTCTTCGTTCTTGTCGTAGTCCCGGAGCAACATCAAGCCTTCGGCGGTCACACTGACTTCACGGGCTGCGTGCCCTCGAATCCGGTGGGCGAGTTCGTGGGCGAGATCGCCATGCGCAACGCTCCTTGGTTCATCCTCGGTAGATGCCTGCGGTGGTCGAGGCTAGATAGAGCATGGGCCACCCCCTGCGACCCAATCGTCGAAGGGTTCAGTCCACGAGCAATTTCAGCACAAGCGGCGATCGGGCATCGCAGCCCGCGCAGACGCGTTGGAGGTCATGTGCTACGCATCGTGCATGCCAGCTTGGGTTTCGGCACTGCCCTGTCGGAACACCCGAGTGGCTTGAGGCAACCCTCTGAAGGATAGGCTCGGCAATAGTGTCGAGATACCAGGGAGCTGTCGGTCAGGAGTGGCTGCTAATGGCAGACTGCCGGCATAGGCGGACGGCGGCTTCGGGGCGTGTCGGCTCGGGTCTCGCGCACCCGGTGATCGTGCCGTTACCGAGCCGCCCTCCATCGTCGCCGGACTTGTCGGGCTTCGGGCTTCGGCACTCGGGTCGGCCCCTGCTGGCGGCGGCAGGAAGTGGCCCGGCAGGCGCCTGCACCTCCCAGTCAGCAAAAGAAAGTCTGCAACTGCGCGTACGACATTCGCCGAACTGTGGCGCCAGCCGCAAACGGCCGGGGTCGTTTTGGCAGCGAGTGAGAAATTAGTCAGGGGATATGAGTCCCTACACATCACACGTCGATGTTCGCCACCCGCAGCGCATTGGTCTCGATGAAGTGGCGACGCGGCTCGACCTCGTCGCCCATCAGCATCGTGAAGACGCGGTCGGCCTCGATGGCGTCGTCGAGCTGCACGCGCAGCAGCCGGCGCACCGTCGGATCCATCGTCGTTTCCCACAGCTGCATCGGGTTCATCTCGCCCAGACCCTTGTAGCGCTGCCGGGCAACCGCGCCTTCGGCCTGCTGCACGAGCCAGGCCATCGCTTCGCGAAAGTCGCCCACGCGGGCTTCCTTCTGCCGGTCGCCTTCGCCGCGCTTGACGATGGCGCCCGGCCCGACCAGGCCACGGAACGTGCGACCCGCGGTGCTGAGCGCCTCGTAGTCGGCACCGTGGACGAAGTCGGCCGTGATGACGCTCGACTTCATGTTGCCGTGGTGCATGCGGCCGATGCGCAAGATGTGCTTGTCGGTGCGCGCGTCGAACTCGGCGGTGACTTCGGCGTCGTTCAGCGCGGCGGCCAATGCACGGGCGGAGATCTCCGCCGCCTCGAGCGTGTCGAGGCCGATCTCGAAGCCGTTGGCGATGGCGCGCAATGCATCGACGTCCATCCAGTTGGCCAGCCGCTCGACCACGTTCTTGGCGAGCACGTACTGTCGCGCCAGCGCTTCGAGGGTCTCGCCCTGCAAGGTCGTCGGGCCGTTCGCCGACGCCGTGTCTCCGGTCTCGAGGCACGCGTCTTTGAGCGCCACCCGCATCAGGTAGGCATCGAGCTCGTGTCCGTCCTTCAGGTATTGCTCGTCCTTGCCGAACTTCACTTTGTACAAAGGCGGCTGGGCGATGTAGATGTGGCCGCGTTCGACCAGCTCGGGCATCTGCCGGAACAGGAACGTCAGCAGCAGCGTGCGGATGTGCGCGCCGTCGACATCGGCGTCGGTCATGATGATGATGCGGTGGTAGCGGAGCTTCTCGACGTTGAAATCGTCGCCGCCCGTGCCCTTGCCGATGCCGGTGCCCAACGCGGTGATGAGCGTCAGGATCTCGTTGCTCGTCAAGAGCTTCTCGTAGCGCGCCTTCTCGACGTTGAGGATCTTGCCGCGCAGCGGCAGGATCGCCTGGAACTTGCGATCGCGGCCCTGCTTGGCGCTGCCGCCCGCCGAATCGCCCTCGACGATGTAGATCTCGCAGAGCGCCGGGTCCTTTTCCTGGCAGTCGGCCAGCTTGCCCGGCAGGCCCATGCCGTCGAGCACGCCTTTGCGCCGAGTCATCTCGCGTGCCTTCCTCGCCGCTTCGCGGGCCCGCGCCGCATCGACGATCTTGCCGCAGATGATCTTGGCGTCGACCGGGTTCTCGAGCAGGTAGTCGTTGAGCGCCTTGCTCACCACGTCTTCGACCGGGCCGCGCACTTCGCTCGAGACGAGCTTGTCCTTGGTCTGGCTCGAGAACTTGGGCTCGGGAACCTTGACCGACAGCACGCAGGTGAGGCCTTCTCTCATGTCGTCGCCGGTGACCTCGACCTTGGCCTTCTTGGCGAGTTCGTTGTCCTCGATGTACTTGTTGATGACGCGCGTCATCGCCGCGCGCAGGCCGGTGAGATGGGTACCACCGTCGCGCTGCGGGATGTTGTTGGTGAAGCAGAGGACGTTCTCGCTGTAGCCGTCGTTCCACTGCATCGCGACTTCGCTGGTGATCGTCGTGTGCTGGTCGCTGTCTTTCTTGCCGATGGCGCTGAACACCTTCTGGTGCAGCACTTTCTTGCCGGTGTTGATGAACTCGACGAAGCCCTTGACGCCGCCGGCGTAGGCGAAGTCGTCGGCCTTGTTGTTGCGCTCGTCGACCAGGCGAATGCGCACTCCGTTGTTGAGGAAGCTCAGCTCGCGCAGACGCTTCGAGACGATGTCGTAGTGGAAGTCGATGTTCGAGAAGATCTCGAGGTCGGGCAGGAAGTGGACCTCGGTGCCGCGCTTCTCGGTCTCGCCGGTGACCTTCATCGGCGAGGTCTCGGCGCCGTTGCGCTGCTCGAGCACACGATCCTGCGGCACGCCCTGGCGAAACTCCATGTAGTGCGCCAGGCCGTCGCGCCGCACCGTCAGGCGCAGCCATTTCGAGAGGCCGTTGACGCAGCTCACGCCGACGCCGTGCAGTCCGCCGGAGACCTTGTAGCTGTTCTGGTTGAACTTGCCGCCGGCATGCAGCTCGGTCAGGGCGATCTCGGCTGCCGAACGCTTCGGCTCGTGCTTGTCGTCCATCTTCACGCCGGTCGGAATGCCGCGGCCGTTGTCGATCACCGAGATCGAGTTGTCGGTGTGGATCGTGACGACGATGTCGTCGCAAAAGCCCGCCAGCGCTTCGTCGATCGAGTTGTCGACCACCTCGAAGACGAGGTGGTGCAGGCCGGTGCCGTCGGAGGTGTCGCCGATGTACATGCCCGGGCGCTTCCTCACCGCTTCCAAGCCTTCGAGGATCTGGATGCTGCCTTCGCCGTAGTTGTCGCTGGCGTCTGTCGGCACACCGTCGCGCAACGCAGCGCCGTTTCGGGTCAGGGGGCTGGTCGAAGCCTTGCTCGCCATGTCGCCGTGGGTACCGGCGATCTCGGGCTTCTTGTCGTTGTCGTCTGCTTGGGAAGTCATCGATGGTGTCGTCACGTCGTCAAATCCGCATCGGCATCACGACGTACTTGAAGCCGGCCTGGTCTGGGACGGTGATCAGCGCGCTCGAGTTGGTGTCCTGCAACTCGACCGTCACCATCTCCTGGCCCATGTTGGTGAGCGCGTCGATGAGGTAGGTGACGTTGAAGCCGATCTCGATGGCGTCGCCGCCGTAGTCGATCTCGAGCTCTTCCATCGCCTCTTCCTGCTCGGCGTTGCTCGAGGCGATGCGCAGGGTGCCTGGCTCGATGTTGACGCGCACGCCCTTGAACTTCTCGCTCGTCAGGATCGCCGCACGCTGCAGGCTTTGCAGCAACGGCGCCCGGCCCAGCGTGACCTTGTTCTTGTGGTTCTTCGGGATGACGCGGTTGTAGTCGGGGAACTTGCCCTCGACCAACTTCGAGACGAATTCCATGCCGGCGAACGAGAACTTGGCCTGGTTCGGCGCGAAGCGCATCTCGATCGTCGTGTCGTCGTCCTTCAAGAGCCGCTGCAGCTCGAGCACGGTCTTCCTCGGCAGGATGACTTCCTGCTTCGGGATGTCGGTCTCGAGCGTGGCCTGCGCGAGCGCCAGGCGGTGGCCGTCGGTCGCGACCAGGGTCAGGCTCTTGCCCTCGGCGACGAACAGGATGCCGTTCAGGTAGTAGCGGATGTCGTGCACCGCCATCGCGAAATGCACCTGCGCGACGAGGCCGCGCAAGGTCTTTTGCGGCACGCTGAAGACCGGTCCGAAATCGGCCGATTCCTGCACCAGCGGAAAGTCGTCGGCCGGCATCGTCTGCAGCGTGAATCGACTCTTGCCACCGGCCAGCGTGAGCTTGGACTGCGTGGCGCTCAGCGTCACGACCTGGTCGTTCGGCATCGAACGCAGGATGTCGATGAGCTTTCTCGCACCGACAGTCGTGGCGAAGCTCGACGCGTCGCCGCCGAGCTCAGCGGTAGTGCGCACCTGGATTTCCAGGTCGCTCGTCGTCAGCTCGATGCTCGCGCCGTTCTTGCGGATCAGCACGTTGGCGAGGATCGGCAGCGTGTGCCTTCGCTCGACGATTCCCGAGACTGCCTGCAACGCGGCCAGGAATTTTTCTTGTGCTGCTTTCAAGACAATCATGTCAACCTCTTGAACTGGTCGTTGTAGTAGGTGGCGGCGCTTTCTGTGGAGAACCGCATTTTCGCTGTTTCCGACAAGCAGTTAGCGCGCCGCAAAGCCTGTCGATCGAATCTGTTTTCGCGTACTGCTCGAAGCGAACAACTTACGCCGGAGCGCGTTCGCTGTGGACAGAGGGGAGTTGTTCCTGAAGTTGTCCCCACGGTTGTCGCTTGACAGCCGCGCGCTTTTCCCATCGGCATGCGCATCAGCCTTTCAAGGTCTGCTCGAGCACATGCAGTTGCTGGTTCAGCTCGGAGTTCTTCTGCCTTTCCGCCGAGATCTTGCGCACGGCGTGCAGCACCGTGGTGTGGTCGCGCCCGCCGAACAGCTCGCCGATCTCGGGCAGGCTCTTTTGCGTCATCTCCTTGGCGATGTACATGGCGATCTGGCGCGGCCGCGCAATCGAGGCGGGCCGTTTCTTCGAGTACATGTCGGCGACCTTGATCTTGTAGAAATCGGCCACGGTCTTCTGGATGTTCTCGACGCCGACCTGGCGGTTCTGGATCGAGAGCAGATCCTTCAGCGCCTCGCGCGCCAGCTGGATGTTGATTTCCTTGTGGCTGAATCGCGAATACGCCAGGATCTTGCGCAGCGCGCCCTCGAGCTCGCGCACGTTGGCGCGCACGTTCTTGGCGACGAAAAAGGCCACGTCTTCCGGCATCGGCGTCGCTTCCTGATCGGCCTTCCTCATCAGGATGGCGACGCGCATCTCGAGCTCCGGCGGCTCGATCGCGACCGTCAGCCCGGCATCGAAGCGCGAGGTCAGCCGCTCGTCGATGTCGACCAGCCCCTTCGGATACGTGTCGCTGGTCATGATGATGTGCGCTCGCTTGGCCAGCAACGCCTCGAAGGCGTTGAAGAACTCCTCCTGCGTGCGCTCCTTGCCGGCGAGGAACTGCACGTCGTCGATCAGCAGCAGGTCGAGCGAGTGGTACTTCGACTTGAGCTCGTCGAAGGTCTTCCTCTGGTAGTTCTTCACCACGTCGGTGATGAACTGGTCGGCATGCAGATAGAGGATGCGTGCGTCGGGCCGGTCGGCGAGCAGGGCATTGCCGACGGCGTGAATCAGATGGGTCTTGCCGAGGCCGACGCCGCCGTAGATGAAGAGCGGGTTGTACATCTGCCCCGGCGCTCCGGCGACGTGCAGTGCGGCAGTGCGGGCCATCTGGTTGGCCCGGCCCGGCACCAGCGTGTCGAAGCTCAACGCCGGGTTGAGGCGGCTGCGAGAAGGCTGCAACGCGGCGCTGCCGCTGTCGAAAAAAGCGCTGCCGTTTCTCGGCGGCGCGCCCGGTTCGCTGCGCTGGACCGGGCGCACGAGCGGCGCAACGACAGGGGCGCCGTCGCGCACGGCGAGCGTGATGTCGAGATGAACCGGCTTGCCGGCGAGCTCGCTCAAGGTGCTTTCGATGCGGCCGGCGTATTGCGCCCGGATCCAGTCGAGCTTGAAGCGGTTCGGCACGCGGATCGTCACGGTCGCGCCGGCGTCGCCGCGATCTGCCACTTCGGCGTCGGCGAGCGGCCTGATCCAGGTGTTGAACTGCTGGTCGGGCAACTCGGCGGCGAGGCGTTCGCAACCGCGTTGCCAGAGGTCGGCTCGCATATGTGGAGAAGTCTTCCCTAAAGCTCGTCATTGTATCGCGCCGCCACCTCGCGCCGGTCACTTATCCACAGGGAAAACGCGCGTGGCGAGGAGCATGGAACAGGAGATTTCAGAGAAGCCCTCGGTTGACGCGGGTCGCCGTTCTTGCTGTAATCGCGGGTTCGCCTCAGGCCGCGCCCTCGAGGCCACGGAAAACACCATGAAACGCACCTACCAAGCCTCCAAGGTTCGCCGCGCCCGCACGCACGGTTTTCTCGTCCGCATGAAATCGCGGGGCGGCCGCGCCGTGATCAACGCCCGGCGCGCCAAGGGCCGCAAGCGCCTCGCTGTCTGAGCGACCGCGGCACGCGGTCGATGCCTCGCCAGCAGCCAGCGGTCGAGGCCATGGCGCGACTCGTCACGTCGGCCGACTTCGAGCGCATCCTCCGCTCCAGCAGTCGCGCCAGGACACCACACTTCGCGGTTCATCACCTCAGTACGATGGCCGGGGCCGCGGAGCCTGCCTCCGTTGAACCTTCGGCGTCGGAGTTATCAACAGCGGCAACCCTTGCTGGTGCATCGTCTGTGGATGACTCCCCGAAAAAGCATCTCGGCGTGGTTGTGCCGAAACGTCATGCGCGTCGCGCCGTGACACGGTCCTTGCTGAAGCGGCAGATCTACGCTGCCGGCGATCGGTACGCGGCTGCGCTCGACGCCGGCAAGTGGGTCGTGCGCTTGCACGCGCCGTTCGACCGGGCGGTTTTTCCGAGTGCGGCCTCCGACGCGTTGCGTCTGCTCGCCCGCTCCGAGCTCGAAACCCTGTTCCGCGCCGTCGCGCGGCCCGCCGCACCGTGAGCACCGCGCCGGCGCGCCTGCTGATGGCCGGTGTGCGCGGCTACCGGCTCGTCCTCGGCCCGTGGCTCGGCAACGCCTGTCGCTTCGAGCCGACCTGCTCCACCTATGCGCTCGGCGCGCTGGAGCGGCATGGCGCCGTCGCGGGCACGCTCCTGACGATCGGCCGGATTGGCCGTTGCCACCCCTGGTGCGAGGCTGGCCTCGACCCGGTTCCGGCAACGCTGCCACATTTCTTGGCCCCACTTGTCGCGCGAGCGAAACGACCCGCCTTCACGCCGTCTCCGGACGCTTCCGAGCCCTCATCGTCATGACCGACATCCGCCGCACCATTCTCTGGGTGGTGTTCTCCGCATCGCTGTTCCTGATCTGGGATTCATGGCAGAGGCACAACGGCCAGCCCTCGTTCTTCAGCCCGCGGCCGGCACAGACCAGCACATCGGCCACGCCGTCGACGCCGCCGGCACCGGCGACCAGTGGCACATCGTTGGCAACGGCCGCGGTGCAGATGCCGGCCGAGGCCGCTGCATCGGCCCCGGTCGCCGGCGAGAAGATCACGATCAGCACCGATCTCGTCAAGGCCACGTTCGACACGAAGGGGGCCGATCTCGTCGGCCTGGAGCTGCTGCACCTGAAGGAGCATGTGGATCGCCATTGGTACGAGGCGTTTTTCGATCTGGTCGGCATGGGCAGCGCCAAGGCGCCGGAGCGCGACGTCGTTCTCTTCGACGATTCGAAGAGCCGCTTCTACGTCGGCCAGACCGGGCTCTGGCCGTCGCCGGCTGGCCGGGGCTCATTTCCCGAGCATCACGCGTTGATGACCCTGGTCTCCACGGACCGCGTGTTGAAGGACGGTGCAGACCAGCTGCAGATGCGCTTCGAGTCGCCGGTCTTGGGCGGCCTCAAGCTCATCAAGACCTATACCTTCAGGCGCGGCGACTACGTGATCGGCGTCAGGCACGAGATCATCAACGTGTCTGGTGCGCCGCTCAGTCCCTTTCTGTACCTGCTGTTCCTGCGTGACGGGAACCCCGCGCCAGGCGCGGCGGGCCCGTATTCGACATTCACCGGTCCGGCGATCTATACCGAGACCAAGCGCTACGAGAAGATCGAGTTCAAGGCGATCGACAAGCGCGAGGACGCCGACAAGATCGCGCGCGAATCGGCGCCAAGCGGCTGGGTGGCGATGGTCCAGCACTATTTCGTCTCGGCGTGGCTGGTCGACAAGTCGGCTGCGCCGGCGTCGCCCTGGGAATTCTTCACCGGCAAGGTCGAAGCCAATACCTATTCGGTGGGCATGATCGTTCCGGTCGGCGAGATCGCGCCGGGCGCGACGAAGGTGGTCGACGCGAAGCTGCTCGCCGGGCCGCAGGAAGAAGACAAGCTCGCGTCGCTCGCGCCGGGGCTCGAGCTCGTCAAGGACTACGGAATCTTCAAGATCCTCGCCGAGCCGCTGTTCTGGTTGCTGACACAGCTGCACAAGCTGATCGGCAACTGGGGCTGGGCGATCGTCGGCCTCGTCGTCCTGCTCAAGATCGCCTTCTACTGGCTCAACGCCAAGGCCTACGGCTCGATGGCGAAGATGAAGGCCATCAACCCGCGCATCATGGAAATGCGGGCGCGCCTGAAGGACAAGCCGCAGCAGATGCAGCAGGAGATGATGCGCATCTACAAGGAGGAAAAGGTGAACCCGCTCGGCGGCTGCCTGCCGATCGTGGCGCAGATGCCGTTCTTCCTGGCGCTTTACTGGGTGCTGCTCTCCACGGTCGAGATGCGCAATGCGCCGTGGGTCGGCTGGATTCACGACCTCTCGGTGCCCGACCCGTACTTCATCCTGCCGCTCCTCATGACCTGCACGAGCCTGCTGCAGACCTGGCTCAACCCGACGCCGCCCGACCCTGTGCAGGCAAGGATGATGTGGATCATGCCGTTCGTCTTCTCGGTGATGTTCTTCTTCTTCCCAGCCGGCCTGGTGCTGTACTGGCTGACGAACAACATCCTGTCGATCGCCCAGCAGTACGTCATCAACAAGCGGCTCGGCGTGCTCGGAAAGTAGGCGCTCTCGCGGCGAGGCGAGGCGCGAGAATCCGACGTGCCTGCGCCGCTGCCCCGCCACGACGATCCGATCGTCGCCATCGCCACGGCAAGCGGCCGCGGCGCGATCGGCATCCTGCGCATCTCCGGGCGCGATCTCTCCGGGCTGATCGTCGCCCTCTGCGGTCGTCGGCTCGCGCCGCGCCAGGCGACGGTGCTGCCCTTTCTCGGCGCCGATGGCGCAGCCATCGACCACGGTCTGGCGATCCACTTTCCGGCGCCGCACTCCTACACCGGCGAAGACGTGCTCGAGCTGCAAGCCCATGGCGGCCCGGTCGTGCTGCAGCTGCTGCTCGCGCGCTGTCTCGACGCGGCCGCGGAGGCCAGGGCCGACGTCGATGGCGACGCCGCGGCGACGCCGCGGCTTGCGCGACTGCGCCTCGCCGGGCCCGGCGAATTCACGGAGCGCGCCTTTCTCAACGACAAGCTCGATCTCGCCCAGGCTGAAGCGGTCGCCGACCTGATCGACGCGAGCACCGAAGCCGCGGCGCGCTCTGCGGTGCGCTCGCTCGCCGGCGCGTTTTCCGAGCGTATCGGCGCGCTCGGTGCGCAGCTGGTTGAGCTCCGGCTGCTCGTCGAGGCGACGCTCGATTTCCCCGAAGAGGAAATCGAGTTTCTCGAGCGCGCCGGAGCGCGTGGGCGCCTGGCTGCCGCCGTGTTGCAACTCGACGCCGTGCTCGCCACGGCGCGCCAGGGCGCATTGCTTCGCGACGGCATTCGCGTCGTCCTCGCCGGCCAGCCCAACGTCGGCAAGAGCTCGCTCCTGAACGCACTCGCCGGCGCCGAGCTGGCGATCGTCACGCCTGTTCCGGGCACGACGCGCGACCGGATCGGCCAGACCATCCAGATCGAAGGCGTGCCGATCCACGTCAGCGACACGGCCGGCTTGCGCGAGTCCGTCGACGAGGTCGAGCGCATCGGCATTGCCCGCACCTGGTCGGCCATCGACGAGGCCGACGTGATCGTTTTCCTGCACGACCTCGAGCGCATCGGCGAGGCCGCCTACGACGTCGGCGAATCACCCATCGGTCAGCGGTTGAAACAAGCCAGCGGTCGGGTCCTGCACGTCTTCAACAAGGTCGATGCCGTGAGCGCGAGGGCCGCGGCGACGCGGACCGGCACCGATGGCGTCGCGATCTCCGCCGCCACCGGCCAGGGGCTGGAAACGCTGCGTCAGGCGCTGCTGGCACGGGCCGGCTGGGAGGCGGAAGCCGAAGGCGTCTTCATCGCCCGCGCCCGCCATCTCGAGGCCCTCGGACGGGCGCGGGCGCATCTCGCCGAGGCCGACGCGCAAGCCCAGGTCGGCGACGCCGCGCTCGACCTCGTTGCCGAAGAGCTGCGCATGGCGCACGACGCGCTCGGCGAGATCACCGGCGCCTTCAGCGCCGATGATCTGCTCGGCGCCATCTTCAGCCGCTTTTGCATCGGCAAATAGTTGGCGCGCGCTGCGTCGGCCTGCCGGCAGGATCAGCGGAGTCGCCAACCTGACGAATGGGAACGGTTCCTTGAAGAAGGCCTTTGGCCGATGGCCCGTCCGCAGCCGATAATTAGGCCAGACGCACCCGACCCCGTCGGCGCGCGTCCGGAGGGCAGCAGATGGAAATCGATGAACTCGTCACGGCAGTGCAGACGCTCAACGCGGAAGACGCGTTTCGCGCCCGCCTGACGCTCGAGAACTGGCGCGTCGTCGCGCCCTACCTCGCGCGTTACGAGATCCGCGCCGGCGATCTCCTCATCAAGCAGGGCGACGCCGATCGCTCGATGTACTTCATCGCCCAGGGCAGCATGCAGGTCTTCGTGACCGGCGGCGCACCGGGTAGCAACAAGGTCGCGATCCTGCGCGCCGGTGCGGTCGTCGGCGAGCCGGGCCTGTTCGGCGACACGCCGCGCACGGCCAACGTCGAGGCGATGACGCCTTGCACCGTCTGGGCGCTGCGCGGCCCACGCATGGAAGAGCTCGCCCAGCGCTCGCCGGCGCTGGCGCTCGAACTGCTGCGTGCCGCCGGTGCCGTCATGGCGACGCGCATGCGGGCGACGCTGGCCCGCCAGGCGCCTTTCACCTGAAACGCGTCGCCCGCGCCCTGCGTTTCTAGCGGGACAGCAGCAGCTTCTCTTCGGCCAGGGCGAGTGCCTCGGGCAATCCCGAGAGCACGAGCGTGTCGCCGGCAGCGATCAGCAGCGTGTCGGCGGGCGCGAGAACAGCACCGGAAGCGCGGCGCAGCGACACCACGGTGACGCCGCGGTGCGTCAACGCATCTTCGGCCAACGATCGGCCGACGCTCGCGCTCGTCGGCGGCAAGGTCACGCTCAGGAGGCGCGCGTGCTGCAGTGCGTCGGGCGTGTTGTCGTCGGCGCCGTGGAAGTAGCCGCGCAAGAGCCCGTAGCGCGCGTCGCGCTGATCCTGCACGACCCGAAGCACGCGGCGCATCGGCACCCCGACCAGCGCGAGCGCATGGCTGGCGAGCATCAGCGAGCCCTCGATCGCTTCCGGCACGACCTCGGTCGCGCCGGCTGCGCGCAGTTGCTCGATGTCAGCGTCGTCGATGGTGCGCACGACCACCGGAACCAGTGGCGCGTGCGCTTGCACCAGATGGAGGATCTTCAGTGCCGAGGGCGTGTCGTGGTAGCTGACGACGACGGCGCTCGCCCGCGCGAGGCCGGCGGCAACGAGACTCTGCAGCCGCGCCGCATCGCCGAAGACGACGCTCTGGCCGGCGGCCGCCGCCTGGCGGACGCGGTCGGGATCGAGATCGAGCGCGATGTAGGCGATCTTCTCGTGCTCGAGCAGGCGCGCCAGGTTCTGGCCGCTGCGCCCGAAGCCGCAGATGATGATGTGCGCCTCGGCATTGATAGCGTGCCGCGCGATCGTCGTCATCGCCACCGACTGCATCAGCCAGTCGCTCGACGCCAGCCGCATGACGATGCGGTTGCTGTAGAGAAAGATGAACGGCGTCGCTAGCATCGACAGCACCATGCTGGCCAGTACCGGCGTCTGCACGGCCTCGGGCAGCAGGTGGTGCTCAGTCGCGAGCGCCAGCAGAACGAAGCCGAACTCGCCGGCCTGCGCGAGATAGAGACCGGTGCGCAGGGCGACACCGGGGCCGGCGCCGAAGCAGCGCGCCAGCACCGTCACCAGCGCCAGCTTGAAGCCGACGGGCAGCACCGTCATCGCCAGCACGAGCGGCCACTGGCGCAGCGCCGCGAGCGCGTCGAGCTTCATGCCGACGGTGATGAAGAAGAGGCCGAGCAGGACGTCGTGGAACGGCCGGATGTCGGTCTCGACCTGGTGCTTGTATTCGGTCTCGGCGATGAGCATGCCGGCGATGAAGGCGCCAAGCGCCAGCGACAGGCCTGCCAGCTCGGTCAGCCACGCCAGTCCGAGCGTGACCAGCAGCAGGTTGAGGATGAAGAGCTCCTCGCTCTTGCGCCGCACCACGAGCGTCAGCCACCAACGCATGACGCGCTGGCCGCCGACCAGCAGCAACGCGAGCAGCACACCGGCCTTGACGACGGCGATCGCCAGCTCTTGCAGCAGCGCCTCCGGCGATGAACCGAGCGCCGGGATCACGACCAGCAGCGGCACGACGGCGAGATCCTGGAACAGCAGCACGCCCATGACGCGCCGGCCGTGCTCGCTCTCGAGCTCGAGCCGGTCGGCCATCAGCTTGACGACGATCGCGGTCGAGCTCATCGCCAGCGCGCCGCCGAGCGCGACTGCGCTTTGCCAGCCGAGGCCCCAGGCCCGGCCGGTCAGCGCCAGCGCCCAGGTGAGCAGCGCATTGCCGGCGACGGTGGCCAGCATCGTCAGAATGACCTGGCTCGAACCGAGGCCGAAGACGAGCTTTCTCATGCTGCGCAGCTTCGGCAGGTTGAACTCGAGCCCGATCACGAACATCAGGAAGACGATGCCGAACTCGGCGAGGTAGACGACCCCGCTCGAGTTGCCGGCGACGGCGAGCGCATGCGGCCCGATGACGATGCCGACCGCCAGGTAGCCGACCATCGGCGGTAGCCGCGCCAGCCGGCAGACGACCACGCCGGCCACGGCGGCAACCAGGAAAAGGAGCGTGAGTTCGAGTGTCGAGGGCATCGCGGCGGTCGAGAAGACCCAACCCTAGAATCGGCCGATCCTACTGGACCGACCCCACGTGTCTTCCCATCCTTCCTTCGATGCCGAGCGTGCTCTGGCGCTCGCGCGCAAAACGCTCGACATCGAAGCGCGCGCGATCGAAGGCCTGAAGGCGCGGCAGGGCGATGCCTTCGTCGCGGTGGTACAGAAGATGCTCGAGTGCCGCGGCCGTGTCGTCGTGATGGGCATGGGCAAGAGCGGCCACGTCGGGCGCAAGGTCGCTGCGACGCTCGCCTCGACCGGCACGCCCGCCTTCTTCGTGCATCCGGCCGAAGCGAGCCATGGCGATCTCGGCATGGTGACCGAGGGCGACATCGTGCTGGCCATCTCCAACTCGGGCGAGAGCGACGAGATCGCCGCCATCGTGCCGGCCCTGAAGCGGCTCGGCACGACGCTCGTGGCGATGACCGGAAAGCCCGACAGCAGCCTGGCGCGCCACGCCGACCTGGCGATCTCCAGCGCCGTCGATCAGGAAGCCTGTCCGATGAATCTCGCGCCGACCGCGAGCACGACGGCGCAGATGGCGCTCGGCGATGCGCTCGCCGTCGCCCTGCTCGACGCGCGCGGCTTTCGCGAGGAAGACTTCGCGCGCTCGCATCCGGGCGGCGTGCTCGGCCGCAAGCTTCTCATGCACGTCGCCGACCTCATGCATGGCGGCGACGCCGTGCCGCGCGTCGACATCGACACCCCACTTCCCGAGATGCTGCGCGAGATGACGACGAAGGGTTTCGGCTTCACGGCGGTCACGCAGGGCGGCGGCGCGATCTGCGGCATCTTCACCGACGGCGATTTGCGTCGGCTGATCGAGACCGGCGCCGCCGACTTGCGCGGTCTATCGGCCGGCGCCGTCATGAAGGGTCCGCCGCACCGCATTCGCAGCGACGCGCTCGCCGTCGAGGCTGCCGATCTGATGGAGCGGCAGCGCGTCACCGGCCTGCTCGTCGTCGACGCGAAGGGCGAGCTGGTCGGCGCCCTGAACACGAACGACCTGATGCGTGCGAAGGTCATCTGATGCGTGGTGACACCGGCACCGACGCGCTCGCACCGCGCGTGCCCGCGCTCACGTTCCCGCCCGAGTTGCTGATCGCCGCGCGCGGCGAAGGCGACGGCATCGCCGCCGCGATCTTCGATGTCGACGGCGTTCTCACCGATGCGCGGATCTACGTCGGCGATGCGGGCGAAGCCTTCAAGGCCTTCTCGACGCTCGATGGTCAGGGCCTGAAGCTGCTCGCCGAAGGCGGCATCGTACCCATCGTCGTGACCGGCCGCGATTCACCGGCGGTTCGAAGGCGCGTCGCCGATCTTGGCCTCGCGCACGCGGCCTACGGCGCCGCTGACAAGCTGGCCGCCGCGAACGCGATCCTGGCGGCCCTCGGTCTCGACTGGGACCGTGTCGCCGTGATGGGCGACGACTGGCCCGACCTGCCGCTGATGCGGCGCGCGGCATTCGCCTGCGCGCCACCGGGAGCGCACATCGAAGCCCGCGCCGCTGCCGATCATGTCACCGCAGCCGCCGGCGGCTTCGGCGCGGCGCGCGAGTTCTGCGATCTGCTGCTCGTCGCTGCTGGTCGCTACGCCGAGCTGCTGCAACGCCAACTGCATTCGCTGGATGGCGCGCGCTGACGAGGTCGAGGCCGAAGGAGGCGGCCTCGACGACGACGAGTTGGTCGACCTCTCTTTCGCCGGCCCCGAGCCGGTGGCGCCGACGGCGCCTTGGCATCTGCGCGCCGTCGATCTCGTGTCGGCGTATCTGCCGCTCATCATGATGGCCGTGCTGGCGGCGGGCACCTGGTGGCTCGTGCGCAATGCGCCGGCGGTCGACGCGCGCCGTGCGACGCCCGTCTTGCGCCACGACCCCGACTACGTCATGTCGCGCTTCGTGGTCCAGCGCTTCGGTCCGGACGGCAGCCTGCGCACGCAGATCGAGGGCGAGCAGCTGCGCCACTTTCCCGACAACGACACGCTCGAGATCGATGCCGCGCGAATTCGCGCCGTCGGCGACAACGGCGCTGTCACGCTGGCCACCGCCAAGCACGCCTTGTCGAACGGTGACGGCAGCGAGATCCAGCTGCTCGGCGACGCGCGCGTGCTGCGGCCGGCGACCGACAAGGACGAGGCCGTCGAGTTCCGCAGCGAGTTCCTGCAGGCGTTTCGCAACATCGAGCAGGTGCGGTCGAACCAGCCGGTGGTGGTGAGGCAGGGGACCAGCATCGTTCGCGCTGCCGGAATGCAATACGACAACCTTTCGCGCATCGTCGACTTGAAGGGTCCGTCGAGTGCAACCTTCCTGCCGGAAAAGCGAAGCTCCCGATGACGCTGAGTACCGATCGCCTCGTTTGTATCACCGGCGCTTCGAGCGGCATCGGTCAGGCGCTCGCGGCGCGCTTCGCTGCCGACGGTTGTCGCCTCGCGCTGGTCGCGCGCCGAGCCGACGACGTGGTGCGCTGGGCAGTCGGCGCGGGGATCGACAAGGCGCGCTTCGCCGTCTACGCGGCCGACGTGCGCGACGTGGCCGCGATCACCGCCGTGGGCCGGGCCTGCATCGAGGCGCAGGGCCTGCCCGACGTCGTGATCGCCAATGCCGGCATCAGTATCGGCATCGACACCGCCGACCTGGCCGACCTCGAGGTGATGCGTGCCATCTACGAGACCAACAATCTCGGCATGGCCGCGACCTTCCAGCCGTTTGTCGCGCCGATGCGCGAGCGCCGGTCCGGAACGCTGGTCGGCATTGCCAGCGTCGCCGGCATCCGCGGCATGCCGGGTCACGGCGCCTACTGCTCGAGCAAGGCCGCCGTCATCAGCTACTGCGAGAGCTTGCGAGGCGAGTTGCGGCCGTTCGGCGTCAAGGTCGTGACGATCGCGCCGGGCTACGTCGACACGCCGCTGACCCGGGGCAATCGCTATTCGATGCCGTTCCTGATGCACCCCGCCGATTTCGCCGATCGCGCTTTCCGGGCGATCGGCGCCGGCGCGAGCTGGCGTGTCATCCCGTGGCAGATGGGCGTGGTGGCGCGGGTCTTGCGCCTGATGCCCAACGCCTTGTTCGATCGCCTCGTGGCCGGCAGGCAGCGCAAGAAGCGGCAGGGCGACTAGGCGCTTCAGGCGGCGAACAGGAGGCCGCACGTCCGCAGTTCGCCCAGCAAAAAGGCGGTGCGCTTTCGCCGCACCGCCTGATTGGAAGAAGACCCGGTTGGATCAGTAGCCGCCGCGACTTCCGCTGCCACCGCCGCCACCGGAGCGGCCACCGCTGCCGCCGCCACCGCCGCCACTGCTGCCACC
>Ga0209385_1000108_pt1 | contig 29601 bp, 25 predicted proteins | sample NGEPerB_FD_184506 | JGI IMG/M metagenome (GOLD analysis project Ga0209385, IMG submission 184506) | Arctic peat soil microbial communities from the Barrow Environmental Observatory site, Barrow, Alaska, USA - NGEE PermafrostAB12-B... | ecosystem: Environmental > Terrestrial > Soil > Wetlands >... | reverse complement strand
CAGCAGGAACAGCGGCAGGAGCAGTTCCGGCTGCAGGAGCAGTTCCGGCTGCAGGAGCAGTTCCCGTTGCAGGAACAGTTCCCGTTGCAGGAACAGCGCCCTCGACCGCAACACCCTCCTCAGGAACAGGTGGGGCTTCTTCGACAGCTGGCGCAACGACCGAGAAGACCGTTGCCATTTCGTTTGTAAGCACTTTGATCTTGTCGCCAAGTTTCAGATCGGCCACATGGATGGAATGCTTAAGCCCGAGCTCGGAAACGTCAACCTCGAGATACTCGGGAATATCAAGGGGAAGAGCCTGGACGTCGAGCTCATACAGTGAGTGCTCGAGCACACCGCCTTCCTTGAGGCCAATGGCTGTCCCAATGGGGCGAATCGGGATCCTGCTCGTCAACGGCTCATCAAGAGAAATGGATAGGAAGTCGACATGTGTATACGTGTCCCGGATCGGGTTCTTCTGGTACTCCTGCACAACAGTAGTTATCGCCTTGCCACCTTCAAACTGGAGTTCGACGATGGCAGACTCCCCAGTCGTACGACGCACGCGTTCAAATGCTCGCACAGGAACAGCTACGGACATGGGTACCATTCCGTGACCGTAAACCACTGCTGGGATGAAGCCCTGCCTGCGCAGGGTGCCTAACTTGCCATGTTTGCCGCTTTCACGGGCAACAGCGTCTATCGCTACTCTTTGCATACCAACTCCTTACTCATAAGATATCGGCATATCTTTGACATTGTATGCCAAATCAGCTCTGAATCAAGTAGAGAGGCTTCAGACTGTCACAGCTGGAAGAGGGCAGAGACCGATGAGTGGTTGTGGATGCTGTAGACGGCTTTGGCAATTAGCTCCGACACTGACAACACCGTGAACATCGAGGGATATTCGCGTCCAGGAACGAACATCGTATCTGTCACAAGCACTTCGCTGAAGTTTGACCGAGCAAACAACCCAAGGGAGTCCCCCGCAAAGACGGCATGAGTCGCACAGGCGATCACGCTCTTGGCGCCCTCGCTCAGAGCCCGGTTGCAGGCATTCAACATAGTGTTGCCCGTATGGATCGCATCATCGGCAATAATGACGTTCTTACCCCGTACATCGCCGATGAGTGACTGAATCTCGACTGCGTCCGGCGAAAGACGCTTCTTCACAAACAGGGCCGTTGAAGCATGGATGGTCTGGGCAAACGTACTGGCCCGCGACACGCCTCCCACATCGGGAGACAGGACGACAAGGTCTTCCAGCTCCTTGTGCTTGATATACTGCGCAAACTGGACCATGGCCGTAAGGTTGTCAGCAGGGATGTCGAAGAAGCCCTGGATCTGGGCGGCATGGAGATCAATTGCGACCACGCGGTCTGCACCCGCAACTGTTATAAGATTCGCAACCAGTTTGGCACTAATCGGTTCTCGCGAACGGACTTTCCGATCCTGACGTGCATATCCGAAAAACGGGATGATTGCTGTAATGCTCGCGGCTGAAGCGCGTTTCAGTGCATCAAGGAGGATCAGCAGCTCCAGCAGATTATCTGCAGGCGCATTGGTGGGTTGGATAACGTAAACGTTCAGTCCCCGCACGTTCTCGCTGATACGGAGCTTGATCTCTCCATCAGGAAAGCGGCCAACTTCAGCCTGACCGAGAGGAATGCCAAGATAGGCCGCGACCTTCTCGGCCAGCGGCTTGTTTGCATTGCCAGAAAAGATCTTGATCGGGTTATATTCACTGTCCATGTTTTTTCCTCCTGACCCATCCCTCTTTGTCGACTTGGACCGCCCGTGCGATGGCAAGAGCGTCTGGAGGCACATCATGGGTGATAGTTGACCCGGTCGCAGTGTACGCTCCCTCATGGATCGTCACTGGAGCGACCAGATTGTTGTTGGCGCCGATGAAGACGTCTTTCTCGATGACCGTGCTGTGCTTGGCATGTGTGAACCCGTCGTAGTTACAGGTGATCGTACCAGCTCCAATATTGACGTTCTCGGCAATTGTGGCGTCGCCGATGTACGACAGATGTGGAACCTTGCTCCCCGCTCCAAGGGATGAGGCCTTGAGTTCGCAGAAAGCGCCGATCTTTGACCGTTCGGCCGTCAGAGTTCCTGGCCGAACATAGGAAAACGGACCAACTGTACACTTGCTGCCTATCGTAGAACCCTCCACGAACGATGCAAGAACCGTTGTTTCATCGCCCACCTGCGCGTCGATGAGAATCGTGTTGGGCCCAATGACGCTGGAGTTTCCTACTTTGGTGCTTCCCTTCAGGCAAGAACCTTGTCGGATCTCCGAATCGCGTCCGACAACGACGTCCCAGTCGACGCGAACTGTTGCCGGCATATCGACGGTAACACCGTCCCGGCACAGATGGTCCAGTTTCCGCCGCTGAAGCAGGCCAGCGGCCAGCACGAGCTCCACCCGATCGTTCACACCAGACATCTCCCATGTGCCACGAGCAACATGGCAACACACATGGCTGCCATCCTGCACGGCCATTGAGAGGCAATCCGTGATGTAGTACTCGCCCTGAGCATTGTTGGGCTTCATCTGTGCTAGCCACCGGCGAAGCTCCGCCGAACGGAAAAGGTAGATCCCCGTGTTGATCTCATGAATGGCAAGCTGTTCCGGCCCTGCGTCTCGTGCCTCGACAATGCCGACAAACGCCCCGTCCACCGTCCGCACAACCCGCCCCAGTTGACCGGGGTCTTCGAGATACGCTGCCAGGACTGCCGCGTCTGCATGTTCAGCGAGACTCTCGTCAAGGAACTCGCGGTAGTCTTCTGCGAACGCAAAGGGATCATCCCCGTTGCATACGAGGACATACTCCGCAGAAACGTGGTCCATACCACACTGGACGGCGTGACCACTGCCGTGCTGTTCGGGCTGAACCGCATATATCAGGCGGTCGCCGAACGTTGCACGAAACCCATCATTGTCTGCCGGTGTGACGACAACCGGCTGCACATCGATGTCCTTGAGCGCATCAACGACGTACCACACTATGGGATGGCCAAGGACATCATGGAGAACCTTGGGCACCGCGCTCTTCATGCGGGTGCCGAGTCCTCCGGCTAGGATCAGGACCTGGACAGCAGGAGTGGACATCAGACGCCTAACTCTTTAGAATGCCCAGCTCGAGAGCCGACTCATGGAACATGTCGGCTGCAAAGTCGAGTTGTTCCTTCGTGTGCGTTGAACACAACATGCAGCGAATGCGCGCCAGGCCTTTTGGAACCGTCGGAAAGCCGAGCGACTGCGCAAAAACTCCCTTCTCGAACAACCTGGCAGAGAGATTCTTGGCAAGCTGTCCATCACCAATGATGATCGGTGTGATCGGGGTCTCGCTTCGCCATGTGTCAAACCCATAGGCCTTCATCTTTGCCTTGAAGTACACTGCATTTTCCCACAGCTTGCGCACCAGGTCATCGCTCTCGGTCAAGATGTCGATGACCTTCAGGATCGCACCGGCATCAGCCGGAGTGATGGTAGAACTGAACAGGATCGTGCGGGATTTGTTCTTCAGGTACTCGACAAGCGTGTGTGTGCCCGCAGCGTAGCCGCCTACCACGCCAAATGCCTTCGACATCGTTCCAATTTCGACGTCAACTTCCCCTTCAAGATGGAAATGGTTGACGATCCCACGCCCGTGATCTCCCAGGACTCCCTCGCCGTGCGCATCATCGACCATAGTGACGGCATCGTATTTCTTCGCGAGTTCCACAATACCAGGAAGCGGAGCAATGTCACCATCCATGCTGAAGACACCGTCCGTGATAATCAGCTTGGTGCCCGGGTCCTGCTGATGTTCCTTGAGTTTCTCTTCCAGGCTTGCCATGTCGCAATGCTTGAAGGGTATGATCTTCGCTTTGCTCAGTCTGCATCCATCGATGATACTGGCATGGTTCAACTCGTCGCTGAAGATAAGGTCCCCGTCATGAACCAGTGCCGGAATCGTGCCGGAATTTGCCGTCAGGCCTCCCTGATACATCAGAACGTCCTCGACGTCTTTGAACTTCGCCAGCTTCTTCTCGCCTTCGACGATCAAGCGCGTATTGCCGATGATCGTCTTGACTGCGCCAGATCCTACGCCGAACTCATCGATGGCCTTCTTGGCGGCTTCCTTGACATCCTTGCGGGCAATGATGCCCAGGTAGTTGTTGGCAGCAAGGTTCACGACGTACTTGCCGTCGATGGTACAAGCTGGACCCTGTTCGGAGTCGAGGGTTCGTATGCGGAGACTGAGTCCTTCTTTCTCGAGCCGGTCAAGTTCAGCCTGCATCATCCCCTGAAACTTCTCATTCATTGCGCTACCTCCCCGCAATCTGGAGAACGACTTTGCCACAGGTCCCGGCGACCATGGCATCCATGCCTGTCTGCCAGTCCTCAAACTTCAGTTGATGTGTAATGGCAGGGCTCGGGTCCACAATGCGCGAAGCAAGCAGTCGGGATACAGTCTGCCACGTCGAGAAGATCTTGCGTCCCGTAATACCATAGATGCGGATTTCCTTGAATATGACTTCATTGGTCAGATCGATAGTCACCGGACGCTCAGGAAGACCAAGCATCGACATGCGTCCGCCTGGCGTCAGCGCCTTCAAGCCCTGGTGCATGGCTTTCTCACTCCCGGACATCTCCAGCACGACATCGACACCAATACCTTGCGTCTGCTCCTTGATAACGGCCTCAATGTCGTCACGGCTGGGATTGAACACGAAATCGGCTCCCATGCTCTTGGCGAGATCGAGCCGGTAATCCGACAGATCACTCACAAACAGTTGCGTAGCACCGAAAGCTTTGGCGATCCCCACGGCGAGTACTCCGATCGGACCCGCCCCTGTGACAAGGACAGTCTTCCCCGCTACCGACTCGGAATTGACTGTATCCAACGCGTTTCCCATCGGCTCCTGTATGGAAGCCCACGCAGCTGGAATCGACTGGTCGTTCTTCCAGAGCACGCGCTCTGGAACGGCGATGTACTCTGCAAATGCACCGGCACGGTCCACTCCCAGGATCTGGAGATTCTGGCAGACCTCACTGTGGCCTGTGTGGCACTGATAGCAGTGCCCGCAGTAAATATGTGTCTCGGAACTGACAAAGTCGCCTTCCTTGAATCCACGCACGGACCTGCCTGTCTCCACGACGTGCCCGGCGAATTCGTGGCCCATGATATGCGGAGTCTTGATCCGGTTCTGTGCCCATTCGTTCCATACATAGATGTGGACATCTGTGCCACAGATAGAGGCATAATCGATCTTGACCAGAACCTCGTCCTCTGCGATCGAGGGGATGTTCACCTTCGTCAGTGTTGCCCCCCGTTCTGGACGTTCCTTTACAAGCGCTAGCATTGTTCCTGTCATTCCGATTCTCCTTTCTGTCCCTTCGTTTTCAGGTGACATGCAAACGAGCGTTCCGGGCACTCCATTCCCTGCAGACATACAGGACCGGCATTCTCGAACAGGAGGGGTGCCACGGCTTTGGCCTTTGCCAGCATAAGCCACGCCAGAGCCCGAATCTCGAACTGTGCTCTTAGACAGCAGCGTAGCTCAAAGAAATGTCTCAGTTCCCTGGCATTCATCGTAACTACCAGACGCGACGCGACGCCCTGTGGAAGGACATAGCGAGCGTCTTCCTCGTGCACACCGTCTGCAAGCAGGCGTTCATATTCCTTATAAGCCAGCTCATAGAAGCGTCTGAAATCGTGACCCGCGGGGGAGACGAAGACCGGTTGAGCCTTCGTGAACCGGAGGCTCTGCTGCGAGTACGAGGCGAGTCTGTGACGCACCAACTGATGAGAAGCTGCACGCGACAGCCCCTCGACAAGAAATGTGAAACTGGCATGCTCAAGAACCGACAGGTGTCCGTTGCCGCACACCTTGCGTAGAATACCGGCACTTCGATGGGCGTCAAATGGTTCGGTGCTGTAGCAGATGTGAGCCGCGTAGGCACACAGCACATCTGCATCTGGAGTATAAGCGAGAAGTTCTACCTTCATGAGTTCAACAGGAAGTCGAGCGGACGTTCACCGTCAGCTCCTGCCGGCGGCAATTGCGCAATATGCGGAAGAGACTGGCGCAGAACCTCAACCAGAGGTGCCGATGCTGCAGCCATGGCGTCGAGAACCTCTTTGTGCGTAAGCAGCGAGGTCCCCATGCCAGCCGCGTAGTTTGTGACAATGGCGATTGTCTGGTACTCGAGGCCCGCCTCACGGGCAAGCGTCACTTCAGGCAAGCCTGTCATCCCGACCACCGATCCGCCCATGGCCGCATACATGCGGACTTCCTGCGGCGATTCGAAGCGCGGGCCTTCCGCCGCTACGTACACTTCACCGGTCTGAAGCGAGAGTCCCAGAGCTGACATCTCGGTCGCCAGTACGTCCGTGATGGCTGCACTGTAGGGATGGGTCATGTCGGTGTGGACGACCCTGCCAATATCGAAGAACGTCTGCGCCCGGACTTTGGTGAAGTCCAGGAAACCGTCCATGAGAGCATACGACCCAGGCGCAAGTGACGCTTTGAGCGACCCAACAGCACTCGTCGTGACGACCTTCTCGACGCCGAGCATGTACAGTGCCATGATATTGGCTCGGTAGTTGATGAGATGGGGCGGCACGACGTGACCTTCCCCGTGACGCTTGAGGATGCAGACATCCACATCCCCCATGGAACCCCGGACATAGGATACGTCACCAAACGGGGTTTTGATGCTGGCAAGGCTCGCATCGGAAAGAACCTGAACACTGTCGACGCCAGTGCCGACGATAAGACCAACAGGTCTGGACATGACTGCTCCTCAGGAACAACTTGTCTAATACCTAACAGAGTGTAGTTCCAAGGTTGGGAATGTCAACCCAAAACCAGCTTCCAGGGCTTCATCGTCAGAGCGGCGCTTTGACTATCACCACCAATTCCATATAATAGACGCCGATGGGGCCGTGGCTCAGCTGGGAGAGCGCATCCCTCGCACGGATGAGGTCAGGGGTTCGAACCCCCTCGGCTCCACCATCTGACGATATTTCCGGCTGATGCGTTGATAGAGACTTCTCGACAGGCGCGGATTTCCCTCGGTCGGTCTGTCAGTCTTCCCAGTAATGTGTAGCTTTGCTGTCGATGTAGCCACAGACACCCTTGACTTCGACCCGCGCAAGGCCATCGCAGAAGCCATCTGCGCGATCAAAAATGGCCGTTATTGCTATACTCCCTTGTGCGTCGACGAAGCCCCATTTGCCGTTGAGAGCGACAGGCGCAAGGCCTTCGCTGAAGGAACGTGCCCACTCATAGATAGCGGGTATTGCCATCCTCCCATTGGTGTCCATGAAGCCGTATTTGCCGTCGACTTCGACACACCCAAGGCCACCGTTGAAGGGAAGTGCGTTCGTATAGGCAGCAGGTATAACCACCTTCCCTTTTGTGTCGATGAAGCCCCATTTACCATCGACTTCGACACGCGCCAGACCCTCGCTGAAATCACCTGCATCATTATAGACAGCGGGTACTACCATCTTCGCCTTGATATCGATGAAACCCTGTTTGTCATCGATGGCGACACGTGCAAGACCCTCCGCGAAAGAATTTGCGCCATCATAGATCGCAGGGATTGCCATGTTCCTTTGGGTGTCGATGAAGCCCCACTTGCCGTTGAGATTGACGCGCGCAAGATCCTCGCAGAAGTCATCCGCGTTATCGTAAATGGCCGGTATTATCATGTTCCCTTTGGCGTCGACGAAGCCCCATTTGCCGTTGAGATTGACGCGCGCAAGACCATCCCTGAAGGGAAGTGCACCATCATACACAGCAGGTATTGCCATATTGCCTCTGGCGTCGACGAAACCCCATTTGTCGTTGAGTCCGATGACACGTGCAAGACCCCCGGCGAAAGAACCTGCACCATCAAACATCGCCGGTATTACCATGTCCCCTTTATCATCGATGTAGCCATATTCACCGTTAAGTTTGACGCGCGCAAGCCCCTCGCAGAAGTCATCTACGTTATCGTAAATGGCCGGTATTGCCATGTCTCCACCTTGGTTGCAGAATCCCCATCTGCGACCCTTTCGGTAGGGGATGAGCGCTGCAACCTTCGCCTTTCCGCTTGGGAGCTTCGTCCCACAGCAAGAACATGAGGTGGAGCCGTCAGGAATTGTCTTTCCGCAACTTGGACACAGCATCAAGCGCCTCCTTGTCAATTGGCACGGCTCACGGCTCTTGCGCAGAATCGCCAATGTCGATCAGAGCATTACTACATAGTAGACACAACTTGCTCCCCAGCAAATAATGTACTCACACGGGAGACAGACGGGTCAGTCCTCCATCCACGGCAATTTCAGATCACGACCGACGTCCAATCTCTACTGCTGGTTGACGGAAATCACAGACGTAAGTTCTCTGAGCGCTTCCATCGTCTGTCGATAGACGGCTTCGTCGGCGAATTCCGCGACGATCTTGATCTGTGTGCGCGGCGCCTCACCTTTCTTCCTGAACATGGAGAGATGTTCGGCATTCTTCATGTACTTGATGTTGATGTCTCTCTTGGCAAACTCCTCAGACACCTGATAGAGCACGCCGGGGACATTCATGGTCTCGATGACAATAGTCCGTTCACGTACTTTCCGAGGGATCATCTCCCAGTGAGCGTCGACAAGACGCTCCGGCTCCATGGCTAGCGATGGAATATTGGCGCAATCAACTCTGTGAATTGTGACGCCTCTACCTCGCGTCACGTAACCCAGAATCTCATCAGGATATGAAGGACTGCAACATGTGGCCATGATAATCGGAAGCGTCGCGTCACCTCGAACGACGATGCGGAAGCCACTGTCTGCAGCAGTCCGCCGGCCCGACAGCGACGGACGCGTCGCGACCGTGCGCGGGCGCTCCTCCACGTCCAGCTTCTCGGGGGTTGAATGCTCCAGTTCTTTCTTCCGCAGATATGCCCGGATATGCCCCTTTGTCGAGGCCGCCTTGACAAACTGCAGCCAGTCTGACTTCGGCCCTCCGGAATTCCGCGAGGTAATTATCTGTACGCGGTCTCCAGTCACGAGTTCTGTATCGATAGGCACAATGCGATCGTTGACTTTTGCCCCAACCAAGTTGTTGCCTACGTCCGTATGAACGTGATAGGCAAAATCCACTGGAGTGGAGCCAACCGGCAGGTTGATGACGTCTCCTTTGGGCGTAAAGACGAGGACCTCGTCCGAAAACACATCTACCTTGACTCGCTCTACGAACTCCCCGCTGCTACGAACGTCTCTCTGCCAGTCCACCATCTGGCGCAGCCAGGCGAACCGCTCTGAATCGACCAGATCGGCCGCCTTGCCTTCCTTATACTTCCAGTGGGCAGCCACGCCCATCTCATCGACTTCGTGCATCCGCTTGGTCCGGATCTGGATCTCCAGCGGTTCTCCGTTGGAGCCCATCACAGTTGTATGCAGCGATTGATAACCATTCGGTTTTGGAAGAGCAATATAGTCCTTCACCCGCCCGGGAACGACAGTGAATGCTTCGTGCACGTATCCCAGAACGAGGTAGCATTCAGGGATCGTGTTGACAAGAATCCGCACCGCAATGAGATCGTAGATCTCGTCAAATGTCTTGCCCTGCTGAACCATCTTGCGGTAGATACTGTACAGGTTCTTTGGCCGGCCCGAGACCTGAGCGTGGATATCCTTTTCTTCCAGGAAATGGTCGATCTGGCCGATCGTTTCCTTTACAAATGCTTCCCGCTCAGCCCGCTTGGCAGCAACAAGTCCAGCCAATCTCCGATACTCATCGGGGTTCAGGTAGCGGAATGCGAGATCCTCCATTTCCCACTTGAGCTCGTATATCCCAAGCCGATGAGCGAGAGGAACGTAGATCTCCATGGTCTCCTGGGCAATACGCTGTTGCTTGTCCTCGCTTAGATATTGCAACGTCCGCATGTTGTGCAGCCGGTCGGCAAGCTTGATCAGGACCACTCGCAGGTCTGCAGCCATGGCAAGGAGGATCTTGCGGACGTTCTCGAGGTTGTTTTCCTCGCGGGACAGGTAGTTCAGCCCGTGGAGCTTGGTAACGCCCTCCACCAATGATGCGACCTTGGAGCCAAATCCGTCCTCCAGCTCCTTGCCCGTCGTCTGGGTGTCCTCCAGGACATCATGCAGCAGGCAGGCGGCGTAGGTCTCAGCATCCAGACGATAACCGGCCAGCACCAGTGCGGCTTTGACCGGATGGAGCATATAGGGAGCGCCAGAAGCACGTTTTTGATCCCCATGCCTCTGGCGCGCAAACACAAACGCTCGTTCAACGAGGCCGACTTCCTCTGGGGAGAGCCAGCCTCGAAGCGTCGCTATGAGAGTCTCAAACTCCTCGTCGACGTCAAACTCAGTGTCAAGCTTCAAAGGTCAAGCAACGAGACAACCCTTCCACCACTCAGCTTGCTGGTTCCGCCGAGGTCCTTCAGAGTCACCAGAAACGCATACGCGACAATGTCGCCGCCCAATGATTGGACAAGGTCGGCAGTCGCACTGACGGTGCCACCTGTCGCCAGCAGGTCGTCGACGATGAGCACGCGCTCACCGGGCTTGATGGCATCCTCATGCATCTCAAGGATCGACACACCGTACTCGAGCTCATATTCCTTCCGAACTGATTTGTAGGGAAGTTTCCCTGGCTTACGCGCCGGCACAAAACCGACATGCAGCGCGTAGGCCAGCGCAGCACCAATAATGAAACCTCTCGCTTCCACCCCGACTATCTTGTTAATGCGGTCTGTTCTGAACCGTTTCGCGAGCTCGTCAACCGCGAATCCGAATGCGTCGGCATCGCCCATGAGTGGTGTAAGGTCCCTGAACATGATGCCCTTCTGAGGAAAGTCAGGTATGTCGCGTATGTAGTCTCTCAGGTTCATTGTGCCTCCCTGCATTGTCCCTTGTTAACTGGGAGTTTCAGAAGCATTATGCCTTCTGCAGAGCAGCGACCTTCTCTCTGTGCTGCACCCACAGTACCAGCAAGGGCGTGGAAATGTAGATGGACGAGTAAGTTCCAGAGATGATACCCACCAACAACGTTGTCGAGAAGTCACGAATTGGAGCTCCACCCATTATGAACAGAACGAGCACGGCGAGAAACGTCGTAAAAGATGTATTGAACGACCGCATCCACGTTTCGGTAACTGCAGCGTTTGCAAGCTTGTCGAAAGGTTCTTTCGCCCGATATCGCAACTTCTCGCGGATACGGTCCATCACCACGACACCATCCTGCACGGAGTAGGTAATGATCGCAAGGAACGCGCCGACAAAAGGTGCATTGAGAGGGACCCGGAAAATGGCGAGGATGCCAAGGGCAACGAAGATGTCGTGCACCATGCCAAGGATCGTTGCAAGACCGAATGAGAATTTGAAACGAATCGTGATGTAGAGCAAGGTAAACAGCAACGAAAGGGCTAATGCCAAGCTGGATCGACGCAGGAGGTCACGCCCGATGACTGGTGCTATGGAGGTGATTTCCTCGGTGCCTACATCAACGGCGCCATACTTCGCGACAATGTCACTGATGATCTTTCCACTGACAGCGGGGTCAATCTCATTTGCCTCCACCTTCATCGTAATACCCTTTGCCCCAACCCGTTGGACCGTAACGTTACTGTAGCCGTTGGCTGAAAGTATGTCGCGGACAACTGTCTCATCAGGAGCTTTCTCGAAGGATGCGTTGATGAGTGTTCCGCCTATGAAGTCAATGCCAAATTTCAGCGGCGACCCAAAGCTGAACGTATTGACAATCATGGCCACGATACCAATCACAATAATGACAGATGACACAGTAAACCACGTGCGTGTCCTGCCAATGATGTCCCACGTCAGGATTCTCTCTCTGAATGTCATAGCTGCACCGCCTAACCGAGGAATTTCCGGCTGTTCCTGGCAATGTCAGGAGTGAGCAGGAGGTCGACCAGCGTATGGCTGGCAAACACAGCCGTGAACATACTGGCGAGAACACCGAGAGCAAGCGTCACGGCAAATCCGCGCACAGTGCCACTACCGAAATAGAACAGAAACGCAGTGCCCACGAGTACGGTCAGATTGGAGTCAAACACCGCGCGGAATGCCCGGGAGAAGCCCGCTCCAATTGCACTCCTGACGGTCTTCTTCATCCCAAGTTCTTCACGAATGCGCTCGAAGATGATACAGTTGGCATCCACTGCCATTCCGATGGAGAGGATCGCACCACCGATAGCCGGCAGCGAGAGAGTTGCGTGCAGCACGAGATATGCGGCCATGAGGATATCGGCATAGACAATCAGGGCAATCCCCGACACGAGACCCAGGTACCGATACATGACGAACATCCAGATGACAACGAGCAGGAAGGCAATCACTGCCGCCAGCGCACTGCGGCGGACAAAAGCGTTGCCGAGCGAAGGTCCAACGACTTCCTCGGAGATCGCAACCAGCTTAACAGGAAGCGAACCACTCTTCAGCAACAGTGCATCGTTGCTGGCTTGCTCAGCGGTGAACCCTCCGCTGATGACACCCTGACCGTCGGTGATAGCTGTCTCGACTGTGGGGCTCATCAGTACTTGGCTATCAAGGTAGATGCTGATCTTCTTCCCGATGTTCGCCTGAGTAGCCGTCGCAAAGGCAGCCTTGCCTACCGCGTCCAGCGTAAAAGCAATCTGGGGTTCGCCAAGACTATCCTGCGCCTGACTGAACACGAGCTTGGCATCCGTCAGGTTCTTGCCACTGACAACGACCTTGCCATCCTCGGTCTTGAACTCGAGAAGTGCAGTCTTGCCAATAATCTCTTTGGCCCGTTCGGGATCCTCCCAACCAGGAAGCTCCACCATGATACGCTTTGAGTTGGCACCCTCACGAACGGCGACCGCCTCGCTGACTCCGAGAGCGTTGACACGCTTGTCGATGACACTGACCGCCGCGTTGATCGCGTCGTTCGTTGCCTTCGCCGACTCCGTGTCCTGCGCCTCGAGCACGATGCGCACGCCGCCTCTGAGGTCAAGCCCGAGCTTCGGGGCCAGCTTCGTATTCTTGGCAATCAGCCCCTGGTAGTTGATCACACCAGCGACGACAGCCACAATAATCACAAGAATAAGGCTTGCTGTTACTTTCGACCGCATTATGATTCCTCCTGGTTTCGACAACACATAAATCTACATCAAATGGGACTCAGTGTCAATGCGGCAATGAGCACTGCGAGACGCTCACCATGCCCTGTCAGACGATGCTGTGTACCGCTCGATGAATGCACGCTTGTACTCGGCAAAGGTGCGGGCCGCAATCGCATCTCGGATTTCGCCAATCATCGTCTGAAGAAACTGGAGGTTGTGAATGGTCGCAAGCGTTCCCGCGAGCATCTCGTTCGCTTTGAACAGATGCCGCAAATATGCCCGGGTGTAGTTGCGGCACATGTAGCATGAGCAGTCTTCGTCGATAGGGTGGAAGTCTCGTTCGTAGATCTTCTTGGAGATCTTGACCACGCCATCCCGGGTGAAGACCATCTGATTGCGAGCTACCCTCGTGGGCAGAACACAGTCAAACATGTCGACACCGCGACTAATGATCTCCAAAATCCCGATCGGATCTCCCAGTCCCATGAAGTACCTTGGACGATCATCGGGGGCATGGAGCAAGCTATGATCCAGCATGTCCATGGTCAACTGACGCTCTTCGCCTACGCTGAGACCTCCTATTGCAAATCCCTGCGGTTCCAGCTCCATGATACGCTCAGTCGACTCCTCCCTGAGGTCGCCATAGAAGCCACCCTGCGTGATACCGAACAGCAGTTGGTGCGACTCACCCATCGCCTTCTTCGCCCGCCCGAACCAGGAGACAGTCCGCGCAAGGTCTTTCTCTGCTGTGACGCGCTCTGAAGGATATTGCGTACAGATATCCAGAGGCATGACCACGTCGGAGTCCAGGTTCTTCTCGATAGCGATCACGCGTTCTGGCGTGAACATATGCCTCGAGCCATCGATAAATGACTGGAACTCGATGCCTTCGTCACTTTTCTTGCTGATTCGGGAGAGACTCATCGCCTGGAAACCACCGCTGTCCGTGAGAATGCTCCAGTCCCAGTGCATGAATCGATGGAGGCCGCCCGCTTCATGCACGACGTCGTCTCCTGGCTGGAGATACAGGTGGTAGGTGTTCGAGAGAATGATCTCGAACCCGATCTCCCTCACCTGTTCTGGGGTAAGTCCCTTGATGGTCGCCTGTGTGCCGACAGGCATGAAAACAGGCGTTCTCACGGTGCCATGGGCAGTCGTCAGGATCCCCGTGCGTTCGCGTCCTGTGGAGCTCTGACAGGTCGTTTCGAATATGGCCATGCCAGCTGCCTAGAGGATCAGCATGGCATCGCCAAAGCTGAAGAAACGGTATCGCTCACTGATCGCCTCATGATATGCTTTCCACATGAGATCCATGCCCATATACGCCCCAACGAGCATCAGCAGGGTCGATTTCGGGAGGTGAAAGTTCGTGACCAGATGGTCGAATCCGTGGAACTCATGAGGAGGATAGATGAAGATACTGGTCTCCCCGTTGTCTGCTCTGACAGTCCCGTCCGGGTTGATGCATGACTCGAGTGTCCTGGCGACCGTCGTGCCGATGGCAGTTACGGCCGCATGGTTTGCACGAGCTGCGTTGACGGCCCTTGCCGTTTCCTCAGGCAGTGTGAATCGCTCGGTATGCATGTGATGGTCTTCGACGGTGTCGACGCGGACCGGCTGAAACGTTCCCAGCCCGACATCGAGCGTAACGTGCTCGATGTCGACTCCCAGACCTCTTACGTTGTCCAGCAGCTCCGGTGTGAAATGCAACCCTGCGGTCGGTGCCGCGACCGATCCGGGCTCACGGGCATAAACCGTCTGATAGGCTCCAGGGTCACGGGGAAATTGCTTGATGTAGGGTGGAATCTGAACACGTGCTATGGCCCGGAATTCTTCACTGGTGTATGGATCACGAGAGAACTCGAGCATCGCGTCACCGTCGTCGTTGCGTTCCAGCAGTCGCAGGCTGACATCAGATGTAACAGTGCAAGCCTCCCCCGTGTGAAGCCGCTTCAATGGCCTGACCAGTGCCTGGAATCTCGTCGGTGAACGCCGCCCGGTCAGAAGGACATCAATCGTTGCACCTGTGCTGTCCTTACGGCAACTGAAACTGGCCTCGTTGACGCGCGTATCGTTGACAACGACGACATCATGAGGATGAAGGTACGAAAGAAGATCGCGAAACACTCCGTGCTCGATTGTCCCAGCCGCCCGGTCCACGACCATGAGACGCGCAAGGTCGCGCTGTTCAAGGGGAGTCTGGGCAATCAGCCCCTCTGGCAGCTCATAGTCGAAGTCCCGTATATTCACGCTTTGCACAACTCCTTGGCTCCACGCCGCTGGGCGCCGACGTCATGCATCGGTCTCCAGTTCAGCAGAGTGTATTATATGGATGCAGTCCCGGTTGCCAATAGAGTAGGGATCGCAAGCGTTCACATGGTCGTGCCCGAACACTGGATGGGCGCGGGTCAATCCTTTCGCAGGAAACGCTGGGGGAGACGGGCTCCGGGGGCTGCACCGGCTGCTTCGATGATCCAGCTCCGCGCAGTGAGTCTTTCATTCACGACAACTGCGCCGGCATAGAGTTCAGCTCGTGCCCCCGGCTCAGTGAACGGGATGACGTATCGCCCGTGTACAACGTGGCGGAGCAGAACTTCCGCTATGTGGTCTTTGAGTCGATCGACACCCTCGAGAGTCGTAGCGGAGATCATGAACCCTGTCCCGATGAGGAGAACTTTCTCCCGCCTGGCCTGATCAACGGTATCGATCTTGTTGAAGATCAGCACTCGAGGAATGTCAGCGCAGCCAATGCGTGCCAGAACGGTATCGACTACGTGAATACGCTCGTGCAGGTCCCGCACGCCGGCATCGACAACGTGCAGGAGGAGGTCCGCATCATGAGCTTCCTCGAGAGTCGAACGAAACGAATCCATCAGTGATTCTGGCAGGTCCCGGATAAAGCCGACGGTATCGATGAGCACAGTGGACTGACGTCCGAAGTGAGCCGGCCTTGCCGCTGTGTCCAGTGTGGCAAAGAGCCTGTCCTCGGCCAGCAGCTCGGATCCCGCCAGCAGATTGATCAGCGTACTCTTGCCGGCATTCGTATACCCTACAACAGCTATCTTCGCAATCGCCGATTCCTGCCGAGTGTGCGTCTTGATGGCATACCGCGTATCGACTTCCTTCACCTCTTTACGGAGATCGTGGATCTCCGATCTCTTCGCTCTACGGCGCTTTTGAAACAGGGTCTCGCCTGGCCCGCGCATGCCGATATAGCCCGCCTGCTGATCATATCCTGCGTTCATTGCCCGCAACTGCGTGAGCTCGAAGAGACGCTCGGCAATCTGGACGCGCTTCTTTGCTTCACCCGTGTGAGCCTGAGAAGCAAATGTCTCCAGGATGAGTCTGGCTCGGTCCATAACGGAGCTCTCGAGATTGTCGATCATATGGCGATACTGCAAAGGCGTAAGCTCAGAGTCGAAGATGACGAGATCGGCCCGCAGGGCCTGTAGCAGTTCATGCAGTTCTTCGACCTGCCCCTTGCCAAGCAGGAAACGCTGAGGGGTCCGTTGCACATAGGTTTTGGACTCGAGTACTTCCACTCCGAGGCCTTCGGCCAGCTGCCGTGTTTCTCCAGGGCGGTCAGGATCGACGACCTCACCGATCCTGCGAACGCTTACAAGCACGGCCGTTCGCGCAATGCCTTCGCCGCTCATGACCGGGGAACCAGGTACTTCTGGATCAGTTCTTCTGAGTAGTTCACGGTAGAAGCTGGATCGATGCCGTGTGCAACCAGAAGCCTCTCGCACTCCGACACAATGCCTACACTGTAGGAGATGTGCGAATCCGAGCTCATCAGGATCGGGGCATGATATTTTCCAAGGAGCTCCAGGACGCGCTCGTAGTGCGCAACGTTGACGTCCTTCCAGGTATGAAGCGCCGACTGGTTCAACTCGACCAGCACTCCCTTTGCAGCTGCGGCCGCAATCGACTCTTCAAGATCTACCGGATAGGGAAAACGGGGATCACCAATATGGGCCACGACCGTTATCCGGTTTTTCTCGATAGCATTGACCAGAGCTCCCGTATTCTCGGAAACTGATGAGCCACCATATCCTGTGGAATTGTGGAACCCGGCTATGACGATGTCGAGCTCATTTAGCAGCTTCTCCGGCATATCCAGATCGCCCCAGGGGTTGATGATATTGGCTTCGACCCCTATGAGGACGCGGATCCCGGGCAACTGGCGCAGAGTATCCTGCCTGTTGAGGTTCTTGAAGTAGTCCAACTTGGGTCCGTCCGGGCGCGCAGGCCCATGGTCCGTGATGGCAAGATACTTCAGGCCACGCTGCTGTGCTGCAACAACTACTTCCTGAAGTGTGGAGAATGCATGTCCGGAGAAGACCGTATGCACGTGGAAATCACCAAGCATCTGTGGGCTCATTTCCGTTTCCCTCCGTTGCCTCTGAGGATCGATGAAACAATCATACTCCCGAAGGAGACGAGCACCCACCCGATGAGCGCTGTCAGGAATCCGCGCACGTCAAAACCCGGAACCAGCCATGCTGTCAGAGCCATGATCGCCGCGTCGATGACAAGCGTAAACAGTCCAAGACTCAAAATGCTCAGTGGAAGGCTTATGGCGAGCAAGATCGGCCGAATGAGAGAATTCACGAACCCGAAGATGAGCGCGGCCCATAACGCCGCCCATATCGAGGCAACCTCGAATCCGGGGACCACCAGGCTGACGAGCAAAAAAACCGAAGCATTCAATATTAGACGAATGATGAGGTCCATAAGGTCTCCTTTCGAGATCAGCGGTGCTTCAGAGGGCGTTCGTGGCGTTTGTGGAACTCTCGCTTGCCAAAGCGATGGGCTTCGTCCCGAACGGCCATGAGCAACAGCAAAGCGCCAGAATCATGTGAGAGCCGTACTGGTTCCGGTGTTCCTTCACGGTACAGGAGTTCTTCCTTCTTGGCAATGCCCACAACAGGTACATTCACACCGGCATTGTCGCGCACAGCACACACGGCTCCCAGTTGCGAAAGTCCACCGTCGATCAGCAGTAGATTCGCAGGATCACCGAACGTAATGTCACTCCATCTTGCGAAGCGCCGGGCAAGAGCCTCTGCCAGCATTGCCGGATCGTTCGGCGTATCCAGGGAGCGCATGTTGAACAGTCTGTACTGATCCTTTGCCGGTTTTCCGGCCACAAAAACGACCATGGAAACGGTGGCATCCTTTCCTGAGATGTTCGATACGTCGTAACCTTCGATACGCACTGGCAAATGTTCAAGATCTAATACCGCCTTCAGGACGGACAACTGCGCGGGGATGTCAGTCGCCCGTGTCGAGGCAATCAGTTTCTGTTCCGCGTTCTCAGCTGCGAAGCGCAAGAGACGCGAGGTCTCTGTCGAACGTGGCGACGCGAGGGAAATTGCAGTCCCAAGAACCACCCGCAATCGCTCGCGCACAATCGTCGCTTCGGCGCCCACAGCATCAACTGCTATTCGCGTCGGAGCAGCTACACGAAAGCGCTGGTAGAAATCAATGATGAGGTCCGCCCGCATGACCGCGTCGAGTGCCTCCTTGCCTTTCAGATCATAGATGAACTCTGTGGAAGCGATCAGCCGTCCCTCTCGAAGCGCTTGCCGGACAACAGCCACAAGATTCCCCTGTTGATGAAACGCGAACACATCCATGTCTCGCGTCCCGGGAGCGAAGACAGCGTATCGCTCAAACAGTCCCTTCAGCGCAAGGCAGGAGTCCCGGTAGCGTACCGCCCGCTCGTACTGCTGCGACCGAGATGCCTGGTCCATGCTGTTCTCGAGCTGTCTCAGCAACGTGCGCATCTTGCCGTTCAGGAATGCTGACAGATCCTGGACCACCTCGGCATACTCATCCTGGGAACACCTGTTCCCACACGGCGCCAGACAGAGGCCTAGGTCAAAGTCAAGGCATGGCTTGGTGGGTTTCGCCGGATCGATTCTTCGATGACACGTTCTGACTGGAAACGCGTGTCTCAGACTGTCAAGTCCAAGGTTGAGCAGTCCAGACTTCGGATATGGACCGAAGTAGCGGCTTCTGGCCATCGTCACGCGGCGGGTTTTCCTGAGGATCGGAAAAGCTTCTCCCGTCAACTCGATAAGGGGATACGACTTGCCGTCGATGAGCTGGATATTGTAGTGGGGCTTATAGCACTTGATAAAGTTCGACTCCAGTACCAAGGCCTGGTCCTCGTGTCCCGCGGTGATGAAACTGAAAAAGCGGGCATTGCCCACCATCGACCTTGTTTTGGGATTCAGGTCATTTCTAAAATATGATTCGACTCTCTTGCGGAGATTCTTCGCTTTGCCGACATAAATGATACGGTCAGAAGAATCTCGTATGACGTAAACTCCCGGCATAGCCGGGAGTTTACCGAGAGAATCCTTCTCAAAAGGCAGCTTATATGCAGTATCCAGGCCGTTGAGAGCGCTATTTTGCGTAGTCGGAATATCTGGTCTCACGAACAACGGTCACCTTGATCTGCCCCGGATACGAGACTTCCAGCTCCACCTTGCGAGCAACATCCATGGCGATCTTTGCTGCCAGGGACTCATCGACTTCATCGGGTTCCACCAAAATTCGGAGCTCGCGCCCCGCCTGTATGGCATAGGATTTCTTGATTCCTGGTATCGAGTTCGCAATAGACTCCAGTTTCTCCAGGCGCTTAATATAGCTTTCAACGCTCTCACGACGAGCGCCCGGTCTCGACGCAGAGAGAGCGTCAGCGACGTGCACGATGACGTCAAGAACAGTCTCCATAGGAACGTCGGCATGATGTGCGGCGACAGCATGAACGATGTCCCCGGATTCGCCGGACTTGTTCAGGATATCCGACCCGATGAGGGCGTGTGGCCCTTCGACTTCGTAGTCGACAGCCTTGCCGATGTCGTGAAGGAATCCGGCCCGCTTTGCTGGTCCGGCAGGTAACTTCAACTCAGATGCAATGTTGGCTGCTATGAAAGCCGCTTCCACTGAATGCGCGAGGACGTTCTGGCCATAGCTGGTGCGGTACTTCAGACGGCCAATCAGTCGAGTGATTTCGTCGGAGAGGCCAGCAATGCCGACATGATTCGCGGCCTGCTGCCCTTCGCTGAAAACTCGCTCGTCCATCTGGCGTTCTGCTTCCTCGACGAACTGTTCGATGTGCGCCGGGTGAATGCGCCCGTCAATAACCAACCGTTCCAGAGCAATCCGCGCTACTTCCCGTCGAATTGGGTTGAACGCGGACAAAGTGACGGCTTCCGGCGTATCATCTATCAGGAGGTCCACGCCGGTCAGGGTCTCGAAAGCCCTGATATTCCTGCCTTCCCGGCCAATGATGCGCCCTTTCCAGTCTTCGGAGGGGAGAGGAACCACGCTAATCGTAGACTCACCCACGTAGGCAGTGGCAATCTTCTGGATTGACGAAGCAATGACCTCAGCCGCCTTGGCATCAGCCTGAAGCTGAGCATCGTGCACCACCTCGCCTACCATCTTGGCGACACGAGACCTCGTGTCCTTCTCGGCCCGGTCCAGAACGATCGCCCGGGCCTCCTCGGGATTCAGTTGCGCGATGCGCTGCAATTCAGTTTCTGCAGCAACTCGCTGACCCTCGAGGATCTCCGTCTTGCTGCGAAGTTTCTCCTGCGCTGTGTCGAGATCCCTGTCTTTCTGCTCCACCTGCTCAACGCGATGGTCAAGAAAGGTCTCTTTCTGGATCAGACGATGCTCCGTCTTCTGCAGCTCCGTCTGGCGGGCAACGAACTTGTTCTCCAGACTGTTCTTTTTCTCTTCCAGTTCTTCTTGGATCTTGAGCCTGTTCTTGGCATTCTCGGCCTCGATACTCGAACGCGCTTCCTGTTCCATCTTGCGTACGAGTTCACGTGCCGACTCAGCACGGTTCCTGGCGATATATCCTTCAACGAGGAGACCTATGACAATACCAAGAATCAGCATCCCCGCATAAATCGCGGAGGAGATGATCCCGTTTGTTCCAGGCATGTATCTACCATCCTTAGTGTGTAAGACTCCGATCCGGCAAACGCCGACCGAAGTGCCTTCAAGGAACCCTGCCGAACTAGTCTGTGGGAACTGGATCCGCTTCAGGCGAAAGCTTGTCGCGGACCTTGCCCTTTATCTCGGCCATGATGTCTGGGTGCTCCTTGAGGTAGGCTGCAGCATTGTCGCGTCCCTGGGCAAGCCGTGTGCCGCCGTAGGCATACCACGACCCGCTCTTCTCGATGATGTCGAACTGCACGGCCAAGTCTACGACCTCGCCGAACGTCTGAATACCCTTGCCGAAAATGATGTCAAACTGCGCCACCCGATAGGGCGGTGCCATCTTGTTCTTGACAACCTTTACCTTTATCTTGTTGCCAATGACCGCGTCGCCCTCGGTGATACTCTCGACGCGACGCACTTCCAGCCTCACGGATGAGTAGAATTTCAGAGCCCGCCCACCTGGGGTGACCTCCGGATTCCCATACGTGACGCCAATCTTCTCGCGCAACTGGTTGATGAAGATAGCACACGTCTGTGACTTGCTCAGGACGCCCGCAAGTTTGCGCAGAGCCTGGGACATGAGGCGCGCCTGAAGTCCCACGAACTGATCCCCCATCATACCTTCGAGTTCAACTCTCGGTACAAGCGCAGCCACAGAATCAAGAGCAAACACGTCCAAGCCACCTGACTGAACAAGCATGTCAGCTATCTCCAGAGCTTGCTCGGCATAGTCAGGCTGTGAGATGATCAGCTCGTCTACGTCGACTCCAATGTTGCGGGCGTACACTGGGTCAAGCGCATGCTCAGCGTCGATGAACGCCGCCCTGCCCCCCGCCTTCTGTGCCTCGGCAATTGCCTGGAGAGCAAGAGTGGTCTTGCCTCCTCCCTCCGGACCATAGATCTCAACGATCCTGCCGCGCGGAAGTCCGCCGATGCCGAGTGCGGCATCAAGGGAAAGACTGCCGGTCGAAATGGCAGGAACCAACGCCCTGTCTGGGTGATCGCCAAGCTTCATGACTGAACCCTTCCCAAACTGCTTCTCTATCTGTACCATGGCAGCTGCCAGAGCTTTGTCACGATCGGTGACTCTGTCGGCGGCCTCATTCTTTTGCACCTTGTCGGTCATCTTTCCGTTTTCCATACAGCCTCCACGTTTGGTGTGAGCCTTATAGTTCAGTATAATTCGGTCTCCTTATTCGGCAAATGGTACAAGCCGCACCGAAGCGCGGGCAATGTACACCGGATGACCCTGTCCCATGATACTCTCGTAGAGAACAACGTCTGTGACGGGAACCACAAATGGCTCTACAGATCCTGCCTCAATGGCCGCAACCTCGTCATCACGCGTACCGGGTGCAAACCGGCCCAGCGTTACGTGCGGCGCAAAATGCTCCGTCCGACCGTTGGAACCCAGTTCGGACAAGGAGAGATCAATCTTCGCGACCAGATCAGTGAGAGCCTGGGGGATGACGCTGGGCCCGGTCCACAGAACGGTCGGACGCCCGTCACGCCGAAATACGCCGAACCTGTCCAGCACGACACTGGTTCCTGGCGTCGCCGCGAGCGACAAACGCCCTACTGCGTCATCGATTTGCTCATCCGGGAGTTCCCCCAGGAACCGCAGCGTGATATGGCAGGAGGCAACGGGAACCAGTCTGAGCGTTGGAACAGTTGAAGCGAAGCTCGTCCTGTTGGTCCGCAGCCAGTCAGAGAAGCTGCTTGGCAGAGGGATAGCGACAAATGCTCTCACAGGAGGATGCCGTCAAGGTCGTAGGGGCCTGTCGCTGTGATCCGTGCCCTGCAGATATCGCCCACTGCAGGCTGCATCTTGTGACCAGTTCGTACCACAACGGTGTTGTCGACGTCGGGCGCATCGAGTAGAGTTCTGCCGTAAATGCCTGAGTGAGTTCTTCCATCGACAATGACCTCGACATCTCTGCCCAGGTATCGAACCTCATTGATGGAAGAGGAGATTTCCTGCTGGACCTCCATGAACTCGCGCAGCCGGCGGCCCTTTGTTGATCCATGCACCTGATCCGGGAACCGTGAAGATACCGCCAAGGCTTCCCTCGAGTAGGCAAATGCTGATGCATGATCCAGTCGAAGCACACGGAGATCGGCAAGAAGGCGTTGGAACTGCTCCTCGGTCTCCCCGGGGAACCCGACGATAAAGGTGCTCCGGATCCCTGCATCCGGGATGATCCGTCGAACGCGGTTGACCACGCGCGCTGCCGCCCCGGTCGCCCAAGGGCGTCCCATCGCTTTCAGAACAGCTGGATCCGTATGCTGCAAGGGAATGTCGACGTAGTGAGCAATGTGGCGCGAACCACCAATCACCTCAAGGACTTCCTGAGTCACCAGAGTGGGGTAGAGATACAACACCCGCAGAATTCTGACCCCCGACAGTTGATCGAGATCACGAAGGAGAGCTGCAAGCTGTGGACGATGTTCGGGAGTCAGATCCATGCCATAGGCACTTGTGTTTTGCGAAACAAGGATGAGTTCAGTCGCACCAGCCTGTACCAGCTGTTCCGCCTCACGCAGAATCGTGTCGGGGGAGCGACTAATGAGAGGCCCCTTGATCCGGGGTATTGTACAGTAGGTACACCGCTGCGAGCACCCATCCGCTATCTTGAGGTAGGCATAGGAACCGCTCCCACTCAAAAGGCGTGGCGCCTCGAACGCCCGCATGGCATCCAAGTCGACAGGTCGCTCGACTCCTGGAGGTGGAACCTGCTTCAGCAGACTCTCCCAGAACGCTTTCTGGTACATCGCGTCTACTCCCATGACGGCGTACAATCCTGGATGTCGCTTCAGGACTTGCTCCCTCCACAACTGTGTATAGCACCCTACCGCCACAATTCGTACAACATGCCCTTCAGCCTGCAGGTGCTCCACGGCATCGAGCGTCTCGTCAGCCTCATCACGAGCCACTCCCAGGAAGCCACACGTGTTAATGACGACAACATCAGCATCCTGAGGCTCGGCACAAACCAGAGCCGTTGGTTCTGCCGCCATGACTTGCCCAAGCATTGCCTCGCTGTCAGCCAGGTTCTTTGCGCACCCGAGGCTGACCATACAAACTCGAGGCCTACGGTGTATGCGCCGGTGAACCATACTCGACTGTCATGACCGTCTTGTCGGGAGAGGCCATTCCCTGCTCAACACCATTTGCCGTCACCTGTGTATGCATGGCATTGCCAAAGTTGACGACAACATGGTTCCCCGTAACCTGCGTGCTGTCTCCAGGACTCAGGATTCCGGAAAAGACGACACTCCCGTCCACGGTGATCTCTAGCCATGCACGTTGAGTCGTCGAGGCAAATCTGAGCGTTATCATTCCAACGGTTGGCACAACCGGTGTGGAAGGCGTTCCAGGAACGGAGGGCACCGTCGGAGTACTCGAGGGCCCGGTCTGCCCTCCTGGCACAACGGGTGTTACCGCCCATGGTCTCCACAGCAGAACGACGGCAGCCACCAGAGCCACTACTACGATCAGGACAGTGGGAACAAGGCTGCGCTTCTTCCTGTATGCTGGAACCGTTGTCGCAGAATGAACGAGCTTCGCAGGTTGCGCGGTCACTTCGTTAGAATCTGTGGTTACGGTGGGAGACGAACCCCCGAACGCTGCAACAATGTCGTCACCGTTCAGCCCAAGATATTCGGCGTAGCGACGTGCGTATGACTTGAAGAACCCGTTCGGTTCCGGTGGACCGCCCGCTTCCAGGGATTCAAGCATGGACTTGCGCAGGAGAGTTGCGCGGGCAACATCCTCGAGCGACAATTCAAGCGACGCTCGCTTTTCCCGAAGAGCTTTTCCGGCCTGTTGACGATCCATCCAGTCTCCTCCTAGCTCCGACGCTTGGAACCGCTTGCCGTTCCGGCCGGCAGGAGAGCCTTGTCAAGTACCTGTGCAATGTCATTGACAAAAGTGAACTCAAGTTTCTTGCTGATATCGGGCGAGATCTTGCTCGTGTCGCGACGGTTCTCCTCGGGAAGGATTAGTTTTCTGATCCCTGCGCGGTATGCGCCGAGTACCTTTGCCTTGATACCACCGACAGGCAATACCTGCCCGCGCAACGTAATCTCGCCAGTCATCGCTATGTCTGAACGCACTTTCCGGCCCGTGAGAGCCGAAACCATGGCTGTTGCCATTGTGACGCCGGCAGATGGCCCTTCTTTCGGGACCGCGCCTTCCGGAACATGCACGTGCAGATCCGTCTTCTCAATGAAATGAGGGTCCAGTCCAATGTCGACGGCATGCGTACGGATATAGCTGAGTGCAGCCTGGGCTGATTCCTTCATCACGTCGCCGAGTTGGCCCGTGAGTTGAAGATTGCCTTTGCCATCCATGCGCGTGGACTCGACATAGACAGTGTCGCCACCATACTGCGTCACAACAAGACCACATGCAACTCCTACACGCGCTTCCTTGATAAGACTCGTGTAGGAATACGGGGCCAGGTCCAGGTAGGCCGCAAGGCCGTCCGCGTGAACGATAGCACCTTCAAACGACTTTTTCTCTTCGACCTTCGCTCTGGCTACCTTGCGGCATATCCTGACGAGCGAACGCTCGAGTCCCCGTACTCCGGCTTCCCGCGTGTACTGCTGGATAATCGTCAGCACGGCACGGTCATCGATCGCAAGGTCTTCCTGCTTCAGTCCATGCTGTTCCATTGCCTTAGGAAGGAGGAAATGCCGTGCTATCTGCTGTTTCTCCTCATCCGTGTATCCAGGCAGGGAAATGACCTCCATGCGGTCAAGGAGGGCAGATGGAATCGTCTCCGACACATTCGCCGTCGTCAGGAAAAGGACCTCAGAAAGGTCAAACGGGATTTCGATATAGTGGTCGCTGAACTGTGTATTCTGTTCTGGATCAAGTGCCTCGAGCAGAGCAGCTGTCGGGTCGCCCCGGAAATCCGCTCCAACCTTGTCGATCTCATCCAGAAGAAATACTGGATTCTTGGTCCCTGCCTGCTTGATCCCCTGAATAATGCGCCCTGGCATAGCTCCAACGTAGGTTCTGCGATGACCGCGCACTTCCGCCTCGTCCCGAATGCCGCCAAGGGAGACATGGACGAACTTTCTGTCGAGCGTCTCCGCAATGGATTTGCCCAACGATGTCTTGCCAACGCCAGGCGGCCCGACAAAACAGAGAATTGGACCCTTGGCCTTGTCCGAAAGCTTGCGCACTGCAAGATACTCGAGTATCCGGTCCTTGATCTCTTCGAGCCCATAATGGTCCTTGTCGAGGACCTTGCGCGCACGCTTCAGGTCAATCTTGTCGGCAGTCCTGATGTCCCATGGAAGCCCGATGAGCCAATCCAGATATGTTCTGATTATGGAGCTTTCGGGACTCATTGCAGGTGTTTTTGCAAGTCTGGCCAGCTCTTCATCGATCTTGTCGCGGGCATAGGCAGGCATGTGAATCTTCTCGAGCTTCTGCCGATACTCTCCTACCTCGCCAGCCTCCTCACCCTCTTCACCGAGTTCTTTCTCGATTGCTCTGACTTGTTCGCGAAGGTAATACTCGCGTTGAGACTGGTCGATCTTGGCTTTCACATCGCTTTCGATCTTCCGCGCGAGTTCCAGCACGTAGATCTCCTTGGCGAGGAGTTCAGCAATATGGTGAAGTCGTTCCTCCGCATCTTGAGTAGCAAGCAGTGCCTGCCGGTCTTCGGTCCCAAGCAAAAGGCTGCTCGCAATAAGGTCTGCGAACCTATCGGGTTCTGTGACACCCGAGATGTTGTTCACCGTCTCCGGTGGCAATTTTCTAGACAACTCCACGTACTGCGAAAACTGGTCGAGAACAACACGCATAAGAGCCTGTCGCTCGGTTGATGTCTTTTCGTCTGCGGGCAGTGGTTCGACGCTGGCCACCAGCATATCGTCGTTGTCCGAGCGCACGTTTGTGATACGAACTCTACGGACGCCCTCTACGAGAACTCGGTCGCTTCCGTCAGGCAACTTGAGCAGCTGCAGAATCTCAGCACCGACGCCGATATCATAGAGATCGGCAAACCCAGGGTCTTCGTTCGACTCATCCTTCTGGCACACGAGCACAATCTTGCGATTAGTCGCCAGCGCGGACTCGACGCTCTTCAACGATTTTGGCCTGCCCACAAAGAGGGGAAGGACATGGTATGGAAAAACGACCACGTTCTTCAGGGGAATCAGCGGCGCTTCAGATAGTTCCCAGTCACGTTCACTCATTGATGGTATTCTCTCCTGTCAGGCGGATTCCTGCAAAGGAATACGCTCGGTCGTCCCGTCAGTTCTCGTCGTAACGATCTCATGGCACTCTGAGAAGAACTCGTCTCCCACAGATACCTCTGTAACTCCCTTGAAGGAAGGAAGTTCGAACATCAGATCCACCATGGGCTGATCGACTACAGCTTTCAAACCACGGGCACCCATGCCCATGTCTTTCGCTTTTTCGGCTATGCGTCCCAGTGCTGATTCGGTGAATACCAGGTTAACCCCGTCCATGGCAAAGAGCTCCTGATACTGCTGGACGATCGAATTTTTCGGCTCGACCAGAATCCGCCGCAGATCGCTCACTGAAAGTTCTTGCAACTCAAGTTTCAGGGGAAATCTGCCAACGAGCTCAGGCAACAGCCCGAACTTGACAAAGTCGGCACTAAGAAGCTTCTTGCCTTCACGATCGGCTGGTTCATGGACGAACCCAACCTCTCTTGGAGTTGATCGGAGCTTCCTGATATTGTCGAGTCCATCAAATGTTCCACCCCCGATGAAGAGAACGTCTCGGGTGTTGAACTTGATATTCTCCTGAAGAGGATGCTTGCGCCCACCCTGAGGAGGGACATTGGCAATGGTCCCCTCCACGATCTTGAGAAGTGCCTGCTGGACTCCTTCGCCACTGACGTCACGCGTGATCGACGGGTTTTCGGACTTCCGCCCGATCTTGTCGATCTCGTCGATATAGATGATGCCACACTCAGCCCGAGCAATGTCGAAATTCGTAGCCTGCAGGAGTCCAAGGAGAATATTCTCCACATCCTCGCCAACGTAGCCCGCCTCGGTGAGTGTCGTAGCATCAGCAATGGTGAACGGAACATCAAGAATGCGAGCAAGAGTCCTGGCCAGATAGGTCTTGCCGACCCCTGTAGGCCCCGTGAGCAGGATATTGGACTTCTCGATCTCTACCTTGGAGTCCTTCTTGGATCTCAGGCGTTTGTAATGGTTGTACGCGCCAACAGCGAGAGCCTTCTTCACCTCACTCTGGCCAACGACGTACTCGTTCAAACGCGCATAGATTTCCTTGGGGCGCAGCGACTTGAAATCGATGTCATGACTCTCGTGCCTAGACTGCTCCATAAGCTCGTTGCCACGTTCGATACAGTCATCACAGATATATGATCCGTTGAGCCCCTTGATGAGCAGGCCGGCCTCACTCGACTTCTTGCCACAGAACGAGCAGGACGGTTCTTCACTTTTGTGGTTGGGCATTCTTCCCTAACGGGCCAGCTTCCCCTACAACACCAATCTTGGATATAACCTGATCTACGATGCCATACGCGGCTGCCTCTTCGGCAGACATGAAGAAATCGCGCTCGGTGTCTCTCCGCACAATATCGAGAGGTTTCCCCGTATGTGAGGCCAAGATCTTGCTGACAGACTCCTTTATTCGCAGGATCTCCTTGGCCTGAATTTCGATATCCGTCGCCTGTCCCTGCGCTCCACCCCAGGGCTGGTGGATCATGATACGCGAGTTCGGCAGCGCAAATCTCTTTCCCTTGCGCCCTGCGGCCAGCAGAACTGCGGCAAGGCTAGCCGCCTGTCCCAGACAGATCGTAGAAACAGGAGCGTTGATATACTGCATGGTATCATAGATCGCCATGCCGGGAGTGACTTCTCCACCAACACTGTTGATATAGAGGTAGATGTCTTTGGTCGCGTTCTCGGCCGTCAGATAGAGCATTTCGGCGACGATAAGGTTCGAGACCTGGGTATCAATTTCTCCACCGAGAAATACGATCCGATCCTTCAGCAGCCGGGAGTAGATATCGTAGCCACGCTCGCCATGAACCGTCTGTTCAACTACATATGGAATAACACTCATTATACCTCCTGCTCAGCCTTTGGTGACTCCTTCAAGTGAACTGCACCAACAATCAGGGCACGGGCATTCTCCCACACGATAACGTTGCGAACCGTCTTGCGGCCATTCTCCGTCCGCGTGTCGATACCCGCTTTGGCCAATTCTTCCTCATGTGACTTCGCGTACGCTTCAATGTCTGTGTCCCCTGCCACGATACCGCACGCTCTCTCAGTTGCTTCCATCAGGAGATCTCTCTGGAGGAGTTTCACAGCGTCCGCTTCAACATCTTTTCCCAGCTGTTCGGCACTAATGTTATTGTACTTCAGATACTCGTTGAGAGAAAGCCCATTGCGGGTAAGGCTGTCCTTGATTTCACCAAGTCGTTCCTGGGTAGCGTCACGGCGAACATACCCGGGGAAATCGATGCCCAGCTTCTCGGCAGCACTCTCGATGGCGCGGTCGAAAATCCTGTCCTTCCTGGCCTCAT
>Ga0209385_1000107_pt1 | contig 29612 bp, 27 predicted proteins | sample NGEPerB_FD_184506 | JGI IMG/M metagenome (GOLD analysis project Ga0209385, IMG submission 184506) | Arctic peat soil microbial communities from the Barrow Environmental Observatory site, Barrow, Alaska, USA - NGEE PermafrostAB12-B... | ecosystem: Environmental > Terrestrial > Soil > Wetlands >... | reverse complement strand
GGTGCTTCGGGTACGGCTCGTGCTCGACCCTGCACCGAGAGAGGTGGGGTCCGTCGATGACGTCGCGGAGGGCTGTCGTGTCGCGCGGGGCGGAGACGTGATGCCGCCAGCCGCCAGCCCTCCGCATGCCGCCCTCGCGCCGGCTCCTGACAGCCCCGCAGCGCTCCATGTTGATCCCGAGACGGGTCTCACGCGCGCCGAGGTGGATGCTCGGCGGAAGGTGCACGGCTTCAACGAGGTGGCCGAGAAGAAGGGCCACCCGGCCCTCAAGTTTCTGGGGAAGTTCTGGGGCATGTCGGCGTGGATGCTCGAGCTGATCATGGTCCTGTCGGCCGTGCTCGGAAACTATTCGGATCTCGCCGTCGTGGGCGCGCTTCTCGTGATCAACGCCGTCCTGAGCTTCACGCAGGAGCATCGAGCCGAAGGCGTGGTTGACGCGCTGAGGCGACGGCTGCAGGTCAGTGCGCGCGTGCGGCGCGAATCGAGCTGGCAGGTCATTCCCTCGCGCGAGCTGGTACCCGGTGACATCGTCCGCGTGCGCCCCGGCGACATCATCCCGGCGGACGTGAAACTCCTCACGGGAGCGTTGACCGTGGATCAGTCGGCGCTCACCGGCGAATCGAAGGACGCGGACAAGGCGTCCGGCGACGTACTCTCTTCAGGCTCCGTCGTCCGCCGGGGGGAAGGCAACGGCGTCGTGACGCTGACGGGGGCGCGCACATCCCTCGGCCGTACCACGGAGCTCGTGCAGCGGGCGCGTCCGAAGCTTCACATCGAAGCGGTGGTAGCCAAGGTGGTCCGATGGCTGTTCGTCATCCTGGCCGCGCTGCTGGGTTCGGTGGTCGTGTTGTCTCTGATCCGCCGCGTGCCGCTCGTCGAGATGGTCCCGCTCATGCTCGTCCTCTTGATGAGCGCGGTGCCGGTCGCTCTCCCGGTCATGTTCACGGTCAGCATGTCCATCGGGTCCAAGGAGCTGGCGAAGCGCGGCGTGCTGGTGACGCGGCTCAGCGCCGCGGAGGACGCGGCGACCATGGACGTGCTCTGCGTGGACAAGACGGGCACGATCACGATGAACCAGCTGGCCGTCACGGGAGTCATTCCGCTGGAGCACGCGACGGAATCCGACGTCCTCATCGCCGGCGCGCTCGCGTCCCGGGAAGCCAACCAGGACCCAATCGATCTCGCGTTCCTCGGGGCGGCGAAGGAGCGTCACGTCTTCGACGGCCAGCCGGCGGTCACGCCCGTCTCCTTCGCGCCTTTCGACGCGAAGAACCGGCGGACGGAAGCCGTCGTCGAACAGAACGGGCAGCGGCTGCGCGTGATGAAAGGCGCCGTGCGCACGGTCGCCGAGGCCTGCGGGCTCCAGCCTCCGGCCGTCGAGGCGTTGGAGGCGCGGGTCGGCGATGCGGCGCTGAAGGGCTTTCGGACCCTGGCGGTCGCACGCGGACCCGAGACGGGCGCCGCCGCGCTGGTGGGCCTCGTGACCCTGTACGATCCGCCCCGGCCGGACGCCGGGCAGCTCATCGCCGCGCTGCGCGGTCTCGGCGTCTCGGTCAAGATGCTCACGGGCGACGCGCTGGCGGTCGCGACCGAGATCGCGCGCGGGGTCGGCCTGCCGAACATCCGGCGCATGGCCGACTTGAAGGCCGCCGGCGCCAAGGCCGGAAACGAGTCGGTCGATCTCCTGGCCGGGACCGACGGCTTCGCCGAAGTGTTCCCCGAGGACAAATACATCGTCGTTCAGCATCTGCAGGCGGCCGGCCACGTGACCGGCATGACGGGCGACGGTGTCAACGACGCGCCCGCCCTTCGCCAGGCCGAGGTCGGCATCGCCGTCAGCACCGCGACCGACGTCGTCAAGGGCGCCGCCAGCGTCGTGCTGACCGAGCCGGGGCTGACGAACATTGTGGCGCTCGTCGAGCAGGGCCGGGTCATCTACCAGCGAGTCCTGACGTGGATCATCAACAAGATCAGCCGGACGGTCCTGAAGGCGGCCTTCGTGGCCATCGCGTTCGTCGTCACCGGCAAGTTCGTGGTCTCCGCCTTCGCGATGCTGCTGCTCGTCTTCATGACCGACTTCGCCAAGGTCTCCCTGGCCACCGATCACGTACGACCGTCCCGGAAGCCGGAGACCTGGAAGATCGGGGGCTTCATCGTCGTGTCCGCGGTGCTGGGAGTCGCGATGGTCGCCGAGGCGCTCCTTTTCCTGTGGATCGGGTGGTCGCGCTTCGGCCTCGCGACGAACGACGACGCCCTCCATACCTTCAGCTTCCTGACGCTGCTCTACTTCGCCGCATTCTCCGTCGTGTCCGCGCGCGAGCGCAGCTGGTTCTGGGCGACGATGCCGAGCAAGACCCTCGCGGCCGATGCGCTGGCGGGAACCGTTCTGACGTTCGTGGGTCTCCCGGGACTCGTGGCGTTGCCGTGGCGGCAGGCGCTCGCCATCTTCGGTTATGCGATGGTGTCGTGCCTCGTGGTCAACGACGCCCTCAAGGTCGCGTTGATCAAGCGGCGAGTCCCCGCCGCGGTGCAAGAGCGCAGCTCGTCGTAACTTCGTGCGACACGTGCTGCGCGCATCGTGCCGCCGCCCACGCCCGGCCGTGCGGGTCGTCGGATACTCTCCGGGTCGGGAAAGCATCTTGATGACGCGCGCTCACAGGCACGGCCACGCGGCTCCGTCGGTTTCTCTCGACCAGAGGCTCTGGCTGGGAGTCGGACTCAACATTCTCATCACGGCCGCGGAAGTCGTGGGCGGGCTCGCGAGCGGAAGCCTTGCGCTGCTGTCCGATGCTCTTCACAACGCGAGCGACGTTGCCACTCTCCTGCTCGCGATCGGGGCCCGGGCCCTCGGTCGCAAGACGCCGACGAGCCGCTTCTCGTACGGGTTCCGGCGTCTCGAGGTCGTCGCGGCGCTCGCCAATGCGGCGGTCCTCGTTGGACTGGCGGTGCTCGTTGGGCGGGAGGCCATCGATCGGCTTCGACATCCGTCGGCCGTGGACGGGCGCACCATGCTGGCCGTCGCGCTGGTGGCATTCGTGGCGAACGTGGCGGCGGTCCTCCTGCTGGGGCGGCACGAGAAGCACGACCTGAACGTGCGCGGCGCCTTTCTCCACCTCCTGCAGGATGCCTTCGCCTCCCTCGTGGTCGTCGCGGCGGCCCTTCTCGCCCGAACGCGGCTCGGTCCGTGGCTCGACCCTGCCGCCTCGCTCCTGATCGGTGCCGCGGTCGTGGTGAGCGCGGGACGGTTGATCTGGGAGAGCGTCCGCATCCTCATCGAGGCGGCTCCCTCCGGCCTGGACGTCGAGGAATTGGCGGCCTGCCTCGATGCCGCCTTCGCCCCCGCCCGCTTCCACCACGTCCACGCATGGACTGTCGGCCCAGGGCAGGTGGCTCTCACCGCTCACGTGAAGCTGGAAGGCGGAAGCCTGGAAGAGGTCGAGAGAAAGCTCGCGGCGATCCGAACGCTCCTCGCGGAGCGATGGGACATTCACCACGTGACCCTCGAGCCCGAGAGCGAACGCTGCTCGGGAGAAGGCTTCCCGGAGACCTGGAAAGCCACGCAGTAAGGGAAATCGTCCAGCCCGAACGAACCGCCAATCATCGGCATCGACTGGAGCGACATCGTCGACGGCATACCTCCGTTCCGAAGGGTGTGTCGTTGAGGATCAGCAGCAGATTCATTTTCGTTGCTCCTTCGAACGTGGTGGGTGTCCACCATCCGTTGCAATATCAGAACATCGGGGTCGGGACGAGACCCCAGCCCGTCCCCGCACCGAGGTCCTTCACCTGGAGGAGCGTGAGGTCGTGGATGTCGACGTCGGCGAAGAACTGCGGGACACGGGTCGCGTTGATGCTGAAGAGTGACGCTGGTGAGCCCATGGACTCGCCCGTCTGCACGCGGAGGAAAATGAAGCGGCGAGCCGTCGGGCTGGACGCTGCACCGGCGCCCGGCGCGGCCTTGGCGCCGTGCATCATCGAGTGCCCGCCCTCGAGGTGGCGGAAGGGGTGGAAGACCCAGTCGCTGATCATCGCCAGGGTCTGATGGTGCTCGTAGAGACGCCAGGCGGGATCCGTGTCCGCGATCATGCCCTGCATGACGTAGTTCCGTGGGACGAGATACCCGAGGATGGCGCCAGTGCCCTTCTCGAGCCGAGACCGCACTTCCGGCAGTTGCAGGACGTCGGCCATCCGATGCTCCAGCAGGACGCTGTCTCCGGTGAGGATCGGCAGGACCGTGACGCGCCCGTCCGACCAGAGGGGGAGTCTTCCTACGGTGTACGCGCGGAGCGCGAACGCAGCACCGACCGAGAGCCCGAACGTGAGGAGGAGAACCAGCGCTGCCCGCAGGAGAGGCTGCCCCGGAAGCGGCATGCGGCCGAGGAGCTGGCCAAGAGAACGCGGGACGAACCTGCCGGTCGTCTCCATGTAGTGGCGGTACTGGTCGCCGAAGCGCGCGACCATCCGGCGTTCCTCGTCCCGGGCGAGGAGGTAATACAGCGTGACCATGACGGCCCAGAGTGCCGCGGTGAGGAAACGCGGCCAGAGAATCGCGAGCCCGATGCCCGTCACGGCCAGCGCCAGGTACTGCGGGTGGCGGATCCACCGGTAGAGGCCGCCCAGCGCTGGACCCCGACCGGTGAACTTGCTGAAGTAGACCTGCCCCGCACAAATCAGGAACACGAGCGTCCCGCCGACGAGGAGCACCGACCCGGCGACGCGCAGGGCCATGAGGAAGGCGTCCGGCGGCATCACCATGTGCGGCAGGAAGAAGGCGGACAGCCACTGCGTTGCCGGCCATCGAGCGAGGAAGAGAAGGATTGGATTGAACGCGGCGTAGAAGAAGGCTGCGAACGGGCTGATCATGATCAACACTTCGAGCCCGATCACGAAATAGAGCACGATCACGCCGCCCATGATCGGGTGTGACCCGCTCGCCGCGCGCGCGTCGTCGTCTTGCTCCTTCATCTGTGATCTCCGTCGTTATCCGCCGATTGCTGCCGCGCGGGTCGAGATTTTCTCGGTGTGTCCACCGATATGAGTGCCTGGTTCAGGCGGGTGAGCGAGGAGAGGACTCCCGCGCGGGATCTTCGCGGGATGGCGGACATCAGCTGTTGGAAGCGATCACGGCTGGAGCGCTCGACGTTCTTCGCCATCCGTTCGCCGACCGCCGTCAACGACAGGAGCCGAGCGCGTCCGTCGTCGGCCGAACGGCTCTGCACAACGTGGCCCGCGCTCTCCATTCGACGGCACAACCGGGCCACATTGCTCTTGTCGATCCCGAGGGACTGCCCCAGCTCCCGCTGGGTCAAGCGGTTGTCCTCCCGTGTCGCCTCGAGCAGGACCATGAGCGCGTGGGCATGGGACACCGCGAGAGGCTGGCCGCAGGGTGTCTGATCGCCCGCGAGAAGCCCGATGGACCGGATAAAGGTCTGAATGAGGCGCCTGAGGTCGCCTTCAACGGTGTCCCGTGAAGGAAACGCAGGCGACCGCGGTTGACGTGGATACCCCACGATTCTCATCGTAACGAAAGAAGGTTGCGTACGCAACTAACGTTCGAGGGGGCGGCGAGAAAGGGCGGCGGCGGCCGCCGTCACTCAGCGAGGCGGAATTCCCATCCGCAGTGACCCTGCGCGTCCGGGTCCGGCGGGCAGTGGAGGCAGCGGGTCTCGATGCGCGGGTCGACCGTGCGCGCGAACGTCTCGAACTCGACCTGCCCGACGGGCCGGCACGGAAAGTCCGGAAGGCCCTTGCGGCTCCGGGTCTCCTGGACGCGGCAGGACGTCATGAAGAAGCGCAGGACGGGTCCGTCCCGCTCGATCCGGCTCGGGTTCACGAAGCTGTACGCCCGGAAGGAGAACGCCCGCGCGAGCGCGTCGAGGCCGCTGTCCTTCGGGATCGCGTACGCCTCCATGATTCGGCGCGCCTCGGCGGCCGCGAACCGGCGCCAGGATGCGGCATCCAGCTCGAGGGCGGCGTCCATGCCGTACCGCTCCTCGGCGGCGAGGAACCAGCTCCCGTCGTGCGCGAGCCAGTTCTTCGCGAAGACGTCGAGGGCTTTGAAGAGACCGCCGCGGTCGAGCTCCTCGAATGCCGGCGGCGCCGCGGCGCGCGCCGCGCCCGCGGGTTTCCTGAAGGTCGCGAAGCGCTCGTGGTGGGCTTCCGAGACGCCTATCTCCGCGAGCCCGAGGCTCGCGAGAAAGCCGCGCGCCCAATCGAGGGTGACGGGTCCCTCCGGGTGCACGGCTCCCTCCGCGGCGTGGACACGGGACGCGAAGTCGAACCCCTCGCGCGAGAAGTCCGCGAGCACGAGCACGCCGCCGGGCCGTACGACGCGGACGATCTCGCGGAGGACGGACGCGCCGTCCGCGAGGTGGTGGAGGACGTTGAACGAGATGGCGGAGGCGAAATTCCCGTCCGGGAAGGGAAGGGCGGCGCCGTCCGCGGGCGTGAAGTGCACGCGCGACTCGAGTCCAGTCCCTTCCGTCAGGGAGGCGGCGACCTCCTGGTCCTCGGCGTTCACGTCGACGCTCTCGACCTCGAGGCTGCGGCGCGCGATCTCGCGGGCCATGACGCCCATCCCCGATCCGAGATCGAGAACGGGACCCCCGAGAGGACTGGCGCCGTCGAGGACTAGGGCGGCGGCCCGCCCCCCGTCGTGTCCGAGGGCGGCGAACGCCTCCCTCCGCTTGAAGAAGGATTCCCTCCGCCGTGAGAGCTCGCCAGCGCTCAGCGTCACGCGTCCGTCCGCTTCCTCGTTTCAGGCGAGTCCTTCCCCGTCCGGGGGGAGCAGCCCGTCCCGCCGCCGGCGGGACCGCGCGCCCCTCACGTCGGGACTCCGAGGCGGGGGAAGACGAACTTCTGGAGGAGGATCCAGACGAGGAGGGCGCCCCAAAGCCACGCGGCGTCGCCGCTCATCATCGGACCCCGGCGTGGACGGGCGCCGCTGTTTCCACCTCGGCTGGCCTGGCTTTCGCGGCCTCGCCGAGCGCTTGCGCGAGGTCGGCGATCAGGTCGCGCACGTCCTCGCAGCCCACGGAGAGACGGACGAGGTCGTCGGAAATTCCGGCGGCCTCGCGCTCGTTCCGGGGCATCCCCGTGTGCGTCATGGAGGCGGGGTGCTCGATGAGCGTCTCGACGCCTCCGAGGCTCACGGCGAGCGTCGCGAGCCTCACGGAGTCGATGAGCGCCTTGCCCGCCACGAGCCCGCCCTTCACGCCGAAGGAGAAGACCGCGCCCGGCCCCGCCATCTGCCGGAGCATGAGCGCGTGCTGCGGGTGGCTCGGGAGGCCCGTATGGAGGACCCACGCGACGCCGGGGTGCGCCTCGAGGAAGCGCGCGATCTCGAGGGCGTTCGCCTGCGCGCGCTCCATCCTCAGGCCGAGCGTCCTGACGCCCCGCAGGATGAGCCACGCCTGATGCGGGTCCATCGTCCCGCCGAAGACGACGTGGACCTTGCGAAGCCGGTCGAGGAGCGCGGGCGCGCCGGCGACGATCGCGCCGCCGAGGACGTCCGTGTGGCCGTTGACGTACTTCGTGAGGCTGTGGACGACGACGTCGGCCCCGAGCGCGAGCGGCTGCTGGAGGACGGGGGAGGCGAAGGTGTTGTCGACGACGAGGAGCGCGCCGTGCGCGTGCGCGATGTCCGCGCACGCCGCGATGTCCGTCAGCTTCATCGTCGGGTTCGCGGGCGACTCGACGTAGACCATCTTCGTCGACGGCCGCATCGCGGCCGCGACGTTCTCCAGCTTCGACGAGTCGACCCACGTCGAGGCGACGCCGAAGCGCCGGTACTCGTTCTCGAGGACGAGGCGGGACGGGCCGTAGACGGAGTCGGTCCCGACGACGTGCGCGCCCTGCTCGAGGAACGTGACGTACACGGTGTTGATCGCGGCCATGCCGGTCGCGGCGCTGAGCGCACCGCAGCCACCCTCGAGCGTCGCGAGGCACTCCTCGAGCGCCGCGACGGTCGGGTTCCCGAGGCGCGTGTACTTGTAGCCGGGGTCCCTCCCCTGGAAGCGCGCCGCGCCCTCGTCCGCGTTGCGGAACGCGAACGTGGAGGTCTGGTAGATCGGCGTCGAGACCGCACCCGTGGCGGGATCGGGGTGCTGCCCCGCGTGGATGATCCGGGTGGCCGGGTGCATTCGGCGAATCTCGGTCATTGCGTTTCCTTTCCGTTCGCGAGCGTGGGCGCGGCGAAGCTCAGCGGCGGCCGCCTCGCCGGGGGTGCCCGAGAATGGCGTCGGCCTTGTCGCGGGCCCCGCGCTCGACGCCCTCGCAGACGATCGAACAGATCTTCAGGAGCGTCGGATCGGCGATCGAGTAGACGGTCCGCGTGCCGTCCTTGCGCCGGTCCACAAGCGCCGAGCCGTGGAGGACCGCGAGGTGCTTGCTCACGTTCGCCTGCGTGCCGCCGACCTCCTCGAGGATCTCGCCGACGGACGCCTCGCTCCGGAACAGCCGCCTCAGGATCTTGAGGCGCATGGGCTCGGAGAGAGCGCGGAAGCGCATTGCGACCTCTTCGCAGCCGGCGTCGGTCAGGGGGAGGTGTGCGTGCATCGCTATCAAGCGATCATCGTGCCCGCAGCAGGCGGGGTCAATGATGCGGGTGGAGGTGGTGCAGGGCCCGCCGGGCCCCGGGGTTAACCTCACGTGAATCCTCCTCAGGCGTCCCAGGACTCGAGCGTCCAGGTGACGACGTGCTGGCGCGGCGCGGCGCCCGGCAGAGCCTTGAGAGCCGCGCGCAGCTTCGGGACCTCCTCGTCCGCGACGAAAGACATGATGATCGTCGACGTCTTCGGGAACGCCGCCGAGCCGAAGTGGCGGCCCGACGAGCCGATGCCCCGGGCGTCGACCTCCGTGTAGCCGGTCACCCCGGCGCGTTCGAGAGCGATCTCGACATTCTCGCGCGAGGCGGTGCCGGCGAGGACCATGAGCATCTTCACGCTGCTTCCTCCTCCGCCGGCGGGACGCCGGCGGTCTTGAGGTACATGAAATAGAGGAGAGGGATCACGACGAGGGTCAGGGCGGTCGCGACGACGACGCCCGAGATGAGCGCGACCGCGAGGCCCTGAAAGATCGGGTCGAGGAGGATGACGGCGCCGCCCGCGACGAGCGCGAGGGCCGTCAGGACGATCGGCCGGAAGCGGACCGCGCCCGCCTTCACGACGGCTTCCTCGAGGGGCTCGCCGGCCGCGAGCTCGAGGTTCACGAAGTCCACGAGGAGGATCGAGTTCCTGACGATGATCCCCGCGAGCGCGATGAAGCCGATCATCGAGGTCGCCGTGAAGAAAACGCCGAAGAGCGCGTGCGCGGGCAGGATGCCGATCAGCGTGAGCGGGATCGGCGCCATGATGATGAGCGGCGTCACGAACGAGCGGAACCACCCGACGACGAGGACGTAGATGAGGACGATGACGGCCGCGAAGGCGATGCCCATGTCCCGGAAGACCTCGACCGTGACGTGCCACTCGCCGTCCCACTTCAGCGCGTAGCGGTTCGAGTCGGTCGGGAGTGACGTGTTGAAGATCTCGAGCGGCCGGCCGTCGGGCCCGCGGAGGGCCTCGATCTGCTTCTTCATGTCGAGGATGCCGTAGACGGGGGCCTCGGCCACCCCGGCCATCTCGGCGAGGACGTACGTCACGGGCTGCAGGTTCTTGTGGTAGATGAATGGTGCCCGCTTCCCTTCGCTGACGGTCACGAGCTCTCGAATGGGCACGAGCTTCCCGGCCCCGGTGGGTACGGTCGTCGCGAGGAGACTCTCGAGGCTCGAGCGCTGGGCGCGGTCGAGCCGCAGGACGATCGGGACGGCCTCGCGCGCCGCGTCGACGCGGAGGAGCCCCGCGTCCATCCCGTCGAGCGCGATGCGAAGCGTCTTGACGACGACCTCGGGCGTGACGCCGCTCCGCATCGCCTTCTCGCGGTCGATCGAGACCTCGAGCTTCGGCGAGGCGTCCTCGACGAGCCAGTCCGTGTCGACCACTCCGGGCGTGGACTCGAAGATCCCGCGGACCTTTTTGGCGAGCGCGATCCGGTGCGCCGGATCCGGCCCGTAGACCTCCGCGACCATCGTCGAGAGGACCGGCGGGCCCGGGGGCACCTCCGTGACCTTCACGTTCGCGCCGAGGCGCCTGGCGGCCGGCGTGATCAGGGTGCGGATCTCCTTGGCGCTCGTGTGGCTGGCCTTCCCGCGCTCGTCCTTGGGCAGGAGGTTGACCTGCAGGTCCGCGACGAGCGGGCCGGACCTCAGGAAGTAGTGCCTCACGAGGCCGTTGAAGTTGAACGGAGCCGACGTGCCCGCGTAGACCTCGACGTCCGCGACCTCGGGCCGCGTCCTCACGAGGACCGCGAGCTCGCGGGCGGCCGCGGCGGTCGCCTCCAGCGTCGTGCCCTCGGGCATGTCGAGGACGACCTGCAGCTCGCTCTTGTTGTCGTACGGGAGCATCTTGACCTTGACGCCCCGGACGACGAAGAGGCCGCAGGAAAGGAGGAGCAGGACGACGACGCCACCGAGAAGAGCCCACCGGCGCGCGGGGCGCGTCAGGAGAGGAGTGAAGAGCTTCCGGTAGAAGTGCAGGAGGCGGTCCTCGGCGGGAACGTCGTCTCCGCTGGCGCCGGCCTTGAAGTGGGCCTCGCCCTTGAGGTGCTCCTCTGCGAACTTGCGGAAGAGCCGGAACGTGAGCCACGGCGAGACGACGAACGCGACGAGCAGCGAGAAGACCATCGCCGCCGAGGCGTTCACGGGGATCGGGCGCATGTACGGGCCCATGAGGCCCGACACGAATGCGAGCGGGAGGAGCGCCGCGACGACCGCGAAGGTCGCGAGAATCGTCGGGTTGCCGACCTCGTCCACGGCGTAGACGGTCGTGAGGCGCGGCTCGCCCCATCCGAGCTCGTAGTGGCGGTGGACGTTCTCGACGACGACGATCGCGTCGTCCACGAGGATGCCGATCGCGAAGATGAGCGCGAAGAGCGTGACGCGGTTCAGCGTGTACCCGAAGAGGTACGACGAGAAGAGCGTGAGGGCGAGCGTCGTGGGGACGGCGACGAGGACGACGATGGCCTCGCGCCGGCCCAGGAAGAGAGCCATGAGGATGACGACGGAGAGCGTCGCGAGCCCCACGTGGAAGATCAGCTCGGACGACTTCTCGTCCGCCGTCTTGCCGTAGTCGCGGGTCTTCGTGACCGTCACGTTGGAGGGGATGACCGGGCCCTTCAGGCCCTCGAGCCTCACGTCCAGCTCCTTCACGAGCTCGACGGCGTTCGTGCCGGGCTTCTTCGCGACGGCGAGAGTCACGGCGGGGGCGTCGTCGCCGGCTTTCGTGAGCATCCAGGCGTACTGGGCGGGCTCCTCCGGGCCGTCCGCGACGGTCGCGACGTCCTTGAGCCACACGGGCTTGCCGTTCACGACGCCGATCACGGCCGAGCCGACGTCCTCGGCGCGGCGGAAGAGGGAGCCGACCTCGACGGGGACGTCGGCGTTGCCCGAGGCGAAGCTGCCCGCGGGGAGGCGCCAGTTCAGCCCGGACAGGGCGCCGTACGCCTGGACGAGCGAGACGCCGTAGGAGGCGAGGCGATCGCGGTCGAACGTCACGTTCACGACGCGGCGCTGGCCGCCGAGGACGGTGACCTGCGCGACGCGCGGGTGGCGCGTGAAGTCGTTCTTGACCTCGTCGGCGATCTGCCTCAGCTGCATCGGCGTCGCGTCCTTCGACCAGAGCGTGTAGGCCGCGACGGGAACGTCGTCGATCCCGCGCGGGACGACGACGGGCGGCAGGGCGCCCGGAGGAAGGTCCGGCTGGAGCTCGGCGATCTTCGCGTGGACGCGGACGACGGCCTGGTCGGGGTCCGTCCCGACGACGAATCTCACGATCACGATGCCGCCCGACGGCTGCGACGTGGAGTAGACGTACTCGACGTTCGGGATCTGGTAGAGCGCCTTCTCCACGGGCGAGACGACGCGCCGCTCGACCTCCTCGGCCGTCGCGCCCGGGAGCGCGACGAAGACGTCGATCATGGGGACCTTGATCTGGGGCTCCTCCTCGCGCGGGGTGATGAGGATCGCGAACGCCCCGAGGAGAAGCGACGCGACGACGAGGAGCGGCGTGAGCTTGGACTCGAGGAACGCCTTCGCGATCCGGCCGGAGGCGCCGAGCGGCCGGCGCGTCATCTTCCGGTGGAGGATCTCGCGGGCGCTCGGCCCGTGGGGAGTCGGTTCGCTCACCGGGCGCTTCCCTTCGCCTCGGCGTCTTTCGGTTCGGAGACGGGCGCGCCGTCGGCGGGCGGCGCCGCGAGGCCGACGAGGACTGTCTCGCCGCCCGAGAGGCCGGACAGGATCTCGACCTTGCCGCCGGAGACGGCGCCGGTCGTGACGACCCGGGTGCGCGCCCTGCCGGCTTCGTCTTTCACCGCGACGAGGCTGACTCCGCCGCTCGCGAGGACGGCGCTCTCGGGCACCAGGACGGAAGGCCGGGACGCGGCGTCGAGGAAGGCGCGGCCGGTGAGGCCGGTCGCGACGGGCGCGCCGGCGAGCTCGAGGGTCACGGTGTACGTGTGGCTTGCGGGGTCGGCGCCGGGCGACATCTCGACGACGGCGCCCGTCAGGTCGGCGGCCGCTCCGTCGATCTTCACGGCGAGCTTTTTCCCGGCCGCGAGGCCCGACGCGGCGACCGTGCCGGCCGGGACCTGGACGACGAGGCGGCGGCCCGTCGCGGACTCGATCGTGACGAGCGGGCGGCCTGGGGCCGCGAGGTCGCCGGCCTCGACGAGACGCGCGGCCACACGGCCGGCGAAGGGTGCCGTCACGCGGGACTCGCGTGCGACGGAGGAGGCTGCATCCACCGCGCCTTCGCCCTGCTGGACGGCGCCTTTCGCCTGCTCGTATTGCATCCGGTTCATGTCGAGCTCGAGCGGCGACGCCGAGCCGGCGGCCGCGAGAGCCTTGTAGCGTTCGTAATTGCGCTCGGCGAGGGAGAGCGCCGCGCGCGCCTGCGCGAGTGCGCCTTTGGCCTGGGCCTCCTGGCCCTTCGCCGTCTGCGGGTCGATCTCGACGAGGACGTCGCCGGCGGAAACGGACTGGCCGACGCGCGCGGGAACCGCGACGACGTTCGCCATGACGCGGCTCGAGACGGCCGCCGCGCGGTCGGCCGTGACCGTGCCGTAGAGTGTAAGGCGGTCCGGCAGCGTGACGCGCTCGGCCGTCGCCGTGGAGGCGGCAACCGGAGCGAGATCGTTCTTCCCGGGAGCCTCCTTGGAATGGCCGCAGCCGGCCGCGAGGAGGGTGAGCGCCAGCGGCGCAACGATTCCGATCTTCATTACTCCGTTCCTCCGTTCAAAACGCTCTCGGGGCGCCGCCCCGCCTTGACGGCGAGCCTCAGGGCCGCCATGTGCGCGTCGGCGCGAGCGACGAGCTCGCGCGTTTCCGCCTCGCGGCGGGCCGTCGTGACGTCCAGGAGATCGAGCGTCTTCACGACGCCCGCCCGGAACCGATCGTTCGTGATGCGTTCGCCCTCGCGCGCGGCTTCGAGGGCCTTCTTCGCGGTCTCGTGCCGGGCCTCGGCCGTTTTCGCTTCCTCGAAGGCCTTCCGGACCTCGAGGCGGACGCCCTCCGCGAACCGGGCGACGTCCTCGCGGCCCGCGCGGGCGTCTTCGCGCGCCGCGATGACCGCGGCGCGGTCGGCGCCGCCCTGGAAGACGTTCCAGGTCGCGACGGCCGTGAGGGAGCCCGACCTGCCGGTCGAGCCGAACGGCTTGTCGCCGTAGAGCTCGCCCTTGGCGACGAGCGCGAGCTTCGGCCAGAAGGGCGCCTGTTTAACCTTCTCCTCGAGCTCGCCCGCCGCGAGGAGCTTTCGGGCCGAGCCGAGGTCGGAGCGTTCGGCGGCGGTCGCGAGCCAGCCGTCCAGGGGTGCCGCGACGGGGCGCGGATCGGGCAGCGGGGCGAGGGCCCACGAGGAGCCGCCCGCAGCGCCGAGCCGGAACGCGAGGTTCGCGTTCGCGATCCTCACGCGGCCGTCGGCCTCGGTCGCGAGGTCGTCCATCCGGGCGAGCTCGACCTCGGCCCTCAGGAACTCCGAGCGGACGAGCATGCCCTGCGTGACGTAGTCTCCGGCGAACTTGACGTGCGCCGCGACCGTGTCGCGCGACTTATGGAGGAGAGCCGCGTACTCCTCGGCCTGCGCGACCATCACGTACGCCTCGGCCGCCGCGAGGGCGGCGTTGTCAGCCGTCCACGTGGACGTCTCCGATGCCGAAGCGACCGCGAGCTTCGCCTGGTCGATCCGCCCCGAGAGCTCGCCGCCCGTGAAGAGGGGGAAGACGATCTCGGCCCGCGTGATGCCGGTGTTGAGCGGCGCGGCGTCGTTCGGGTCGCTCGCGACGAACTCCGGGAACGAGAACGTGCCTTGGTTCAGCTTCATGGCGAACGCCTCGGCCGGGTTGTTCGTGCGCATGAAGAGCGCCGTCAGGTTGAGCGCCGGGAGGCGCATGGCCTTCGCCTGGGAGGCCCGGGCCTCGGCGGCCCCCTGGCGGGCCTGAGCGGCCGTGACTTCGCGGGCGCTCTCGCGGGCCTTCTGCATCGCGCCGGCGAGGTTCAGGTTGGAGGGAGGTGCTTGCGGCTCGCCGGCCCGGGCCGTCCCGGCCAGCGCCACCGCAAGAGAGACGAGAGCGAGGGGATTGCGTTTTCCGTTCACGTCTGCTACCTTATAGCTATATGGTTATAAAAGTCAAGGGCCGGAACCGACGGCCCCGAAAAGGAGAGACCAATGACAGTCAATGACGCCCTTCGCTCCATCGCCGGGTTCTTCGTCCTCGCCTCAGTCGCCCTCGGATACTTCGTCCACCCCGGCTTCTTCCTCTTCACGGCCTTCGTTGGGGCGAACCTCCTCCAGAGCGGCTTTTCGAAGTGGTGCCCGATGATCGCGATCCTGAGGAAGGCCGGCGTGAAAGACGTCCTGCCCGAGCCCAAGGGGTCCTGCTGCGCCGGGGGAACCGCGTGAAAATCGCCGTCTCGTTTCCGGGCGGCGTCGCCGTCGAGGCGGGCGTGAAGGGCCACACAGTTCGGACGGACCAGCCGGCGCCGCTTGGCGCCGACTCGGCGGCGTCGCCCTTCGACCTCTTCCTCGCGTCGATCGCGACGTGCATGGGCTTCTACGCCCTGCGCTTCTGTCAGGAGCGCGCGATCGCGACCGAGGGGCTCGGGCTCTCGCTCGAGACCGTCCGCGACGACGCGAAGAAGCGCCTCTCGACGATCCGCGTCGCGCTCACGCTGCCGCCCGGCTTCCCGGAGAAGTACACGGACGCGATCCGTCGCGCGGTCGACCAGTGCGCCGTCAAGAAACAAATGGTCGAGCCGCCCGCGTTCGAGCTGACGGTCTCCTGAGGGGCCGTCAGCCCGAGCCGAGGAGGCCCCAGAAGAGCGCGAGGAGGACGAGGAGCGCGACCCCGACGTAGAGGCGGTCGCGCCCGCGCGCGAACTCGACGATGCACAGGGCGACGCGGGCGAACGGCGTCGCGACCAGGAGCAAAACGCCGAGCTGCATGATCCCGCGCGGGTCGGCCTGGGCGGCGTCCCTGAGGGCCCCGGAGACCGTCCGGAAGGCCGCCGGCTCACCGCGAAACACGTGGTAATCGGCGTGCCGCGCACCCTCCCGTGCGAGGAACGGCACGAGGCCGAGGACGATCACGGCGCTCGAGACGATCACGCCGAGGCGCAGGATCCCGCCCACCTCGCGCGCGAGGCGCCGCTCCTTGCGGCCCGCGATCACACGCCCCCCCGGAGACCCTGGACGATCATCTGGATCCCCATGACGAGGACGACGGCCGTGAAGACGAGGCGGAGGACGTTCGAGCGGGTGGCCGTCAGGATCCTGGCGCCGAGCGCCGATCCCGCGAGAACGCCGAGGACGGCGGGCGCGGCGAGCGCCGGGTCGATGTACCCGCGGCTCAGGTAGACGCCCGCGCTCGCGGCGGCCGTCACGCCGATCATGAAGTTGCTCGTCGTCGTCGAAACCTTGTAGGGGAGCCCGAGAACGTTGTCCATTGAAAGGACCTTGAGCGCGCCCGAGCCGATTCCGAGGAGGCCCGAGGCGGCGCCCGCGACGACCATCAGCAGCCATGCGAGCGGGACGCGTCGTGGAAAGTACGCCTGTTCTCCGCCGGCGAGGGAGGGAAAGGACCCGTTCAGGCCGAGGCGCGTCGCGAGCGGGTCGGGGGATTGGATCCCCGCCGCCGCGGCGTGTCCCTTCCACGAGAACGCCGTCGAGCCCAGGAGGACGGCGCCGAAGATCACGGCGATCGCGGAGGTCGAGGTCCACGCCGCGAGATACGCTCCGAGGAGCGCGCCGAGGGTCGTCGCGATCTCGAAGAAGAGGCCGATTCGCACGTTCGAGAAGCCCTCGCGGACGTAAGCCGCCGCGGCGCCGCTCGACGTCGCGATCACGGCCACGAGGGCGGTCCCGATCGCGTACTTGATGTCGACGCCGAGGCCGAGCGTCAGGAGCGGGACGAGGACGACGCCGCCGCCGAGGCCCGTGAGCGCGCCGACGAGGCCCGCGGCGGCCGCGCCGGAGAAGAGGAGCGCGGTGAATCCGAGGACGTTCACCGGCCGGAGTTCAGTCCGGGTCCGCGAGGATAGAGGAAAGCCCTTCGACGACCTCCGCGCCCGCGTCCTTGTGGTACGGCGCCGCGTAGAACTTCGCGAGATCGAGAGGGGGGTGGAGAGCGACTCGGCACTTTTTCAGCACCTTTCCCGGAAACTGCCTGTAGAGGAGGAGATTGCGGAAGCCGTCCACGCGCACCGGCACGGCGACGGCCTTCGTGCGATGGAGAAGTTGCGCGACGCCGGGGCGCAGCGGCGCGCCCTTCTGGGTCGTGCCGGCGGGGAAGTGCAGCAGCCACCCGGTCGCGATCGCCTCCTCCACCTTCGCGATGCCCTGGAAGTCCGCCCCGCGCTTCACGTCTTTCCCGCCTTCGCGGAAGCTGCGTCGGAATGTCACGCCGCCGCCTTTCGTGAAGAGCTGGGTCAGGAGGTTCTGCTTCATCGTCTCTGTCGCGGCCGAGAAGCGCATGAACGGGTCCTCGAGCGGCAGGCGATGCCGCACGTACACGACGTCGAAAATCGCCATTGCCTCCATGAAGTACGTCTGGTGGTTCGAGAGGAAGACGACGTTCTTGCGCGGGAGCGTGTCGATGATCCGGTCGCCCGTCACGTGAACCCCGTTCAAGAGGCGGAAATAGGGAATCGTGAAGCCGAGCGCGAGGCTCGTGATGATTCCGCGACGAAGCCAGCGGTCCGCGAACGTCGAGGCGAGGTTGGACAATCTGGGCGGATTCTAAGACGAGGACGCGGTCAGCCGCGCGCGGAGATTTCGATTCCCCAGACGACCATGTCGGTCGACTTCGGCGTGTGGCCGAGGCGGCGCACCATCGCCGAGATCTGGCCGCGGTGGTACGTCTGGTGGTTCACGACGTGCTTGACGACGACCCAGAACGGGGCCGTCTTCCTTTCGCCCTTCAGGTTCTTCCAGGTGAAGGGTCCCGCGAGGCGCTCGGGCGTGAAGGCCGGCAGGAGGCGCGCGTGCTTCTCCTCGGCGGCGAGAAGGACCTGCGCCGCATCCTCGAGGCCCGGCAGTTCATCGATCGTCGCGCGTCGCGTCGCGTCGCGGCCGGAGAAGCGCTCGGCCCAGGCGTCCGTGGCGCCCGCGAGGTGGACGAACGTGGCGCGCAAGGACGGCCAGCCGCCGCCCTGCTCCTTCACGTAATCGGCCTCGGACATGGCTCGCAGCGTCTCGAGGACGCGCGCGTTAGCCCAGGAGTTGTAGGCGTAAAGGGAGATGAGGTCGTCCGCGGGAGAAATCACTTCGCGGGGTCTTCGACGATGGTGTTCGTGAGCGTGCCGAGCCCCTCGATCGTGAGGCTCACGACGTCGCCTGGCTTCAGCCACTGGTCGTGCGTGATCTTCGAGCCGTTCAGCTCGAGGAAGCAGCCGGTACCCACCGTGCCCGAGCCGATGACTTCTCCGGGCTCGAGGGTGACGCCGTCGGCGGCGCGCCGGATGATCTCGGCGAACGTCCAGTTCATCTGCGAGACGTTTCCGTCGGAGACCGGCACGTGGTTGACCGTTGCGGTCATGCGTGCGATGAGGACATTTCCTTTCGGCGAGGGCGAGAGGCGATCCTTCAGCTCGTCTTTCGTGACGAGCCATGGGCCCAGCCCCGTCGCGAAGTCCTTGCCTTTCGCCGGGCCGAGGTTCAGCTTCATCTCCTCCGCCTGGAGTGCGCGGGCCGAAAAGTCGTTCAGGACGCCGTACCCGAAAATCGCTTCGTCGGCTTCGGCGAGCGTGGGGTTCGTGATCCTCTTTCCGATCACGCAGAACGCTTCCAGCTCGAAGTCCAGCTTCTCGAGCCGGCTCCGCCCGACGCGCAGCTCGCCGGGACCGATGACCGCGAGCGCGTTCGTGAAATAGAAGACGGGGAAGGCGTCGAACTCGGGGATCATCCCGAGGCCGCGGTTCCCGCGCGCCGTTTCGACGTGCTGGCGGAACGCGTAGGCGTCGCGGATCGAGACCGGGCGCGGCAGCGGCGCAAGGAGAGTGACGGCCTGCTCGGAGTGAAAGGCCTCACGCGGCACCTCGGAGGCCATACCGAGGAGGGCGCCTGCTTCCGGCATGAGCTCGTCGGCGCGCGCGAGCAGGTCGAGCATCCCCACCTTCGCGAACCGGGCGTCAGCACGAGCGAACTCGAGAATCCGATCTTCTCCGACGACCGCCCCGAGGCGCGGCCGCTGGGCCGCGAAAATGCCGGAGGTCGAAGCATCACCTTCCGAGGGAAGGAATGTGACCAGTCGCATGGCCGGAGAGTCTATCGCCGCGGACCTTCGCCCGCCGTAAGCTTCTCCTCTCATGCCACGCCCGTTGGGCCGCGACCGGATCGCGGGGGTGTGGGAGGGGAAGATCCTCCTCTCCTGCGCGGAGCCGAAGGGGTGGCGCGTGCGCGTGCCAAAGGCGGCCACGTCCGCCGAGCACCCGGGGACGTGCGTGCGCTGGGAGGAGCAGCTCTTCGAGGTCGAGGACCTCGAGACCCATGCGGACGGGAGTCTCACATACACGCTCGCGCGCTGGGACGAGCGCCACGCGATCCGCGTCATCGTGACGTACGACGCCGAGACGGAGGCCCAGCGGATCAAGGAGACGCGCACCGCCACGCGGCGGGTCGAAGGGCGCACGGCTCTGCTTCTCGCCGCGCCTTTCGTGGGATGTCTTCCCGCCCCGGTGCAGGAACGGTTCGAGCACGAATACAACGTCCGCGCTTCGACGATGTCGCTCGCGTCGGCGCTGCCGCTCTGGATCCTCGGGTGGATCTCCCTCATCCTTCTCCTGGCGTCGTCTGTAGGGGGCGCGGGCTTCCTCCCGACGCCGGTCCTCGTGTTCGGCGTCTACCTCCTCGCCGAGTCGACCGCGCGCCTCGCCGTCTGCATCCAGCAGGGTCGGCCGATCGGCACGTTTCTCGGCACTCTCCTCTACGAGGTGTGGCGGATTTCGAGACGCGGGCTCGATCGTTCGGCGGGGCGCGCGGTGCCTCCCGAGAAGTCCCTCTTCCAGGTGGAACCCCCGGAGCCCTGGGAGGAGGACGTCGACCGCTTTCATCTTCTCGAGCCGGTCCTGTCGTTCCTGGAAGCGAGAGACCAGGACGTGCTCGCGAAGCGATTCGGATTCGACGGCCTGAGGTGGGCGCGGATCTCGGCGATTTTCCTGCTCGTCGCGCTCGGCCCGTTCGCGGCGACCGCGCTCCTCGGGTTTCTCCTCGTCCCTGAGGTCTCGGATCTCCTCGTGCTGCTGCTTGCGGGCGGCCTCTGCGTCGAGCAGGTCCTGCGGCTCCGCCGCGTCGCAAGGAAGAGGCCGGCCCCGTCGGTCCTCGGTCTTTTCATCCGGCCCTGGGCGCGGCGCCTGCTCGCGGAAAGAACCCCAGAGTGAGCTTTTCGGTCCGCGTATTGCTTCACCGGGGACGTGAGCGCCAGCGAGAAACAGCTTCGTAGCCGTTTTGCGACGGTGATCGCGGCCGGGTGGCTTGGGATCGTGGGCCTCCTCACGTTCGTTTTCCCGGCTTCCAATCGCTATACGGGCCGGGTCGTGTCGATTTCGGAGACGGCTCAGGTCGTCGTTCTCAGGAACGGCCGCCCCGAGAGCCTCCGCCTGGCCGAGGTCGAGTTCCCCGAAAAGGGGCAGCAGTATGCACGGGCGGCGCGGGCCTTCGCGAACCGGCTCGCCCTCGGCCGCGACGTTTTCGTCGAGGAATCCCGCTTCGGAGACGGAAGGCGGGTCGGGTACGTGACGCTTCCGGGCGGCAAGAACCTCAGTGCCGAGCTCGTTAAGGCGGGCCTCGCCTGGCCGTCGTGGCAGCACGCGGGCCCGCTCGCCTCGTCGCTCGCCGTCCTTCAAATGCGCGCGATGTCGGACCGGCGTGGCCTCTGGGGCGAGGCCCCCACGAAGCCGGTCTCCCGGGCGACCCTCGGCGAGAACTGAGCCTCGGGCCTCAATCCACCTTGCGCGTGATGAGATGCTACGACGATGCCGAACAGGCTCGTTCTCGAATCCTCCCCCTACCTCCGCCAGCACGCCCACAACCCGGTGGACTGGTATCCGTGGGGAGACGAGGCCTTCGAGACGGCGCGCCGGGAGAATCGCCCCGTCTTCCTCTCGATCGGGTATTCGTCCTGCCACTGGTGCCACGTGATGGAGAAGGAGTCGTTCGAGAGCGAGGAGATCGCGCGGTTCCTGAACGCGCACTTCGTGAGCATCAAGGTGGACCGCGAGGAGCGGCCGGACGTGGACGACGTCTACATGACGGCCGTCCAGCTCACCTCGGGTCGCGGGGGCTGGCCGCTGTCGGCGTTCCTCCTGCCCGACCGCAAGCCGTTTTTCGCCGGCACGTATTTTCCGCCCGACGACCGGCACGGGCGCCCGGGTTTCCTCACGCTCCTCAAGAGGCTCGAAGCCGCGTGGCGCGAGAAGCGAGCCGACCTCGAGAGCGGCGCGGCCAGGATCGCGGCGGAGGTGGCGGCGGCGTCCGGCCTCACGGCGCGGGACGCGTCCGAGCCTTTGACACCCGCGAGCCTCGGCCTCCTCGGAGGCGCGCTGTCGCGCCTCTTCGATCCGGACAACGGCGGCTTCGGCGACGCACCGAAGTTTCCGCCGCATCTCGCGCTCGCGTGGCTCCTCGGCCGCGGAGCGGCCGGGGACGGGGCGGCGCTCACGATGGCGGAGGCCACGCTCGAGGCCATGGCGCTCGGCGGCATCCGCGACCATCTCGGCGGCGGCTTTCATCGCTATTCCACCGATGCGAACTGGCTCCTCCCGCATTTCGAGAAGATGCTCACAGACAACGCGCAACTCCTCGGCGTCTATGCGCGCGCATACGCGCTTACGGGAAACGACCTTTTCGCGCGCGTCGCCCGTGAGACGGGGGAATACCTCCTCCGCGAGATGACGGGCCCCGAAGGCGGCTTCTACGCTTCGACGGATGCGGACTCGGAGGGGGAAGAGGGGAAATACTTTGCTTGGGACCCGAGCGAGATTCGAGACGTTCTCGGCGAAGACGAAGGCGAATATTTCTGCGAATGGTACGGAGTCAGGCCGGAGGGTAACTTCCGCGACGAGGCGACTGGCCGCTTCACCGGCCGCTCGATTCTTTTCCTTTCTAAGAAGATCATTCCGGCATCCGAAGAACGACTCGCGCCGGCGCGCGGCGCGCTTCTCGCGGCGCGGTCGCGCCGCGCGCCTCCGGCGCTCGACGACAAGCGCATCGCGGGCTGGATCGCGCTCGCGGTGTCGGGCCTCGCGATCGCGGGCCGGATCCTGAACGAGGGGCGCTTCCTCGACGCCGCGCGCGCCGGCGCGCGTTTCCTGCTGGAGGACTGCCGCGACGGCGCGGGGCAGCTCCAGCGCACCTTCAAGGACGGTGTTGCGAAGATTCCCGCCTTCCTCGAGGACGAGGCCTTCTTCGTCCATGCTCTTCTCGACCTCGCGGAAGCGGACGACGAGAGCGGCCCGGGGGTGTGGCAGGACGAGGCGGTCGCGGCGGCGGCCTCGATGCGCGCGCGCTTCAAGCGCAAGGACGGCCCTGGCTTCACGTTCTCGGGCGAGGGGAATGAAGAGCTTCTCGTGAACGCGCGGGACCTCTTCGACAAGGCGACGCCTTCCTCGTCCGGCGCCGCCGCGTGGGCGCTCGCGCGCCTCGCGCTCAAGACCGGCGACCCCGATCTCGCGGGCGAGGCTCGAGAGGCCGTCGACGAGGTGTCCTGGCTGATGGCGCGGTCTCCCCACGGTATGGAGTCGTGGTATTTCGCGTACGAGACGCTGCTGGAATTCGAAGACAGATACGGTTTGCTCCCTCTCGCGGAGCCGCCGCTGCTCGTCGAGGGGGTGGCGGTCGAGCCCCGCGTCGTACGCGGCGGGAAGGGCGTGATTCACCTCAGGCTGACGATCTCGGAAGGCTGGCACCTACAAGGGCCGGACGGGTTACTCATCGAGCCGACGGGTGGCTCCGAATTCACTTTCGAAGAAATCCTCTTGCCCGCGCCCGTGCGCATTGAAGACACGAGCGGCGAGGTCGTCTCCGGCTGGCACGGGACCTTCGAAGCAAATATTTTTTTCTCCGTCTCTCGGAAGGCCTCGAAAGGGAAGAGAGACGTGACCATCCGCACGCGCTACCGCGCGTGCGGCGAAGGGGCGTGCCGGCCCGAAGCGGTACTCGACCTTTCGATTCCAGTCGAGGTCATTTAGGGGCACGTCGACCGGTCAGCGCCGGTAGCGGTCGGGTCTTCGGTCCTCGAGCGCTGGAAACTTCGCGCGCGCGTCGGCGACCTCTTGCGGATCGACGTCGACGAGGATGACGGTCTCGATCTCGGCGGCGCTCGCGAGCGTCTCGCCCCAGGGCGAGATCACGGCCGAGTCGCCTGCGTGATGGAAGCCGTTGCCATCGTCGCCGACGCGGTTGACGCCGGCGACGTAGCAGAGATTCTCGATCGCGCGCGCCTTGAGGAGGAGCTGCCAGTGCGCGCGCCTTCGCTCGGGCCAGTTCGCGACGACCGCGAAAAGGTCGGTCCCGTCCGCCGCGAGGCGGAAGGGCTCCGGGAAACGCAGGTCGTAGCAGATCTGCGGCGTCACGCGCACGCCTTCAATCGTCCACGTCACGACGTTCTCGCCAGCCGCGAATTTTTCGTGCTCGCCCGCAAAGGAGAAAGGGTGGAGCTTCGTGTAGCGCGCGACGTCGCCGTCGGGCGAAACCCAGAGCGCGTTGTTTCGCGGCAGCGCCGACGGCGCCCCTGCGGCGTTGCACGTCTCGGCGAGGCCCGCGATGAGGTGGAGAGAGAGGGCGCGCGCCATGGCCTGGAGCCAGCGCTCCGTGGGGCCGCCCGGGGGTTGCGCGATCTTCGCGCCGTCCATCGAGAAACCGGTCGCGAACATCTCGGGCAGCAGCGCCAGGTCCGCGCCGCCGTCGGCCGCCCGCTCGAGGAGGTTCGCGGCGCGCGCATGGTTCGCCTGCCAGTCTTCCCACGCGAGATCCATCTGCAGCAGGGCCGTTCGCACGGCGGGATTATGGACGCCTGCGCCCGCTATGATCCGGTCAAACAACAGGAGACGTCATGGCTGCAAAGAAGGGCTCCGTCGCGGACAAGTTCAACGAGGCGAAGGCGCGCGTCGAGAAACTCTCGAAGCGCCCGTCCAACGACCAGCTTCTCGACCTCTATGCGTTCTACAAGCAGGCCACGGAAGGGGACGTCGCCGGCTCGCGGCCGGGAATGCTCGACATGAAGGGCCGCGCGAAGTACGACGCGTGGGCGAAGCGCAAGGGATTGTCGAAGGACGACGCGATGAAGAAGTACGCCACCCTCGTCGACAAGCTCGAAGCCGGGATCGGGTGAATCCCGCGTCGGGCCGGTTCCTGCCGGTCCCCGTTGCGTAACGGTCCCGAGATTGCTAACGTTTTCGGTATGAAAACGTTTCAAAGGCTCGCTGTCTCCGCCGCCGCGCTCCTCGCCGCGAACGCCGCCTTCGCGAAGGTCGTCACGAAGTCCGTCGTGTACGAGCACGCGGGCACGAAGCTGGAAGGCTTTCTGGCGTACGACGACGCGACGACCGCGAAGGGGAAGCGTCCCGGAGTCCTCGTGATTCCCGAATGGTGGGGGCTCAACGCCTTCGCGAAAGGGCGCGCGGAGCAACTCGCCGCGATGGGCCACGTCGCCTTCGCCGTGGACATGTACGGACAGGGGGTCGTCACCGAGGACCCGAAAAAGGCGGGAGAGCTCGCGGGCCAGTTCTACGGAAAGCCGCTCATGGCCGAGCGGGCGAACGCCGCGCTCGAGCAGCTTCTGAAGACGGGCCTCGTCGATCCGAAAAAAGTGGCTGCGATCGGTTTCTGCTTCGGCGGCTCGACTGCGCAGGCGCTGGCCTACAGCGGCGCTCCGCTCGCGGGCATCGTCAGCTTCCACGGCGGGCCGGTGAACGCGCCCGCGTCGGCGGCGGGGACCGTGAAGGCGAAGTTCCTGCTGCTCAACGGCGCGGCCGATCCGACGGTGAAGCCCGAGGCGCGCGCGGCGCTCGAGAAGTCGCTCGAGGACGCGAAGGTCGACTACCAGTCCGTGGACTACGCGGGTGCCGTCCACGCGTTCACGAACCCAGACGCGGACCGTCTGGCGGCCGCCGGGGGGATGAAGGGGATGGTCGGCTACAACGAGCCTGCCGCGCGGCGCTCCTGGAAGGCGATGCAGGTCTTCTTCGAAGAGATCTTCGCCGGGCACTGAGGCGGCGGCCCGTCAGGCGTCAGCCCGAGACGCCGTCGAAGCCGAGGTAGGCCTCGAGGACTTGCACCTCGTGCTCGAGGTCCGAGATTCGCTCCTGCATGACCTGGCGGAGGGAGACCATTCCGACGACCTTCTTCTTCTCGTCGAGGATCGGGAGGTGGCGGATGTGGCTCGCGGCCATCGTCGAGGCCGCTTCCGCATCTTCGGCGCTGCCGAAGACGTATTGGACGGGCGACGTCATGACGGCCGAGACGGGTGTCTTGGCCGGGTCGCGCCTCGCGAGGATGATCTTGTCGAGGATGTCGCGCTCTGAAAAGATCCCCGTCATCTCCTTTCCCTTGAGCACGATCACGGCGCCGATCCGCTCCTTCACCATGATCTTGACGGCGGCCTCGACGGTTGCGGTCTCCTGGACGGTGATGGCGGGACGGGACGCGTTCCGAAGAAGTTTCGTCATGACGGACTCCTCTCGCGGGCTCACGCCTGAGGACAGTCTGGCAGCCACGGGGGAAACCGTCCCTGATGCAGGAGGACTACGGACGGCGAGCCGCTCAGTGGCCAGCTACCCGCGCCCGATAGAAGACGCTGTCGTTCGTGCCGTTGTCGATCGTCGTCGCGTATGCGAAGAAGGACATCGAGGCGTAGGGGTCCTCGGGAGGGATGCCTTCGACCCGAATGAGCGCGGCCCTGGGTCCGTCTCCGAGCCCCCGCACGCGGAAAAGGTCGTTGATCTGGACGCCGCCGTTGTTTGGCAAGAGCTGGTCGAACGTGTCGAGTTTCGTGCCGCTTTCGTCGAAGATGGAGATGCGCACCGAGGCGGAAACGCCGAATGCCGTGATGCACGCGAGGTTCGTTCGAAGCGACGGGCCGCCCACGGGTCCGAGGATCTCCACCGCGTTGAAAGGATCTCCTGCATCGGACCGCTGGAGCGGCGGCACGCTCATGCCATACGTGGATCCGTCGGGCATGGCGGCGAATGTGCGCGATGTCATGGAAATCGTTCCGTCGAAGAAGGCCGTCGTCGTCGAAACAGTCGCGACGCCCGAGAGACCGAACAAACTCGCGAGAACGTCTGGGATTCGCCGGGTCTCGCCCGGCGCAAGGGTCACGTCCTTCAAGACCTGGTCGGAAGTGTCGTTCCAGGGTTGTGCGCCGAGGTAGATCTTGCGCTCGACGGCGCCCGGGTTGTAGACGTAGAGGTCGGTCCGGAACAACGCGCCATGTGCGCCACCCGCATGGACTGCGGCTGGAATCGTAAGGTCGCCCGCAGGGAGATCGGGACCCCACCAGACGGGATCGTTCGTCATGTCGTCGATGACCGTGAATCCCGTAACGGGAGCTCCCGAGGTGCACGTAGTCGCGATGGAACCGGCTTGCCCCGCCGCCGCCGGAACGAACCGGGCGATGTCGTCGATTCGCGTTTGCGCTCCCGGGGGCGAGGAGACGAGATACGGGCCGAACGCTTCCCCGTTCACCGTTGGACTCGCCGACAGCGTGGAGCCCCCGCCGGACAGATCCGTCGAGATCAAATTCGTTCGAAAGCCGTTTCCGACGAAAGCCGCGGCGAAGGTATCGAGATTCCCTGGACGGCTCGCGGTGACGATGTCCTCCGCATCCACCGCCATGCCGAAGGTCCCCGCGCTGGTGCGCGTGTACGTGCGGCTCGTCGCACGGAGCGACGTTCCCGCGCCCGGCGTCAGGAGCAGGGCGCCTGAGCCGCGCTCCAGGCCGAAAAGCGTCATGAGCGCGTCGTCGATGACGAGGATCCGGCCTGGGCCGATGTCGACCGAGGCATCCGCCACGGCCGGCGTCGTCGAGGCGTTCCCGAGAAGTCGAAGCGCCACCGACGACACTGCTGCGCCTTCATTGCGCAGGACGAGGTCGGTTCGCCACTCCGAGCCGTTGGCGCCGGGGCCGCGACCTGCGGCGGGGACGACCAGGCGCTGGCGGAGCGAGGTCCGGAGCAGGGTCGGCCTGGAGAAGACCGGCTGCCGCCAACAACAAGAGGGCCCCGGCGGCTCTTCGAAAGATGTTCGCGAGTCGAAGAGGATCTCGGCACCGTTGGCTGCGCGATCGACGTCGACGTGGAGGAGGGAGGGGTCTGTCTGCTCGTTCAGAACGATCTCGTCGTAGGAGGGAGGCCGCGCGTCCCCCACGGTCCAGATGCCGAGGCCCAGCGCGTTCGACATCTCGTGTCGAATCGACTTGAGCAGAAGCAGCGACGTCCCGGAATTCGAGGCGTAGACGTTCTCGACGTGCGGGAAGGCGGGATCGTTCCACGCGCCCGTCACGGCGCCGTCGTTCGAAGCCGAGAGGAGGGCCGTTCCGTTGTCGTCCTGCCTCACGACCCAGCCGCCCGAACCGTCCGGTCTCGGAACCGCTAGAAGCCGCCCGAACTCGGTCGAGGTGAGTTCGTGGAAGCGGCCGTCCTTCCAGAGATTCACCGAGTGCGCCGACGGGAAGATCGGGGTGGGCTGCGGAAAAATTAACCCGTTGTTCCACGTCCAATCGACGTTCAGGAAGACGGAGCCGTCCGGCGCGATCCAGCCCTCGAGGAGCGGCGTCCACGGGAAGCCCGCGGTGTTGAAGATCTCCCGCAGGTTACCGGAAAGATCGAGCGTCACGCACCGGTCCGGGTGCTGGGCGGCGTTCGCGGGGGGAGCCACGTTCAAGAGGGCGAGGAAGGTGGTTCCTGCGACATTCGAGCCCAGAATCGTGCCCGACAGGCCTTCGGGGGTGAGCCTGTCGGCTCCGCCGTTCGCATGGATGGCAAAGATGCCCCCGTCGTCGCCGTCGTCAGCCGCCACAACGAAGGGGACGTCCGGGTTCCCGAGGCTGATCCCCAAGAGCCACTGGGACGGAAACGGAACGAGCTGCCAGGACGAGCCGCCGTCCGGGCTGTAAAGGTGCTTGAGCTGCGAGCTGAATACGCCCGACGCATCGGCAGACGCATGGAGAAGAAGCCGGAGAGCCCCGGTCGGCTCCTCCCAGGCCGCCGATCCGTCGAGGGTCTGGAGCGGGCGGCCTCCCGGCGTGACGTCGCGCGGCGGCTCGATCCCCTCGCTGTCGTAGATGATCGCCCTGATCCCGTCACTGGAGAGTTCGCGGACGAAGACGTGCCGGGTCTCGAGCTTCTGGACGGACGGCATCGCGCCCCAACGGCTCACGGGAGCGGTCGGCAGGACTCGCGCGAACGCCGCCTGCGAGGCGAGCAGGATGAGAGCTGCGGAGAAGGTCCGGGATGCGAGAGATGGGCCGAAGCGCGCTTTCATGACTGGTAGTGTCGCGGGAGCAGCGGAGCCCTCGCGGTCTGTCCCCACTCCGGCGGGATCACCGCATGCGCCCGCCCGCGCCTCTCAGTGTGCGTACGAGGGCCTGCGGTCCTTCAGCACCGGGGACTTCGCGCGCGCGTCGGCGACGACGGCCGGGTCGACGTCGGCGATCAGGACGGTCTCCGTCTCGGCCGCGCTGACGAGCGTTTCGCCCCACGGCGAGGTCACGGACGAGTCGCCCATCCTCGCCCTCGGGCGTGACCCAGAGCGCGTTGTTGCACGGGAGCTTCGACGGCGCGCCGGAGGCGTCGCACGTCTCGGCGAGGCCGGCGATGAGGTGCAGCCCGAGGCCTCGCGCCATCCCGCGCAGCCACTGCTCGCTCGGCCCGCCCGGCGGCTGGGCGATCGTCGCGCTCGGAGGCGCGCCTCATCAGTTTCGCCGCGCCGGCATGATTCACCTTCTAGTCCTCCCAGGCGAGGTCCATCTGGAGAAGCGCGTCGCGGGTCGCGGAGACTATGGACGCCCACTGAGGAGCAGCCCGAGCGCTCTCAGGAACGTCTCCTGTCCCTCGCGAAAGCGCGGGTCAGAAGGGGAGAGCCCGGTGACGAGCTGCGCCATCTGCGGAAGCGCGGCGGGCATCAGCGTCAAGGAGACGAGGGCGAGCTGCAGGTAGCGCGCGTCGAGGCCCGGCCGCAGCAGGCCGCCCCGCTGCATCTCCTCGAGCGAGTCGACCGCGGTGCGCCAGAGGGCGCGCCTCTCATCGGCGCCCGGGAGGCGGCCGGCCGGCGGATCCAGCGCCTCCCAGAGCGTCGCCCGCATCCCGCCGGGCCGCTCCAGAAGAAACCGCTGCCAGAAAATCAGCGCCTCCGGCAGATCCGTGGGCGACGTGTTCCCGATCACCCGCAGCGCTCGGGCATTCGCGGCGAAGACCTCCCTCACGAGGTTCTCCCGGCTCCCGAACGCGGCGTGGATCGTCTTCGGGTGAACGCCCGCACGGCGTGCGATGCGTGCGAGCCGTGCGCCGGACGGGCCGTGGGCGCGCACCTCGCGCACCGCTGCGGCGAGGATGCGTCGCCGCGTGCGCGTCGCGTCGCGCGCGGGAGGTACGGCGGGGTCGGGGCGTTCGGTGGATTCGACAGACCAGCGCGCGCGCGCGGCGTGCCGGGCGATGTCGCTCCGTTCGCGCGCCGAGAGGCTCCGGGCGCGCGCCTTGCCCCCGCGAAGTCCGCCGCGGCGCCCCAGGAGCGCCGCGGCGGCGGAAACGGGACCTTTCCGTGAGCGGTCAAGCATGGCGTCGAATCCTCCTTGTTCCTGTGGCTCAGTGGTTTGGGCGCCCGCGCCGCAACTCGGCCAAGGCGCCCTCCCGGACATTGTGCGCCCGATCGCACCGGCGCGAGGATGCCCTCCATGACGCAGATCCCCGCTCCGCCGCCATTCCTTCTCGCCTCCCGGAGGCACACGCTGACCTTCCTCGTGATCCTCGCGGCCGTCGCGGCGTGGGGCGCCGCCTCACAGCAGCGGTTCGGCGGCGGCGCACAGGCGCTCAC
>Ga0209385_1000106_pt1 | contig 29747 bp, 29 predicted proteins | sample NGEPerB_FD_184506 | JGI IMG/M metagenome (GOLD analysis project Ga0209385, IMG submission 184506) | Arctic peat soil microbial communities from the Barrow Environmental Observatory site, Barrow, Alaska, USA - NGEE PermafrostAB12-B... | ecosystem: Environmental > Terrestrial > Soil > Wetlands >... | reverse complement strand
CGGGTCGAGACGTTCCTGTGAGATTCTGATCTCTGAGGGACGCGTGACGATCGACGGTCGCGTGGCCGAACTTGGCAATCGGGTCGATCCCGAGGTGCAGATCATTTGCGTGGATGGTGCGCTCGCACCAACAGCGCAGAGTTCCGTGTACTACCTGTTGAACAAGCCTGACGGGGTTGTCACGACCGCGTTTGACCCCCAGGGCCGACCGACCGTGCTCGACCTCGTCGAATCGAGCGTTCGCATCTTTCCCGTGGGGCGTCTCGACATGAACACCGAGGGCTTGTTGATCTTGACCAACGACGGACGCTTGGCCCACCTCTTGACCCACCCCAGCTCCGGCATCGCCAAGGAGTACCTCGCCCGAGTCGAAGGGGACCCGTCACCGGCCGCGATCCGACGCCTGCGCGAGGGTGTGGAACTCGAAGACGGCATCACCAGTCCAGCCCAGGTGAGCCGGGTCAGTGACGGACTCTTGCGCATCGTCATTCACGAGGGCCGCAATCGCCAAGTACGTCGGATGTGCGCCGCGGTCGGTCACGAGGTGACCCGACTCGTTCGAACGCGCATCGGTCCAATTCAAGACGCGACACTCAGTCCCGGTTCGTCGCGTCAACTCTCGCTCAGCGAAGTGCGCCGTCTGATGGAGGCGGTTGGGATGTCAGAGGAAATGGCCTCTACGATGCCTTCATGACTACGGCCATGATACGGGGACTGCGCGGCGCGACGACGTGCGCGTCGGACACGCCCGAGCAGATCGTTGACGCGACCCAGGAGTTGCTCTTGCTGCTGATGGAGCGCAATAACTTGATGCACGATGACGTCGTGAGCGTCATCTTCACGACGTCGCGCGACCTGACGTCGGCGTTTCCCGCGACCGCGGCGCGCGGTGTTGGATTCGGTGATATTCCTCTGCTCTGTGCCAGTGAGATCGACGTGCCGGGTTCGATGCCACTGTGCATTCGCGTCCTCATGCACGTGTACACGTCGCGGCCGCGTGCCGGGATCCGCCACGTCTATCTACGCAACGCCCAGTCACTCCGTGATGACCTCCCCGAATAGCCGCCACGCGCACGTCGTCGGTCTGGGGCTCATCGGGGCGTCGATCGCGCTGGCGTTACGTCAGACGGGCTGGACGGTCACGGGCACCGACCTCGACGGTGACGCCGTTCGCACGGCACTTGCGGCCAAGGTGGTCGAAAGTGAGACCGCCGCGCTGGACGTCGAACTGATCGTGATCGCCACGCCGGCCGGGACCGTCGTCGACCTGGCGCTCCAGCTCCTGGACGAACACGACAACCCCTCGCTGCTCGTCACCGACGTCGCGGGGGTCAAGGGCTCTATTGTCCGCGCCGTCGACGATCCCCGCTTCCTGGGTGGTCATCCGATGGCCGGTTCGGAACAGCGCGGACTGGGCGGCGCGCGCGCCGACCTGTTCAGCGGCTGTACGTGGGTCCTCACGCCGACCGCGTCGACGCTGCCGGCGACCTACGGCGAGTTGCACGGCATCCTTCGTGAGATCGGGGCCAACGTCGTGGCCGTGAGCGCTGACGACCACGACCGCTTGGTGGCCCTCGCGAGTCACGTACCTCACTTGCTCGCCGGCGCCCTGATGAACGAAGCGACCCACGCGGCCGAAGAGGACGCGGTGCTCTTGCAGATGGCGGCCGGAGGTTTTCGCGACATGACGAGGGTGGCGGCCGGTGATCCGACCATATGGCCCGACGTTCTGTTCGAGAATCACGCCGCGGTCAGCCAGACGCTGCGCGCGCTCGAGGATCGCCTCGGGGCACTGCGCGTGGCCCTCGACAGTGGCAGTCGTGACGTCGTGGAGCGCAGCCTCAGCACTGCGTCGGTCGCTCGACGCCAGTTGCCCGGGCGCGCCCTGAGCGCCGAGAACCTCGCGTACCTGCGCGTCTCGGTAAGTGACCAACCCGGAGTACTGGCGTCGGTCACGATGGCCGCGTCGGACCTTCTCGTCAACATCTACGACATCGAAATTGCCCACGGTATCGAGGGCGTCGGTGGAACGCTGTTGCTGGCAATTGACGCGACGCAGTCCGCAGCCTTCACCGCGGCACTCGTGGCGCTCGGATTCTCCGTGGCGAGTGAACGATGAGCGACGCGAAGACCGTCGCCGCCGCCGCGACGCTTCGCGGTTCACTTCGTGTGCCCGGAGACAAGAGCGCGTCACATCGCGCGCTGATGTTAAGTGCCCTCGCCGACGGTGTGAGCATCATCACCGGACTTTCGTTGGGTCACGACGTGCTCGCCACGTCGTGGATCGTCGAACATCTCGGTGCGCACTGTTCGTTCGACGGTAACGACGTCACGGTTGAGGGCCCCTCTGAAGGACTCCGAGCGAGCGCGTCGCCCCTCGACTGCGGAAACTCCGGTACGACGATGCGCCTCCTAGCAGGGATCGTCAGCGGCGTCGCGGGTAGTCACGTGCTCGTTGGTGACGCGTCGCTCTCAAAGCGGCCGATGGACCGTGTCGCGACGCCGCTGCGCCTCATGGGCGCCAGGATCATCGGAAGGGGGGAGCGCCTAACGGCACCACTCTCCATCGAAGGTCGAGCGACCCTTCGCGCGATTGAGTACCACGTTCCGATGCCGAGCGCCCAAGTGAAGTCCGCGGTCCTCTTCGCAGGACTTCAGGCGACCGGCCACACGGTCGTCAGCGAGGACGTGCGCACTCGCTCGACCACCGAGACCATGATGCGCCACGCCGGCGTGACGCTGCACAGTGTGGACCAGGGTGAGGGCCGCACGGTCACGATTACGCCCGGGCGCCCCGAGCCGACCAAGTGGCGAATCCCTGGCGATCCTTCGCAGGCGGCGTTCTTTGCCGTGTTGGGCGCGATCCACCCTGACGCGTCGATCGACGTCGTGGATATCGACGCCGCCGCCGAACGCGTTGGTTTCGTCGCGGTACTGCGTCGCATGGGGGCGAATCTCGTCTGGCGTGAAGATGACGACACGGTCGTGCTGCACAGCGAAAGTGCCAAGTTGCTCGGGACCGAGGTATTCGCGAACGAGATCCCCTCAGTTGACGAAGTACCGATCTTGACCGTCGCCGCCGCCGCGGCGAGTGGTCTCAGCGTCTTTCGTGACATGTCCGAGTTGCGCGTCAAAGAGTCGGACCGATTCGCGGGTTCGATGGCACTCGCCGCAGCACTTGGTTGTCAGGTGTGGTCCGAGGATGACGACTTCTTCGTCGAGGGCTTGGGGTCGGCGCGCGCCTTCCGGTCGTTCTCCCTCGCCGTGGGCCTCGATCATCGCATGGTGATGGCCGGTTCCGTCGCCGCGCTCGCGGGCAACGGTGGAACCATCGACGGCGCCGCCACGGTCCAATCGAGCTACCCCGGCTTCTTCGACGCCGTGGACGCGCTGAGATGACCCAGAAGATCATCGCGATTGACGGGCCCGCCGGGTCGGGCAAGTCAACGGTGGCGCGCGCCCTCGCGAGCGCCCTCGGGTGGGCCTTCTTGGACACCGGCGCGATGTACCGCGCAGTGACCTGCGAGGCGCTGGATCAGGGCGTCGACGTGAATGACCAGAGCGCTGTCGCCGCACTCGCTGCGTCATTGCGATTGACGACGCTGCCGCGGGTCACGGTGAACGGACGCGACGTCGAAGAGGAGATCCGCACCGACCGCGTCAACGCCGCCGTGTCGGTAGTGGCTGCGAACGCCCTGGTGCGCGCGACCATGGTGGCCCGTCAGCGCCAATGGGCTGCCGAGCAGCCGCTCGACACCGTCGTCGAGGGCCGTGACATCACGACCGTCGTCTTCCCGGAGGCGACGTTGAAGGTATTTCTCACGGCGTCGCTCGAAGAGCGCGCGCGTCGCCGCGGCGACGAGGGTGAGGCGTCGGTCGCGCGACGCGACGAAGCTGACACGAACCGGGACGCGTCGCCACTGCGTCAAGCCGACGACGCCCTCGTGCTAGACACAACAGGTCGAGCAGTCGATGAGGTGGTGGGGGAGATCATTACGTGCCTGACGAATCTGCACTCGAACTGAACCCGAACAAGACGCCGGTCTACCGCGTCGTCGCGGCCGTCGTGGTGGGTCTGTCCCGGATCCTCTTTCGACCGACGATCACCGGACGCGAGCACATTCCCATGCAGGGACCGGTGCTGATCGCACCGATCCACCGGTCCAACGTGGACTTCGCCTTCACCTTGTTCATGTCCAAGCGCAAGGTCTTCTTCATGGCGAAGGACTCACTGTTCCGGGTGCCGCTGCTCGGCCCGCTTATCCGTCATCTCGGTGCCTTTCCGGTGCGGCGCGGTTCGGCCGACCGCGATTCGATGACCCTCGCCGAAGAGGTCCTGCGGCGCGGGTACGCACTCGTACTGTTCCCCGAAGGCACGCGCAAGGAGGGCCGACCGGTGCTGCCGTTGCACGACGGCGCGATGTTCGTCGCGGCGCGCACGGGGGCGATAGTCGTACCCGTAGGCATCGGTGGTAGTGACCGGGCGATGCCCAAGGGCGCCAAACTCCCTCGTCCCGCCAAGATCCGCATCGTCATCGGCACGCCGATTGCGCCGCCGGTCTCCCAAGGGCGCGTGGCGCGCTCCGCCGTGGCGGCCAAGAGCGAAGAACTTCGAGGCGAACTCGAAGCGGTCTACTGGCAGAGCCTCGACGGCGCCTAGCGCTCGCGCCACCAGGTGGTGAAGACCACCTTGGTGTAGCGAAAACCGAAGAGCCAGTTCGCGCCCTTCTTCGTCGTTCCCGAGTAGCGGGGGTGCCAGACCGTCGGGACCTCCGCCGAGCGCCAGCCCCGCTTCAAACACGTGATGAGCAGTTCAGCGGTCTGGTACTGCTCCTGTTCGAGGCGGTCGATGACGTCGGCGAGCATCGTAACGCGAAGACCACGGTAGCCAGTGGACGTGTCAGTGAGGTTCGCGCCGGTCATGCGGTTCATGATGAACGAGAAGAAGCGCACACCGGTCTTTCGAAATCGGTCCGAGGTCCGGTCGACGCCAAGGCGGCGGCTCGCAACGACGAAGTCGGCCCGGTCGCTGAGCAATGGTGCCAGCACCTGGGGGATCTCGGCCGGGTCGTTCTGACCGTCGGCGTCAAGAGTGACGATGTACTTGACGTGGTGGTCAATGCAGTAGCGGTACGTGACCTGCAGGGCCACGCCGTGACCGAGGTTCACCGGGAACTCGATGACGATGACGCCCGGGTACGAACGCGCGATCGCCGCGGTCTTGTCGTCCCCGCCGTCCACGACCACCAGCGTGGTGTAGAGCTCGCCGTTGATGAGGGCGGGCATCTTGTCGAGCACGCCGCCGATGTTGCCCTCCTCTTCGTAGGCGCAGATCGATGCGACGATGGATTCTGGTTTGAAGCCAGGGTGTTCGGATTCGAGTTGCGCCGTTGCCTGGTCGATGGTGTAGGTGCGCAGCCGTGCGAGACGGCGATTTTCGAGGCTTTGGGTGGCCATGGTTCTCCTTACAGGGACTTCGCTTGGGCGAACACCCGCAGCACCAATGGCTCAAAGTGTTCGAGGGGTTCAGACGTGAACGACGGAGCGAAGGATTTCTGATCCCACTGGTCCGCGAATCGTTCCGCCAGTTCGTACCAGGACTGCCCCTCGTGGTGGACGCGCAAGTTGGGGTCCATGCCGAGGTGTTCGTAGTAGTAGCGACCCTGGAAGTCCTGGTGGTACTTGACCATGCAGTAGACGTCGTGACGGACGTAGGGCTTCAGGATCTCGGCAGCGATGTGGGGGTGGTTCGGGACCGAAATCAGTTTGCCGACGTCGTGCAGCAACGAGGCGACGATGACCTCCTCGTCGGCCCCGTCGCGTTCCGCCCGGGTCGCGGTCTGGAGAGCGTGTTGGAGCTGGTCAACCGAGAAGCCGTCGGTGATGTCGCTCAGTCCTCGGACCATGGCCAGGAGGTTCAAGCCGACGCGGGACTGGGCGGAGATGGTCTCGTCCACGATGGTCATCCACTGCTCACGCGTCGAGACGTCCATGCTCGGGAAAGAATTCACAGATAGAGATTAGCCTTTGGCCGCATCGAGGTCAGACTTAGCGGCCGGTCGCGGAGAGGACTTCGGCCGCCGTGAACTCGCGATCGACCTGGCCGTCAAAGGTTGACGTCGTTGGCGACGCGAGAATCAGATCGAGCACGGCCGAGAGGGTCTTTAGCATTTCACGCAGTTCGGGCGGAGGAGGAAAGTACTCGTCCTCCACCGTCACTGAGCGGACGTCGACGCCGTTGACCGGGTCCAAGAACTCGAGAACCTCGTTCACGAGCGACTCGGGCGCAGACGCGCCCGCCGTGACCGCGACGACACCGCTCAGGTCAGTAGGCAGGTCGCCTACTCCGTTCACGCGCAGCACCCGCGGACAGCCGACCGCCTCGGCGACCCTCGTGAGCGCCACGGTATTAGAGGAGTTGGCCGATCCGATGACGATCACGGCGTCGGCGTCGGTTGCAATGGTGCGCAGCGCCGCTTGGCGATTGGTCGTAGCGAAGCACAGGTCACTGCGGTTGGGCATCCAGATATCGGGAAATCGCTGCTCCGCGTACTCGCGCAGGTGCTGCCACTCGTCAAAGCTCAGCGTGGTCTGGCTGAGCAGTGCGAACGGTCCCTTTTGCTTGTCGATCCGGTCGATGTCCTCGGTCGACTCGATGAGGACGACCGAATCCGGCGCGACGGCCATCGTGCCCACGGCCTCCTCGTGTCCTTCGTGGCCGACGTAGAGGACCGTGTAGCCCTTTCGTGCACGCACCTTCAGTTCATGGTGCACCTTGGTGACGAGAGGACAGACGGCGTCGACGACCGTGCCACCGGCCTCACGGGCAGCCTCGATGACCTGGGGGGGAGAGCCGTGGGCACTGAGCATGACGGGTGCGCCGGGCGGCACCTCAGCGATGTCGTTGATGAAGATGACGCCGAGCGACTTGAAATGATTGACGACGAACTGGTTGTGGACAATCTCGTGATAACAAAAGATCGGTGCCTCAAAGACGCGGGTCATCCAGTCGAGCGCCTTGATAGCCTTTTCGACTCCAGCACAAAAGCCTCGCGGCGCCGCCAGAACTACCTTGTCGACACTCACGATTCCCAGCCTAGTAAGCGGGTGTGGCGGCCGGCCCTAGGCTGGAGCGGTGTCGGGTGCCCGAATTTCCTCAATTTCCGCGGATTCTCCGGCGGCAAACGTCGATTTGGCGGTCGGCGACGAGCTCGTGGCCGTCAATGGTCGCGAACCGAGCGACATTATTGAATACCAGCAGTTGATCGACGGCGAAGAAGTGACGCTACTCATTCGCCGCGAAGGTGAGCCTTTACAGCGACGGGTGACGGTGCTCAAGCAGGCGGGCCAACCCCTCGGTCTCTCGATTGATTCGGCCGTGTTCGACCGCATTCGCACGTGCGACAACCACTGTTCGTTCTGTTTCATCTACCAGTTGCCCAAGGGAATGCGTCGATCGCTCTACGTGAAGGACGATGACTTCCGGCTCTCGTTCCTGTACGGCAACTACACGACGTTGACCCGCTTTACCGAGTTCGACCTCGAGCGCGTGATCGACGAGAAGCTCTCCCCGTTGTACGTCTCGATCCACACCACCAATCCCGAACTGCGCGCCGAGATGCTGCGCAATCCACGCGGCGCCACTAGTCTGCGCTGGCTTCGAGAACTTCTTCGCGCCGGCATCGAGGTGCACGCCCAGGTCGTGGTCTGTCCGGGTGTCAATGACGGCCACGAGCTCGTGCGCACCCTGCACGACGTCTTCTCGCTCTACCCCGAGCTCGCGTCGATCGCGCTCGTTCCCGTAGGCGTCAGCGCGTTCTCCCTCGAGGAGTCGATGCGTCCCCATACCGCAGCCGAAGCGCTCGCCGTCGTGGAACTCGCCGAACGCTTCCAACGTTTCAGTCAGGATCTCCTTGGCCGGGTCTCAGTGTTCGCGAGCGACGAGTTCTATCTGGTCGCGGGCCTCACGCCGCCGTCGGCGACGCAGTTCGAGAGTCTCGACCAGGCGGAGAACGGCATCGGACTGGTCGCCGCGTTCCGTCAAAGCTTCATCGAACAGACGCCGATGGAGCGACTCGGTACCGGATTCTTCCAGTCGGTCGACGGTGCCCCGGCCTGGGGATACCGGGCGCCGCGCGGAGGAGATCGCGAGGTCCGCTTCGGTGACGACGTCGTCGTGATCACCGGTGAGTACGCAGCACCGCTCTTACGCGACCTCTTCGACGAGCAGGGTTTTGAGGAAGTCGCGGTCATGGCGGTCGCGAACAGTTACTTCGGCGGCAACATCAAGGTGGCGGGTCTGCTCACGGGTCACGACCTCGTCCGGGCGCTCGAGGGCGTACCCGCCAGCAGCGTCTGCCTGTTGCCCGACGTCTGTCTGTCCGAGGGCCGGTTCCTCGACGGTCTCACCATCGACGATCTCCCACGGCCCGTCATGACCGTGCGCACGACCGGTAGTGATCTTCGCTCGACGCTCGAGTCCGTGCGCTCGAAGGGCCTGGTGTCGTCGTGAAGAAGCCCCAGGTCGTCATCGTCGGGCGGCCCAACGTCGGCAAGAGCTCGATCGTGAACCGCCTCGCGGGCAAACGCGTCGCGGTCGTCGAAGAGCACCGCGGGGTCACCCGCGACCGTAAAGCGGTCGAAGTCGACTGGCGCGGCGTGGCCTTCGAGGTGGTCGACACCGGAGGATGGCTCGAAGTGGGCGACACCCTTGAGGCGAAGGTCTCCCAACAGGCCGAGGCCGCGCTCGCCAGCGCCGACCTGGTCCTGCTGGTGGTCGACGTCACGACGGGACTCGTCGACGAGGATACCCACGCTGCTCGTTGGGCCCTGCGCAGCGGCCGACCGGTCGTGCTCGTCGTCAACAAGGTCGACGACACGAACCATGAGAACGCCAGTTGGGAGTTCCTGCAGTTGGGTGCGGGCGATCCTCACACGATCAGCGCGCTGCACGGGCGTGGAGCGGGCGATCTGCTCGACTTCATCGTCGACCAGCTCGGTGAGCACCACGAGGTCGAAGAGATCAACGACGTCGACGACGGTGCCCTGCGCGTCGCGATCGTCGGGCGGCCCAACGTCGGCAAGTCCACTCTCTTCAACAAGTTGATCGGTGAAGAGCGCTCGGTCGTACACGACATGCCCGGGACGACTCGCGACGCCATCGACACAGTCGTCGACACCGAGGCGGGCCTCATTCGTTTCATCGACACGGCGGGCATGCGCCGACGAGCCAAGACCGAGGCGGGACTCGAGACCTACGCGGTCCTTCGAAGCCTCGACGCGCTCGACCGCGCCGACATCGCGGTGCTCGTCATCGACGCGACCCAGGGCGCGACCGGTCAAGATCAACGTCTCGCCGAGCGCATCTCGGCGGCGGGCTGTCCGTCGCTCGTGGTGTTGAACAAGTGGGAACTTGTTCCCACCGAGGAGCGCGAATCGGTCCTTGCGACCGTGGGCGAGAAGTTGGCGTTCCTCGGCGACGCGCCGGTCATGAAGACGACCGCGACCTCGGGCAAGGGCGTCTACCGGATCCTTCCCGCGTTGTCAATCGCGGCCGCGGATTACGTCAAGCGCGTCCCGACGGGAGCGCTCAATCGGGCGATCCGTGATCTGCAAATCAAGCAGCCCGCGCCGACCGGCAAGATCCGTTACGCGGTACAGGGGGCGATCGAGCCGCCGACCTTCACGCTCTTCGTGGCCGGACGACTTCCGCCAACCTATTTGCGCTACGTCGAACGCTCTCTTCGCGAACGTTTCGCGTTGGGATCGCAACCGCTTCGAGTACGCGTCCGAGTCGAATAGTGGCCAAGTGGTGTGAGACCTGCGACCGTCCGGTTGAGGGCGAGGTCTGTGACATTTGTGGTCAGACGGTCGTCGAGGCGACCAGAGAGCCCATCCCGTGGCGTTGGCGGTTCTTCATCGTCGTGACCATTATCTATCTCATTTGGCGGATCTATCAATTAGTTTCGTGGCTGAGCCACTAGGGGAGACCAATGCCGATCTACGCACTCGGTGACCGCGCACCAACCATTCACGCCGACGCCTTCATCCATCCCGACGCCGTCGTGATCGGTGACGTGCGAATCGGAGCGGAGTCGTCGGTCTGGCCCAGTGCGGTGCTGCGCGGCGACTACGGGACGATCATCGTGGGCGAACGCACCTCTATCCAAGACGGCGCCGTGGTGCACGCCGTCGCCGAGTACCCGACGGTCATCGGTGACGACTGCGTGATCGGACACCTGGCCCACTTGGAGGGATGCGTCATCCACGACCGCGCCCTGGTGGGAAGCGGAGCGATCGTGTTGCATCAGGCCAACGTCTTCAGTGGCGCGACCGTCGGGGCCGGGGCGGTGGTACGCAATCGAATGGACGTGCCGCCCGGTGCGCTGGCCGTTGGGGTTCCCGCCCAGATCAAGGAGGGCGTGAGTGACGAGGACGCGATCTCGACGGGTGTGGCGTCCTACGTCAACAACGCCCGCTCGTACAAGAAGGACCTGCGACTTCTCTAGCTGTTGGAGATCTCGACCAGACGATCGAGGGCTTTGGCCGCGTGACCCTCGGTGACGCTCGTCGTCGCTAACGCGAATCCCTCTTCGAGAGTTGAGGCGCGTCCGGCGATGATCAGTGCCAATGCCGCGTTGGCGCACGTCACGTCAAAAACCGGACCCGGCTCGCCGGCGAGGAATCGCCGCACGACCTCGACGTTGTGCTGGGCGTCGCCGCCGCGGATGCTGGCCGCACTGTGGCGGCGACCCAACAGTTCACCCGCGTCGAGTCGGGTCACCTCGACGCCGTCGCTGGTGACGGTGTGCAACGTGGACGGCGCGCCGAGGGAGAGTTCGTCGAGGCCGTCATCGGCGTGCACCAGGATCGTTCGGCGCGTCCCACGAGCCCGAAGGACCCGGGACATGGGTTCGAGCAGATGCACCTGCGCGACACCGATGAGTGAACGTTCCACCAGCGCCGGATTGGCGAGTGGACCGAGGACGTTGAAAATCGTCCGAAAGCCGAGTGCGCGTCGGATCGGTCCCAGATGGGCGAGGGCGTGATGGTACGTGGGAGCGTAGAGGAAGCCAATCCCAGCCCCCTCGACACACGCGCGCACGATCGCTTCGGGGGCGTCCAACCGGACCCCGAGTGCTTCGAGCACGTCGGCGGAGCCCACCGAGGACGACGCGGCGCGATTGCCGTGTTTGGCGACCGCTACGCCGCATCCGGCAACCGTGAACGACGCCATCGTGGAGACGTTCACGGTATGCAGTTGGTCGCCACCGGTGCCGACGATGTCGATCGCGTCGGGACCGATCGAGAAGGTGTTCGCCGCATCGATCATCGCGTCGATGAAACCGGTCATCTCCTCGGCGGTTTCACCCTTAGCCGTGAGAGCGGTGAGGAAACTGGCGATCAGCACGGCGTCGAGCTGGCCCGCCAGAATCTCCTGCAGTGCGTCGTGAGCCTGACGTCGCTCGAGGTCGGCGCCGCGAACGAGGGGACTGAGGACGTCGGTGGTGAACGTTGAACTCATCGTAGAGACCAAAGTTGACGTCGAGACATGACGACAAGTTAGTCGCGAACCTGGTCGCCACTGGCACCACTACGATTTATTGATGGCGCCTACGTACCTCGACGACATCATCGCGTGGCACCGCGCGCGCGCGAGCGAGGACCTTCGCGATTGGCGTGAACGCCTCGGTGTCGTGTCCTACGACGGACCGTCCATGATCGACGCGCTGCGTGATCCTTCCAACCCCAACGTGAAGGTCATTGCCGAGGTGAAGCGCAGGTCGCCGTCCAAGGGCTGGATCGATGAACACCTGGACGCGGCCCGTTTGGCCATGGTGTACCAGCGAGGGGGAGCGACCGCCGTCTCGGTACTGACCGACGAGAAGTACTTCAGCGGTTCGGTCGAGGACTTCGCCGCCGTTCGCGAGGCGGTCGACGTGCCACTGCTGCGTAAGGACTTCACCGTGAGCGCGAACGACGTGCTCGACGCCGCGGCGATGGGCGCGAGTTGCGTGCTGCTGATCGTGGCGGCACTCGAAGACGCAGAACTTCGCCTGTTTCTCCACGTCGCTGAACATTCGGGTATTGACGCGCTGGTCGAGGTTCACGACGGCGTAGAGGCGCGGCGTGCGCTGGACTGTGGCGCGTCTCTGGTGGGGGTGAACCAGCGCGACCTTCAATCGTTCGAGGTTGACACCGATCAGGCCTTCGCGGTGATGGCGTCGCTACCTCGCAACGTCGTCACCGTCGCCGAGTCGGGTCTCTCAGCACCGGTCGACGTGTTGCGCGCGGGCGAGGCGGGTTTTGACGCGGTGCTCGTCGGCGAAGCGTTCATCCGATCCGCTGAGCGCGAGGAACTCGTCCGTTCGTTCGCCGCCACGCCCCGGGTCCACCGTGGCTGATCTCTCCGATCTCGCTTCCTTTGTCAAGATCTGCGGTGTCACCTCGACGCTCGACGCGCAATTAGTGATCGACGCTCAGGCGTCGGCGCTTGGGCTCATCTTCGCCCCGTCCCGTCGTCAACTGTCACTCGACAGCGCTCGCGAGATCGCCCAGTACGCAAAGGGCGCGATCCTCGTCGTAGGCGTGTTTCGCAATGATGAACCCGACGTCATTCTTCACGCCGTGGAGCAGGTGCCGCTCGACGCCGTCCAGATCCACGGTGTGCTCGATGACCGGGTACTGAACGAACTTCGACGACGTGGACTCTTGGTCATCAAGGCCCTCTCAGTGGGCGCAAGCGAGTTCTTCACCTTCGACGAGAGCGCGGTCGACGCGGTTCTCGTGGATGGCCCGACGCCGGGAAGCGGTGCGGCGCACTCGTGGGATGACCTCGCGAACCGATCGTTCGGCGTGCCGGTCATCGTCGCGGGTGGACTTGACGCCACGAACGTCGCTCGCGTGATTGAGACGACCGGTGCGTGGGGTGTCGACGTCGCGACCGGAGTTGAATCCGCACCCGGCGTGAAGGACCGCGAACTTGTGATGAACTTTGTGGGCGCGGCTCAGCGCCACTACGCCCAAAGAGAGGAACACGGTGTCTGAAAACTCGACGTTCATGTCGGCCCCCGACGAGCGGGGACGATTCGGCAATTTCGGGGGCCGCTTCGTGCCCGAGGCGCTGATGCCGGCGTGTCTTCAACTCGAACAGGCGTTCCGTGAAGCGTGGGCCGACCCGGTCTTCCTGGAAGAGTACGAGTGGGTGCTGCGCGTCTTCGCGGGACGACCAACACCGGTGACGCCGCTCGATCGGCTCTCCGAGCGCTTGGGAATTCGAATCTTTGCCAAGCGAGAGGACCTCGCCCATACGGGGTCGCACAAGATCAACAACGTGATCGGCCAGACACTGCTCACTCGCCGGATGGGCAAGCATCGGGTCATCGCCGAGACCGGCGCCGGTCAACACGGCGTCGCCACCGCCACCGCAGCTGCACGATTGGGCCTGGAGTGCACGGTCTTCATGGGAGAGGTCGACACCGTGCGTCAATCGCTCAACGTCTTTCGCATGGAGCTGCTGGGTGCAACCGTCGTACCGGTGCTGTCGGGTAGTCGAACCCTCAAAGATGCGGTCAACGAGGCGATGCGCGAGTGGGTGACGTGCGTCGACGACACGCACTACTGCCTCGGTTCGGTCATGGGACCGCACCCGTTTCCGTGGATGGTGCGCGAGATGCAGAGCATCATCGGCCGGGAGGCGTCGCGCCAGTTGAACGAGCTGGGCGTCGGTACGCCTGACGTGGTCGTCGCGTGCGTGGGTGGCGGCTCGAATGCCGCGGGCGTCTTCGCGGGATTCGCCAACTCGTCCGCCCGGCTCGTGGGTATCGAGGCGGCGGGCGGTTCAGCCGTCGGCAAGGGATCGCCCGGCGTACTTCACGGGATGAAGTCGCTGCTAATGCAAGACGAGTTTGGCCAGATCGAGGAGGCGCAATCGATTTCGGCCGGACTCGACTATCCCGGAATCGGACCCGAGCACGCCCACCTCGCCGCGAGCGGACGCGCGGAGTATTACGCGATTGGTGATGAAGACGTCATCGACGCGCTCAGGTTGCTGAGTGAGCTCGAGGGCATCATTCCGGCACTCGAAACCGCCCACGCCGTCGCCTGGATCACGCGGGCGGCGGGTGAGCTCATTCCGCTCGGGTCGACGGTGCTCTTGAACCTGTCCGGACGCGGCGACAAGGACGTGGCCCAGGTCCGCGCGATTCTGCGAGGCGAAGCGTGAAGACACTCGAGACAAGCTTGCGCCACCTCCGCGACTCGGGGAGAAAGGCGCTCGTTCCCTACTTCGTGGCCGGCCTGACGCCGGACTGGGTGCGTCACGTGGAGGCGGCGATCCTCGCCGGCGCCGACGCCGTGGAGATTGGCATTCCGTTCTCCGATCCCATGATGGACGGCGTGGTGATCCAAGCGGCGGCGCTGCGCGCGCTCAACGCCGGCACGACACTCGACTCACTCTGCACCGATCTCGCGGGCCTCTCGGCGACGGCACCGCTGGTGGCGATGACGTACTACAACGTGTTCCACCATTACGGTCTCGAACGAGCGGCTGGAAAACTGCAGGCGAGCGGCATTGCCGGAGCGATCGTGCCGGACCTCTCCCTTGAAGAGTCGGACGAGTGGGCGCGGGCCTGTGACGATCACGACGTCGCCACCATCTTCCTCTTCGCCCCGTCGACCGACCCGGATCGGGTGCGACGACTCACCGCGGTGACCCAGGGCTTCGCCTACGCCTCGGCACGAATGGCCGTCACCGGTCAGGCAGCAGACATCGGGGATGCCCGACGAGTCGTCGAGACCATCCGCGCCTCTTCGGACGTTCCGACGTACGTCGGCATTGGTATCGCGACACCCGAGATAGCCCGAGAGGCCGCCGCCGTGAGCGACGGCGTGATCGTCGGTTCGGCGCTCGTCCAGATCATCCTCAACGGTGCTGGAACCAAAGAGATCGAATCGTTCATAGGTTCGTTTCGTCGCGCCATTGACTGATCGTGTCGCGAATTTTGTGGAGATTTGGCCAGTGGACCTCAATTTTTCCCTCTCAACGCCTCAAATGTGAAGGAATTCACAAATTAGCGACCGACAATCCCTCGTTTTCAAGTGAGGCTGGGGTTTAATCGATTATGGGCCGTCAAACCCGGTGGCTCGATGTTCGATGAAATAGGGGGCATTAAATGGCCGATGAACAAAAGGTGGCTGATCCAGGTCCGTTAGGACTGGCTGGATTCGCCATGACGACGTTCTGTCTCAGCAGCGCGAACGCCGGGCTTTGGAAGGGCGCTGGCGTCGCGGCAGCACTGTCGCTCGCGTTCTTCTACGGTGGCATCACTCAGCTGCTCGCGGGAATGTGGGAATTCGTGCGCAAGAACACCTTTGGTGCTTTGGCGTTCAGCTCCTTCGGAGCCTTCTGGCTTGCGTTGTACGCCTTGATTTACTGGCAGAAGGCCTTCGGGGCGAATGGCTCTACCGGCATCTTCCTGCTGGCGTGGGCGATTTTCACGTTCTACATGATGATCGCCTCTTCGAAGGTCAATATGGCCGTTATGGCGGTATTCGTGCTGCTGTTCATCACGCTGGTCTTGCTCGCCATCGGTAACTGGGGGGCGGTAGGTGCCCACTCGAGCATCGTGAAGGCGGGTGGATGGACCGGTCTCGCGACTGCGGCTGCGGCCTGGTACGCGTCGGCTGCCGGGGTCATAAATGACACCCACAAAAAGGTGGTCCTCCCGGTCGGTCCGCTCGGCTAACGTACTGGTCACTGGTGGCTTGCCACCGGACCCAACCGCCAACAGCGCCCCAGCCATCCGGCTAGGGCGCTGTTGGCATTTCGGGCGACCTACCGGTACCCTCAGCAAAGTTGTTTCCACGTGTAGGCAAAAACCCCGAGATCGCCGATTCGAGTTCGTGAGCGGGAGAGCAGTATGGCCGAAGCAAAGTTTAGAAGCATGGTCTGACGAGACGCGCAGTTTCGCGCCGAGTCCGGAATTCTCCAAGCAAGCCAACGCCCAGCCTTCGATCTACGAACAAGCCGCCGCCGATCCGGTCACGTGGTGGCGCCGTGAAGCCGAACGCTTGACGTGACACGATGAACCGACAAACACGCTCGAATGGGATCTGCCCTTCGCGAAGTAGTTGAGCGACGGCGACCTACGGCTGCTTGGTCGCATTGACGACGTCATGAACATCTCGGGGCACCGATTGTCGACCACGGAGGTGGAGCACACCCGCGTCGGTCACCCGACGCTGTTCGTTGGCTACTACGAATCGAAACCGAGGCCGAAGAGGTCCATGATCTTCAGCCACAGGTTTCGACGACCCTCGTTCTCGTCGGCACGCCGGATCGCGCGCTGAGTCAATGAGATGAAGAGCCATTTGAACGGTTCGGGCGGGAACGGCATGGGCTTCTTTCGCACCATCGCGAGGCGCGTGCGTTCGGTGTCGAGGTTGTCGAGCAGGTCAAGCATGGCTGACGCACCGAAGCGCGTCGAGGCGACGCCCAGTCCCGTGTAGCCGAGCACGTAGGCGACCTTGCCGCCGTACGCGGTTCCCCAGAACGGCGAGAACCTGGTGCACGTATCGATCGCCCCGCCCCAGGCGTGCGTGAACTTGATACCGGCGAGTTGAGGAAACGTCTTCAGGAAATGGTCGGCGAGCGTCGCGTAGGTCTCGGCGTTGAACTCGTACTCGCGCCGCACCTTGCCACGGAAGTTGTAAATCGTGTCGTACCCGCCCCAGAGGATGCTGTGGTCCTTGGTGAGGCGGTAGTAGTGGAACTGATTGCCCGCGTCGGCGACGCCCTCTCGCCCGTTCCAGCCGATGCTCTCGAGCTGTTCGGGTGAGAGCGGCTCGGTGACCAGCTGGAAGTCGTAGACCGGCACCACGTACTTGCGCGCAGAGCGCACCAGAGAGGCCCAGACGTTGGTGGCGAGCGCGACACGCGCCGCCGTGACCGCGCCGTAGGGCGTATGAATCCGAACGGCGTCGTCGACGTCCTCGAGCCACTCGACCTTGGAGTTCTCGTAGATCGTCACGCCCCGTTTGAGACACGCCCGTTCGAGACCCCAGACGAGTCGAGCGGGATCGACGAGCGCCGTGCCGTCAGGGTCGAACAACCCACCCTGGTAGAGCGGTGAATGCACCCGGGCCTGAACTTCCTCGCGCGAGAGCACCTGGACGTTGTCGCCCATCTCGTTGCGCAGTTTCGCCTCGTTCTCCATCGACCGCAACTGCCACGGAGCGACCGCGACGCGCAACTCGCCGGTTCGCTCCCAGTCGCACACGATGTCGTAGCGGCGGATCGTGTCCTCGATCTCGTTGAGGTTCTCACGACCGAGGCGCTCGATGACGGGCATCTCGTCGGCGAAACGGTGCATCCCGTTACTGAAGCCGTGGGTCAACGACGCGGAGCAGAAGCCGCCGTTGCGCCCCGAGGCCCCCGCGCCCGTCTCGTACTGCTCGAGAACGACGACCTTGCGGCCCGGTTCTCGCTCCTTGGCGAGCAACGCGGTCCAGAGTCCCGTGTAGCCGGCGCCGACGATGCACAGGTCCGCTCCGACGTCGCCGATCAGGGCGGCGTGGGGCGCGGGTTCCAGCGGATCCGAATCCAGCCACCACAGTTCGGGTTGGATGTTGGCGAGGTGTCGTAGAACGAAGGGGTCCTTCTTCTTCATGCTGTGTCCAACCTCTGGCTGGATTCACCCTCTCTAGGTACGGCTCTTTTCATGCTGCCACCAGCACGAACGCCAGCGGTCAAACTGGCCTCACGCCGCTAATTCTACCGCTCGTCGGACCATCATCCGCTCTTTGAAGGCTTCGGATGCCACGTCTCATCATTTCTCATGACGAGACGTCGTGAACCTCGTGCACCCGTAGTGGTCGTCAGTCAACCACCGGCTCAACGTTGGGCACGACCACGAGAGGAATCGTCGAGTGCTCAGCGAGTTCCAGGCTGGTGCTGCCGAGCAGGAGGCCCGCGTGAGCGCCGACGCCGCGCGATCCGACCACCAGCAGACTGGCGCGCAGCGGCTCCTCGGCGCAACGCAACAGCACCGAGCACGCGTCACCGTCGACGACGTCCAATCTCACGCGACTAGATTCCACGCCACACTCGGTCGTGAGCCGGCGCGTAGCGGACTCGAGCTCGGCGACGATGTTGGGATGCCGAGTGGGTTCGAGCAAACCAACGGCGTGGACGAGGACGACGGCAACGTCGATCTGGCGGGCCAGTGACAGCGCCCAGCGAACCGCTGCTTCGGCGTCGGCTGAGCCGTCAAAGCCGACGACAACGGTTTGGATGGGCTTCATTGGGCACGCTCCTCGTGTACGGCGACCTCGTGGGCGAGGCGCAGAGCCGAAAGACGATCTTGGCTCGCCTTCACTACGTGTTCACTGCCGGGGCCGCCGTTCGTGGTCGCGTCCGCTGCGTAGTCGCCACCCAGTAACGCACTCAGGGTCGAAGCGACCGATGTGCGCAAGGCACGCAGGTCGTAGCCACCTTCGAGGAAAAGAGCCAGCCGTCCCGAACCCGGAGCGAACGTGCCCACTTTCTTGGCGAGCGCGCCGAAGTCACCGCTCGAGAGCGCGAGTGACGCCAGGGGGTCGTCGCGGTGCGCGTCAAAGCCCGCCGAAACCAGCACCCAGGTCGGTGCAAACTCGTCGATGACGGGTTCGGCCACCTGCTCGATTGATCGTCGGACGACGTCGCCCGTCGCGCCCGGGGGCAGCGGGATGTTCACGGTCTTGCCCAGTGCCTCGATGCCGCCGATCTCGTGAGGCGTACCGCTGCCGGGAAAGAGCGGCCACTCGTGCGTGGAGACGTACAAGACGTTGGGGTCGTTCCAAAAGATCGTCTGCGTGCCGTTGCCGTGATGGACATCCCAGTCGACGATGAGCACGCGTTCGCCCAGCGCGGTGAGCGAAGCGGCCGCGACCGCGACGTTGTTCAACAGGCAGAAACCCATGGCCCGATCTCGCAGCGCGTGGTGACCAGGCGGGCGCGTGACGACGAGTCCTACTCCCTCGCCGCGTGCGCGGAGCTGCTCTATCACCGCGAGGCCACCGCCAGCCGCGTACTGCGCGATCCGCCAGGAGCCGAAGGTGGCGTACGTATCCTGGTCGATGTCACCCCCGCCCTCGTAGCAGAAGACCTCCAACTCGTCGAGGTACGCACCCTCGTGCACGCGCGTGAGCTCCGCCCGCGTTGCGACGCGCGAGGTGGCGAACTCGAGATCGCTGCCAAGGCCCAACTCAGCCACGCCATCCATGACCGCACGCGTGCGGTCGGGCCGTTCAGGGTGTCCTTGCTCTTCGTGTCCCGAGTCATCATGGAGCTCGTTGACGATCAGCATCACGTGCGCTGAACGTCTTCAATGTCGTGGGCGACTTCTTCGGCTCTACCTGCCGAGTGATCTGGTTGATCAGGTTCGATTGAGAACCGAACGTTCAGCACCTCCGCGTCGGTCGTCGAGCGTACGTGAAAGCCCGACTCACGAAAGACGTTCATCATATTGCGATTGTCCGCTTGCGTTTCGGCGCTGAAACTCGTAATGCCGCGTGCACGGGCGGCTCCGGCCAGGTTGTGCAAGATCATCAGTCCGATACCTTGCTGCTGATACTCGTCGGCGACGAGGAACGCGACCTCCGCGTCGTGCGTTGCTGGAATACGATCGTAACGTCCGACCGCGACGAGGTCGTCACCGTCGGTGACGATGAGCGCGAGTCGTTCGACGTAATCCACGTTCGTGTAGCGATTGACCTCCTTCGCCGACAACTCGGGGTGCCACGAGAAATAGCGGCGGTAGACAGCTCCCGGTGAGAGTCGCTGGTGAAACGCCACGAGCGGACCCGCGTCGCTTGGGCGGATTGGCCGCAGGTGGAGGGAGAGTCCCGTCGTCGTCGTCACGTCGCGCTCGAGTTCCTCGGGATAGACGTTTCTCTCGAAGCCGGCACTGCCCAGCGACGCACTACTCGCTGTACGCACGTCGTGATCAGAATCGTGTGACACCGCGTTCCTCAGTTTCCGGAAAGTCTTCACTTCATCCTCTCACGCCCACCGACGAACGACGAGTTGATTCGACAACTAGTGACCTTGGTCCTGTCATGTAGCAGTCATCCATCGCTACTCGGAACGGTGGCTCGAAGGCTCCGACGAGCGGCGGTGGTTCACGTGGTCATCGGTCGCCGGTCACCGCGGTGTCACCTCCGCTACCACCGGGCGGGCACTGCGAATTCCCCTGATTCAGTGACTTAATTCTCTAGTCACTTTGGCGCCACGACCCCCAGAATAGAGGTGCACCTTCAGGTGCCGATGGATCGGAGAGTGATCATGGAACTCGTGCGATGGTTCAACAAGATTCGCCTGGCGGACGTTGCGCTCGTGGGCGGAAAGGGCGCCAACCTGGGCGAGATAACCGCCGCGGGCCTACCGGTTCCTCCGGGATTTGTCGTCACCTCTGACGCGTACAGTTACGCCCTCGAGGCCGGCGGCATCGGTGCCGCCCTCGCGACGCTGCTCACGGGCGTCAACGCGGAGAAGACGTCGGATCTCACTCGCGTGGCCGATGAAACTCAACGCCTCATCCGCAGTTTGGTCCTGCCCGAGGACCTGGCCAAGGCGATTCTCGACGCCTACCACCAGCTGGGCGACGGTGTGCGCGTGGCGGTGCGGTCGTCGGGCACCGGTGAGGACGCCGGCGACACCTCATTCGCCGGAATGAACGCCACGTTCACCAACGTGGCCGGCGACAGCGACCTGTTAAAGAGAGTCGTCGACTGCTGGGCGTCGCTCTACGGCGCACGCGTGATCTCCTACCGTGTGACCAAGGCGCTCGACGACGTCCCGTCGATGGGCGTCATCGTCCAGGAGATGATTCCCTCGGAGCGTTCCGGCGTGATGTTCACGGCCGATCCCTCGACGGGCGACACGTCGCGCGTCGTCATCGACGCGGCCTTCGGTCAGGGCGAGGTGGTCGTGAGCGGCGAGGTCGAACCCGACACGTACATTCTCGCCAAGACGGGACCAACTTTGCTGCACGTGCGCGTCGGCACCAAGGACTTCAAACTCGTTCGAGGGCCCGACGGCGCCGACCTGCACGTTGACCTCAGTCCCGACGAAGGTTCGCGTCGCGTCCTGAGCGATGACGAGGCCGTGGAATTGGCCCGACTCGGCCTCGCTACCGAAGCGCACTACGGCTCGCCCCAGGACACGGAGTGGGCGATCGCCGACGGGCACCAGTACCTCGTCCAGTCGCGTCCGATCACGACCCTCGGCGCGCCGGCGCCTGCAGCGACGCAAGCGACGGAAGTGAAGCGACCGTTGATTCAGGGCCTCGCGGCGTCGTCCGGACGTGCGGTCGGCGCGGTGCGCATCATGGACTCACCCGACCAGGGTGATGATTTCCTCGCGGGCGAGATTCTCGTGGCCCGTATGACGAGCCCCGACTGGGTGCCGATCATGCGTCGCGCCGGCGCTCTGGTGACCGACGGAGGCGGCATCACGTGTCACGCCGCGATCGTTTCGAGGGAACTCGGCGTTCCGTGCGTGGTCGGAGCGCGCACCGCAACGACGGTACTGCGCACCGGTGAGCTGGTCACCGTCGACGGGACCGAGGGAGCGGTCTACGAGGGAGTCGTAGGGGTCAATGGTACGGCGACGGCAACTGGTGCTTCGAACGTTCAGGTCCACACGTCCAACCCGGAGAGCGCCGCGCTGCCCCTGGCCACGCGCCTCTACGCGAACCTGGCGTTCGCCGAACACGCCGAAGAGGTTGCCGCGATGGACGTGGACGGCGTCGGACTGTTGCGTGCCGAGTTCATGGTCACCGACGCCCTCGCCGGCGTGCACCCGAAGTTGCTCATCGAGCGTGGAGAGCAGAAGGTCTTCATCGACGCGATGGCCGCGTCGCTGCTGCGCATTACACGGGCCTTCGGAGCGAGGCCGGTGGTCTATCGGAGCATCGATTTTCGCAGCAACGAATTCTCCAACCTCGAGGGGGGCAGTCGATTCGAGCCCACGGAGGAGAACCCGATGATCGGCTATCGAGGTTGTTACCGCTACGTTCGCGACCCCGAGGTCTTTCGCCTTGAACTCGAGGTTCTCGCCAAGGTGTACGAACAGACCCCCAACATCACGTTGATGATTCCTTTCGTTCGAACGAAGTGGGAACTGGAGGCCTGCCTTGATCTTGTCGCCAGCAGTCCCGTGGGCGATGAACTGCCAGTATGGGTGATGGCCGAGGTCCCCTCTGTCGCGTATCGGATTCCTGAATACGCGGCGATGGGCATCAAAGGGGTATCCATTGGGAGCAACGACCTGACCCAACTCATGCTCGGCGTGGACCGCGACTCGCAGATCTGCTCGGACCTGTTCGACGAGTCCGACGCCGCCGTGCTCGACGCGATCGACCGGATCATCAGCCAATGCCACGTCGCGGGCATCTCGTCGTCACTGTGCGGTCAAGCACCGTCGAACCACCCGGAGTTCGCCGAGCACCTCGTGCGCCAAGGCATCACGTCGATCTCGGTCAACCCCGACGCCATGGAGGCAGCTCGCCACGCGATCGCTCGCGCCGAGTGGCGGCTCTTGCTCGAAGCGGTGGACCCCGAACACCGAGGTCACGCGTTGGCGTCCACCATTGCTTGAATGGATTTGAGCACGCCCTCGACTGACGGCGTGCTCAACGTCGCGTACGGGGCGCGACGCTAGAGAGAGGGAAAGGCCACATGGAGATCGTCGCTGAATCCGTGATCAGCGAACGGCTCCGAGCCCTCGACCAACCAGTCCCGCGCGTGGTCGTGTCGGGGAACTTCGCGACGCCCTGGGAACTCGTTGGTCTGATGAACGCCGCGCTCAGCCAGTGTCGCGTGTTCGTCCTCAACGCACAACCCGGTTGGCCACGGCGCGCGGGATTTGTCACCGAGACGCCGTTCGTGGGTCCCGGGTCACGCGACGATCCCGTCCTCGACTATCTTCCGATGCGGCTCTCCTTGGTGCCGCGACTCTTCAATTCGATTCGTCCCCCTGACGTGGTGCTGATCCATACCTCCGTGCCCCGAGCCGGCAAGGTCTCGCTCGGCATTGAGGTGAACCTGTTGCCGGCTGCGATTGAACAGGTACGTCGGCGACACGGACTCGTGATCGCCCAGATGAATCCGCGCATGCCCTACACCCGCGGTGACGCCGAGATCGACCTCGAGGACATCGACCTCGCCTTCGAAGTCGACCAACCACTGGCGTCGCCATCCGTTCGGACGCCGGACGAGTCAGCGTCGTTGATCGGTGAACGAGTCGCCGCCCGCGCGAGCGAAGGCTGCACGTTGCAGATGGGCATCGGTCAGTTACCCGACGCCTCGCTCACGCCAATGCTCGGACTGCGACGACTTGGCGTGTGGACCGAGATGCTCAGCGACGGTGTCGTGCACCTCGAACGCTCCGGCGCTCTCGACTCCGAAAGAATCATGACCGCGACGTTCATGTTCGGCAGCGAGGAACTCTACGAGTGGGCCAACGACAATCCACGCCTCGTGATGCGCCGCACGGAGATCGTCAACGATCCGGCCCGCATCGCTGCTCAACCGGCGATGCTCTCGATCAACACCGCGCTCGAAATGGACCTGTTCGCCCAGGCGAACGCGAGTTACGTGCGCGGACGGATCTACTCGGGCTTTGGCGGCCAACCCGACTTCGTCAGTGGCGCCCTGCACTCGCCCGGTGGCCAGGCGGTCATCGCCTTGCGGTCCTGGCACGACAAGAGCGACGTCTCGAACATCGTTCCTCTCCTGCACGTGCCGATCTGCACGTTCCAGCATTCGGTCGTCGTCACGGAACAGGGGGAGGCCGTGATGTTCGGGAGAAGTCAGCACGCCCAGGCGCGACTCCTGATCGAACACGCCGCGCACCCTCGCGCCCGAGAGACACTCTGGGAGGCTGCGATAGCACTCGGACTAGTCGCCGCGAACGAGCCGCACTGACGTCGCGGCGTCGCGTCCGTCTTATTCGATGCCCAAGAGCTCGCCGGCGCGACGCCCTCGCACGGAGTCGAGTTCGTCCCCGGACATAGTCGGGTCGTCAAGGTACGTCAAGTGGCGTTCGAACTCCCTCGCGTCACAGAACGGGTAGTCGGTGCCGAAAAGCAGTCGGTCGGTGCCGAAGGCGTGACGCGTGCAGTTGAGGGCGTCCAGGGACCCAGAGACCGTGTCGTAGTAGAACGACCGGAGCCCCTCGATCGTGGCGGTGCCCCCCTTTCGAGTGAGGCGGTCGATCAGGAACGGCAACGTCCCACCGAGGTGGGGGACGATCACCCTCATTCGTGGGAACCGTCGCGGTACGTCGGCGTAGACCAGGCGCAGTGCGGCAGTCGTGTCTTCGAAGGTGGCGCCCACCGACCACGCCAGATTGTGATCCTTCAAGAATGCGACGTCCGTCTGACCCACCGGGTGCAGGAAGAGGACCGCGCCAAGCGCGTCGAGCGCGTCGTAGATCGGGTCAAGCAGCCCACTGTCGACCTGGAGACCGTTGACCGAGCAGCCAATCGTGAAACCCACGACGGCCGAACGTCGTGACACTCGCTCGATCTCGGCCAGCGCCTCGTCGACGTGGGGGAGTGGCAACGCGGCGAAGACGGAGAATCGACCGGGGTGGCGCTGGCAGAGCTCGTCGTACAGGTCGTTGGCCATCCTGGCCGCCGTCGCGGCGTCGGATCGGCGCTCGAGGTAGGGCTGCGCTTGAGAAACCGAGAGAATCTGGCGGTCTATACCCAGGCTGTCCATCAGGGCAAGCCGTTCCCCAATGCCCTGTTGAGCGAGTGGCGCGGCCAGCAGCGACGGGACATCCGGTCGGCCAATGAGTTCCATGTACGCACTCGGGTAGTAGTGCGCGTGAACGTCGATAATCACTGACGACCTCCGTCCAATCTCCTGAATGCACCCTGAGAACCAAGGGAATGCTGACCTTACCCGAAGGAGCAACGCCCGGTTGACGGCGCGCATCCGTGAAAAAACTTCTCGTAAATGAGCATCACTGTCGACACCGACCAGTTACACTACATTTTCTAGTGATTTAGTAGGATATACAAAGGAGCGGTTGATGCGGTTATTTTCTTCAAGGTTTCGAGGGCTAGCAGGAGCAGCCGCGGGGGTGTCACTTACGTTGACGTCGATCGCTCTGGCTCCGGCGGGTGCCTCGCCGACCTCCAACGTCAACGTGGTGGGGTACTCGGTCGCCGGACCCGTGACCAAGTCCCTCGAATCCCTGTTTCATCAGACCGCGGCGGGACAGAACGTGACCTTCACCAACTCCTTCGGAGCGTCGGACACCGAGACGAACAACGTTGTCAACGGTCAGAGCGCGGACATCGTGAACCTGTCCTACCAACCCAATATCGCAACGCTCGTGGGCGCCGGCAAGGTCCCCGCGAACTGGGCGAAGCAGGAACTGACCATTGGCCATGTCAATCCAGCCCTGAAAGGCAAAAAGCAGCAGACGGTCTATTCGACGCCCGGCATCGTGACCGACTCGGTGGTGGTCTTCGTCGTGCGACCGAAGAATCCACTGAATATCGTCTCGTGGGGCGACCTGATCAAGCCCGGCGTGAAGGTGGTGACACCTAATCCGTTGACGTCAGGCAGCGCGAAGTGGAATCTCCTCGCGGGCTACACGTCACAGCTCTCGCTCGGAGTCAAACCAGCCCAGGCTCAGGACTTTCTGAAGTCGCTGCTGGCGAACACGGTGGCCCAGCCATCGAGTGGATCGGCCGCGCTGTCGACGTTCCTCGCTGGCACGGGGAACGTCCTGTTGGCCTACGAGGATGACGCCCTCGCCGCCAAACAAAACGGCGCCGCAATTCAGATCGTGACACCGCCCCAGTCGCTGTTGATTGAGAACCCCATCGCGCTCACTACGACCGGCGTTGCCAACCCGGCGGCAACGGCTTTCTATCGGTACGTGTTCTCGGCGCGGGGTCAGTCCGTCTACGCAAGCTACGGTTACCGCCCGGTGTTGAAGCGCATCTGGGCCAATTATCAGAATGCCTTCCCGTCGTTTACGTCGACGAGCTACTTGTGGACGATCTCGAAGATCGCCAAGGGTGGGTGGGCGAGTGTCGACCCGACCTTCTTTGGCACTTCGGTTGTCTTTCCGAGCAATGACGCCACGCACCCGTCTTCGGGCATCGTCACCTACCTGGAGCAATTTGCCGGTACGAACAGTTAAGTCCCCGATCGTCGCTGAGACGAAGTGGCCGTCGCTCGAGCGACGGCCACTTCGTCGTGTCGTGGACGAATCTCGCTACGGCGGGCTACTCGGTCGCGGCGTGGCGATGCTCTATGTCAGCTTGCTCGTGTTGATCCCACTGGCTGCGTTGCTGACCAACGCCTTTAACGACGGACTCGCTTCGTTCTGGCGAGCGATCACCCAGACCGAAGCAATCGACGCGATCCGCCTCACGTTGCTCTGTTCGCTCGGCGCCGCATTGTTGAACGCCGTCGCGGGCACGGCGACGGCGTGGATTCTGGTGCGCGACCGATTCTGGGGACAAGGGATCCTCAACGCAGTCATTGACCTGCCCTTCGCACTGCCCACGGTGGTGGCGGGCGTGACGTTCTACACCCTCTACGGACCACTGTCGCCCGTCCACGTCAACGTGACCGGTTCGTGGATAGGCATCACCATCGCGATCATGTTCGTAACGCTGCCGTTCACGGTTCGTTCGGTGCAACCGGTGCTCGAATCACTGACCTTCAGCGCCGAGGCCGCCGCCGCCACGCTCGGAGCCTCCTCCGCGCGCGTCTTTCGAACCATTACGTTGCCGACGCTGATGCCGTCAATTCTTACGGGCACCGGTCTCGCCTTCGCGCGGGCGATTGGCGAGTACGGATCGGTCGTGTTCATCTCGAACAACTTGCCGTACCGGTCCGAGGTCGCGAGCTCCTACATCTACTCGCTGTCGACGTCGGGTCAGACCAACTCAGCGGCGTCGGTCGCGGTGCTGCTCCTGATTCTGGCGCTCGTGGTACTCGGCGTCTTTAACCTCACGTCGACGCGGATGGCGAGGCGACGAGCATGAAGCGTGCTCCGCTCCTGCTGCGAATCGGCGTGCTCTGCTACGTGACAGCGTTGATCGGCGCGCCCTTGGTCTTTCTCTTCCAGCAGGCGTTCCGCCGGGGTTGGGGTGCCTTCTGGTCGGCGCTGCACGACCACGCGATGGATGAGGCGCTGCTGCTGACCGCGAAGGTCGCGTTGATCGCCGTGCCGTTGAATGTGCTGTTCGGTGTCGGGGTGTCGCTGTGGATCGTGCGCCATCCGTCGCGATTCTCACGGATCCTCGACCGGCTGGTCGACGTGCCGCTCGCCATCTCGCCGATCATCGTAGGACTGATCCTGGAACTGGTGTACGCCCAGAACGGATGGTTCGGTCCCGCGTTGGCAACGATGGGCTGGCACGTCATGTTCTCACTGCCGGGCATCGTCATGGCGTCGATCTTCGTCTCACTGCCGCTCGTGTCGCGCCAAGTCATCCCGCTGCTGCGAATTCTCGGCGATCATCAAGAGCAGACCGCCGCGACGCTCGGAGCCAGCCCCACGCGCGTCTTCTTCACGATCACGCTGCGTTCGATCGCCTGGGCAGTTATCTACGGCGTGACGCTGACGCTGGCGCGCGTTATTGGCGAGTACGGCGCGGTGCTCGTGGTGTCGGGCAACATCGCGCTCCTCACCCAAACCCTGACCCTCAACATCGGGGCCAACTTCGACAACTACGACGCCTTCCAGGGCTTCGTCGGCAGCGTCGTCTTGGCCCTGATGTCGATCGCCGTCCTTTTGATCTTAAGCATTGCCCGTCAACGTGAAAGGAGACGAAGTGAGTATCTCGCTTAATGGGATCACCAAGTATTTTGGTAGCGACCTCGTTTTGAGCGAGGTGAGTGACGAAGTGCCCCATGGATCGCTCACCGCGCTCCTGGGCCCGTCGGGTTCGGGCAAGTCGACGTTGCTGCGCATCATCGCGGGCCTGACGACGCTCGACGCCGGACACGTTGAGCTCAACGGCCGCGACGTGACCGACGTCGCGCCGCGTCATCGCAACATCGGCTTCTGCTTCCAGGACTACGCCCCGTTTCGTCACCTGAGCGTCTTTGACAACGTGGCCTACGGCCTCAAAGTGCAGCGCGTCCCTCGTGAACAGCGTCGGCGTGAGGTCGAAGAGTTGCTCGGTCTCGTTCGCCTCGAGGCGTTCGCCGATCGCTACCCCCGACAACTCTCTGGCGGTCAGCGCCAACGCATGGCACTCGCACGCGCACTCGCCATCAAGCCAGAGGTGCTCTTACTCGACGAGCCCTTCGCCGCACTGGACGCGCAAGTACGAGGGGAGTTGCGTACCTGGGTGCGAAACCTGCAACGTGAACTCGGCATCACGACGATCCTTGTGACGCACGACCAAACCGAGGCAATGGAAGTGGCCGACCGCATCGTCATCTTGAACGAGGGCAGGATCGAACAGGTCGGGCGACCAGATCACGTCTACGACAGCCCCGCGAACGAGTTCGTCCAGAGCTTCCTCGGGCCGACCACCTCACTTGACGGAATGACGTTTCGGCCCCACGAAATCGAACTGGGACTCGCCGGTGATCGGGGACTACCGGTGAGGATCACCGACGTCGTTCGACTCGGATTTGAAGTACGCGTCGTGGTTGAAGACCTTGACGGCGCCTCTTCTTGGGTCCAGTTGACCCACGACGAGGCACGCCAACTCGATCCTCAGATTGGCGACACGGCCGTCGTTCGAGCCCGAAGCGACGTACTCATCCTTCGTTAGGCCCATCTTTTTTTGAAGAGTGACAACGAAGCAGAAGATGGACCGTCAAATTGCACTTCGAGGCGTCCGCGTCTCAGTTTGGTGAAGCATTCAACCTGAGTTGAAGGTTCTGTGGCTCAGGGTTTCGTACAGATTCCAATGAGTTGAACAATCCTCGCCTAGCGGCACCATGACACGGAGTCCGTCGGATTCAGTGGGACAACTTGAAGATGAAGTTCGGTCCAAGGTCATAGTTGATCGCGGACAAGCCGTTGGCGCTAACGGTGTAAAACCAATCGGGCTCCACCATTGCGCTGGACATCGTGAGGCCACCTGGACCGTAGGCAGCCATGGCCAGTTACGTAACGGTGAGGTTGCATTCTTGTTGCGTCGGGCAAGCGACTTGACAGACATAGGAGCGTGAGGGCGCGCACCTGACCAGCCGCACCCCCGACACCGGAATGGACCGGCGACGTCAGCTTGAAAGGAACCGCTGAGTCGCCACATTTGGAATCGTGATCTCTTCGACTTCTCCGTTGCCGTGGGGAGATAATCTTTCAGGGTTTATCGGCGTCGCGCTCTTGCGTTGACCCTAGATGCAAGTCTGACGGCCTGACTATCAACCCCGGAACTGGCAACGAAATAGCCTGTGAGGTCAGGGCGTGCTACCCGAGTTGCCGGGCGAGCTTCCCGACTGGCCGGGCGCGTTACCCGAGTTGCCGGGCGCGTTACCCGAATGGCCGGGCGCGTTACCTGAGTTGCCGGGCGAGCTGCCCGACTGGCCGGGCGCGTTACCCGAGTTGCCGGGCGAGCTCCCCGACTGGCCGGGCGCGTTACCCGAGTTGCCGGGCGAGCTGCCCGACTGCCCGGGCGTGCTTCCCGAGTTACCGGGCGAGCTTCCCGACTGGCCCGGCGCGTTACCTGAGTTGCCGGGCGTGCTTCCCGACTGGCCGGGCGTGCTTC
>Ga0209385_1000105_pt1 | contig 30238 bp, 31 predicted proteins | sample NGEPerB_FD_184506 | JGI IMG/M metagenome (GOLD analysis project Ga0209385, IMG submission 184506) | Arctic peat soil microbial communities from the Barrow Environmental Observatory site, Barrow, Alaska, USA - NGEE PermafrostAB12-B... | ecosystem: Environmental > Terrestrial > Soil > Wetlands >... | reverse complement strand
CTCCTACGGCGCCGTACAGGCATTGCGTGACGTCTCCTTTAGAGCCGAGACCGGGAAGATCACCGCGGTGTTGGGCTCCAACGGCGCCGGCAAGACGACCCTGCTGCGAACGATCAGCGGTCTGATTGACCCGTTGAAGGGGACGATCATGCTCGACGACGTGCCACTCGTGAAGGAGAAGCCCGAGGACATCGCCCGACGCGGTGTCGGGCACGTTCCCGAAGGTCGCGGCGTCATTGGAGAGTTCACCGTCGAGGAGAACCTGCGCCTCGGCGCGATGATGGCCAAGGTGAATCTCGCGGACGGACTCGCCGAGCAGTACGACCGGTTCCCAGTCCTGGGCGAGCGGCGCAAGCAGCACGCCGCCAAGCTGTCCGGCGGTGAGCGTCAGATGCTGGCCATGGCCCGGGCGCTCATCGCCAAACCGTCGGCTCTCCTGCTGGACGAGCCGTCACTCGGACTCGCCCCTCAGGTGACGGCCCAGCTCATGCACACGATCCACGATCTGTGCGCGACCAAGGACCTCACGGTGATCCTGGTTGAACAGAACGCGTCGACCGCGCTGCGGATCTCGGATCACGCGGTGGTGCTGCATTTGGGGCGCGTGGTGGCTAACGACGTCGCGTCGAACGTCGCCGCGGACGAGGATCTGCGTCGGTACTACCTCGGAATCGTGGAGTGATGGATCCATTTCTGACCTCGAGGATCATGTCGGACGTCTTGAGCGGCGTCACGAATGGCGTCATCTACGGTCTGGTCGCCCTCAGCCTCGTGCTGGTCTGGCGTTGCACCGGCATCTTGAACTTCGCCCAAGGTGCGATGCCAATGTTCGCGACGTACCTCGGCATGGTGATCTTCTCGAGCCATCTCGGCTATTGGGCGTGCGTCGCGATCTCCATGGGGGCCGGTTTCGCTATCGGTGGGGTCACTGAGCGAGTACTGGTGCGACACCTTTACGGCAAACCGGAACTCAATCCCATCGTCGTGATGGTGGGCTTCCTGATCGTGCTCGAAGGCGTCGCGGCCGCGATATGGTCCACCCAGCCCCGCTCGTTTCCCAATCCCTTCTCGACCATTGACTGGCAGTTGGGTGGCAAACCCATTGCACTGTCGGACTTCAGTGTGTACAAGATCGTGACCGCAGTGATCGTCATGACCGCGGTGGCCGTGCTCTTTCGTTTCACCAAACTCGGACTGCAGCTTCGCGCCTCGGCGCTCGCGCCCGAAGTCTCTCGACTCTTGGGCGTGCGGGTGAGCCGTATGTTGACCCTGGGCTGGGTCCTTTCGATGGGAGTGGGCACGATCACGACCGTGCTGGTCGCTTCGAACTTCTTCACGGGTTTGACGCCGCAGGTTATGGACGGCGTCTTCGCCTTCGGCTTCATCGCGGCCGCGGTGGGTGGACTCGACAGTCCGGTCGGCGCGATAATTTCGGGACTCTGCATCGGCGTCACTCTCCAGTTCGTCGGCGACTACTTGAACTCCAACGCCATCCTCCTGGTAGCGCTCGCGATCCTGATCGTCTCGTTGATGATCCGCCCCAACGGCCTCTTCACCAAGAGCAGCGCGAGGCGGGTCTGATGAATCTCCTTTTCGAGAGACGCCGGACGATCCTCACGGTCAGCGCGATCGTGCTCGCCGTCGCGATCGCGGCTCTCGCAGCTTCGACCACTCGCGACGCCGTGGCCATCAGTGTCGCGATTGCGCTGGTGATCGCGGGAATCGCCGCGATCACCTCGAAGGATGTTCGTGCCACGCATCCCGTGTTCACGCGTGCCGCCTTGACCGTCACCATCGTCGTCGCGAGTCTCGTCGGCACGTTCTACTTTTCTCCGACGACCAACTTCAACCTGGCCATCGGCGCCGCCATGTCGATCGTGCTGCTCGGACTCTCGTTCCTCACGGGCGCTTCGGGCCAGATCTCGCTGGGCAACGGCGCGTTCATGGGGGTGGGGGCGCTCATCATGGCGATTTGGGCCAATCATCACGCGACGACGCCAATCGCCATCACGTTGCTGATCGCCGTCGCCGGCGGCGCCGTCACGGGACTACTCCTCGGGCTACCCGCCACGCGACTACGGGGTCCCTACCTCGCCGGGATGACGTTGGCCTTCGCGTTCGCCTTTACCGCGATCGTGAACTCCTTCTCCTCGTGGACCGGTGGTGACGCGGGGCTTCAGCTCCCCAACGCGGCCACCCCGCCGCATTGGCTCGTCAGCCTGTTCACGTCGCCGACGTCGCTCTTCGCGACCAACACGATGTGGCTCACCGACATCACCATCGTCGTGACGGGCGTCGCGTTCTTCCTCATGGCGAACCTGTTCTCCAGTCGAATGGGTCGGGCCATGCGGCTAATACGGGATAACGACGTCGCGGCTGAGTTGGTCGGCGTCGCACTCCCGCGCGCGCGTGTGATCGCGTTCATCGTTTCGTCGGCCTACGCGGCCCTGGGCGGGGCGCTGTGGACACTCATCAACAACTCGGTGTCGCCCCCGACGTACTCGTTCGCTCTCTCGATCACAATCCTGTCCCTGCTCGTCATCGGCGGTATCGGGACCATCCCCGGGGCGATCATCGGCGGCATCATCTACGCGTACTCGGCCAGCGTGATCTCATGGATCACCTCACAGACCGGACTGAACCCGCAAGGCAACTTCGCCAGTCAGTTGAATGGCATCATTTTTGGCGGATTGCTCATATTGACGATGCTCTTTGCGCCAATGGGCATTGCCGGAGCGGTACGGCGACTTTGGATGCGGCGTCACGCTCGTTCGTCCCCGTGAACGAAATGGCTCTTTGAACCGGCCTATGCTCGGCGATTAAGAGATGTTTGAAAGGGGAATTAAAAATGAGTAAGACGCGAACACGTCGACTCGCGATCACGGGCACGGCACTAGTGCTGTGTATGGGTCTTGTGACGGCCGGCAGTTCCATCGTGGTCGCGGGAGCGACAACGCACACGCCAGGCGTCACGGCCCACCAGATCACGATCGGAGCGACGGTACCCACCACGGGCATCGCCTCGGCCGGCTACAACGAGGTAGGCAAAGCCGCAAATGCGGTCTTCAAGTACGTCAACAGCAAGGGCGGCATCAACCACCGCAAGATCAAGTTCATCCTCAAGGACGACTGCTACGGCACGCCCGGCTTCGGATGCACCGGAAACCCAAGCACCGTCGCCCAGACGCGAGCGCTGCTGTCGGTTCCCGTCTTCGCCACCGTGGGTTCGTTGGGCACACCAACCCAGGACGCAGTGCGTTCACTGCTCAAGTCCAACGGAGTCCCGCAGCTGTTCGTGAACTCGGGCTCGCGCGACTGGAACAACCCCAGCGCCTACCCCGGCCTCTTCGGCTGGCAGACGAGCTACAACGAGGAGAGCAAGGTCTTCGCCAAGTACATCAACGCCACCTACCCCGGAGCAGCCGTCTGCTTCCTCGGACAGGGTGACGACTTCGGTGCCGATGGCCTGGCCGGATTGGTCGGCGGCGGTGTCACGCCTGCTGACACGCAGCTCTACAGCGTCGCCGCCTTGGTGGCGACCTCGGGCGCGTCGTTTGGCCCGTACATCGCCAAGTTCCAGAGCGACAAGTGCACGGTCGTCGTGCTCGACACCATTCCCGGTGCCACCGACGCCGCGTTGGGCGCCGCTCTGCAGCTCGGTTACTCGCCTCACTGGGTGATCTCCAGCGTCGGATCCGACCCTGCGACGGTCGAAGCACCGTTCGCTGGCAAGGTGCCCGTCGACCCCGAAGTCGGCGCAGTCTCCTGGAGTTACCTGCCCGCTTCGACTAGCTCGAGCGCGTGGATCCCCTGGATGCGCAAGGTGTTGGGAGCGGACAAGGCTGACTTCCCCGGCTTCTCCTCGACCACCACGTTGGACGGCAACATGGCCTACGGCGTTGGCTTTGGTGTCGCGTTCGTCGAAGCACTCAAGGCCACCGGTGCGAACTTCACACGCGCCAGCTTCTTGAAGACGTTGACGCACACGACGTTCACCCAGACGCCGTCGCTCGTGCCGCTGCAGTACACGCCGTCGAACCACCAGGGTCTGAACGGCGGGTACCTCACAACCATCACGAGTGCCACCGCGACCGCGGCGCTGGACGGCAAGGTCTATACGACCGACAGCACGCCAAATGGTCCCGTGGTCTCAGCCAAGAGGTTGAGTTCGGGTATCCCGTCCTGGCTGAAGTAACCATCTGATTCAACGACGAGACCCCGCCGGGCAACCGGCGGGGTCTCGTCGTTGGTCACTGGCGGTTCGTCGCTGTGATCTCGAGCACAACGGTAGGGTCGGAACGTGGATGACGTCTACGTTGACGGAAGTATCGAGTGCGGCCCGAATAGGTTGCGAATCCACTGGTACTACTTCCCGTGGGGAACCAAGTCGATCGCCTACTCGTCAATCCGTGGCGTTCGCCGAGTGAACATCGGCGCGCTCAGCGGACGCGGGAGAATTTGGGGCACGGCCAATCCGCGATACTGGGCCAGCCTCGACGCCGCGCGACCAAAGAAGACCGCCGGCCTGATTCTCGACGTCGGAGGGTTCGTGAAACCCTTCATCACACCCAGCCATATTGATGAGGTCGAATCGATACTGCGCGAACGAGCACACCTGGCGCCGGGTGATGACGCGACGGGCGGACCACTCCTGTAGCAGCGCTCGCTCGACAACGCGTCGCTGACACGAGGTGTCGGTCCATGAACGCGCCGCCATTGACCGAGATCGCCTCTCCCGTGATGAAACGGGCGTCGTCTGACACGAGGAAGGCAACGACCCTGCCCACGTCCTCGGGCGCCTCGAGATGGCCCAGTGGCGTGTCGTTGATCCACATCTGTCGCACGGTCTCGGGATCCGTGTCGCGCAACGTCGCTTCCCAGGCGAGCTCGCGTGTCTGCATCGGCGTCGCGACGAAGCCCGGACAGACACAGTTGACCCGAATGCCGTGGGGGGCCAGTTCGAACGCCATGGCCTGGGTGAGACCCCGCACCGCGAACTTGCTCGCCACGTAATCCGCAAGAAAGGGGACCCCGCCCTGCTAGGCGGCCATCGACGCCGTGTTGACGATGCAACCTCGTGTTCCCAGAGCGATCATCGCGCGGGCGGCCGACTGCCCGCAGTAGAAGACGCCGTAGGTGTTGACCTCGAAGTTACGCACGAGCTCCTCCGGCGCGATGTCGATGAAGCGCTGCATCTTGGAGATGCCGGCGTTGGACACCCAGACGTCGAGCCGTCCGTGTTCATCGACGACCTGGCGTACGATCTCGTCGCAGGCGACGGGGTCGGTGACGTCGAGGGCGAGCACCTGCGCACTGGCGAGGGTGCTGGCGACCGATTGCGCGCTGTCGATGTCGAGATCGGTGACGACCAACGTGATAGCCACGGCTGGCCAACGTCGTCGCGATCGCGGCACCGATGCCCGATCCGGCCCCGGTCACGGCGGCAACTGGCTTGCTCATGATGAACTCCTCGCTAGTACGTGTGTAGTCGGCGTAGTGACGTCGCTCAACTGTAGAAACTCCTGGTACCGCTCTTCGAAGAGAGCCACATGCTCTGCTCTCGGAGAGATCGTCTCGGCGACCTCGAGCGCACCGGTCACGTAGGACCAGTCACCGATGAGGCCGGTACCGACGCCGGCGATGACCGCGGCACCGTAGGACGCACCGGGGTATTCGACGAGTGAGATCAAGTCGCGATTCAAGACGTCGGCGAGGATCTCTCGCCAGAGACGAGACTTCGATCCGCCATTGGTCACCCGCGTCGTGCCGATCGCCAAACCGCCCCGTTCGAACACGTCGAAGTGCGCCTTGAACCCGTACGCGATCGCCTCGAGGAACGATCGGTGGATATCGCCCCGCGTCGATCCGAGATGGAGCCCGACGATCACGCCTCGAAGATCGGGGTCGTGGAGGGGTGTCTTCTCGCCGAGGAAGTACGGCAGGCTGAGCAATGCACCCGGCTGGGCCGCAGCGGCCGCCTCGTCGAGTTCCTCGAGCGCCACCGAGTTGAAGATGGACTGCTCCCAGCGCAACAACGAGCCGCTCGTCGCCATGCACCCGTTCGGGAGCCACTTGCCCGGCATCGGATGACGGTCGAGGTAGAGACGGGCGTCAAGGAAGACCTCGTCACTCACCGCCAATATGTCCCCGGATCCGCCGAGTTTCACGAGGCAGTCGCCCTGATTGATGAGTCCGGCGCCGTACGCGGAGAGGACGTGGTCCGCTCCCCCTACCACCAGCGGCGTGCCGGGTCGAAGTCCCGCCGCGTCACCAGCCTCTCGACTGACGGCGCCCATGACGGTCCCGGGCATCCTCACGTCCAGCAGATCCGGCCACGCAATACCGGTCGCGCGTTGGATCTCGTGCAGCGGTGTCATGTCGATGTTGTACAGGCCGCTCTCGAGCGCCCAGTTGTACTCGACGTACGCCTCGAAATTGCTGACCGCGACGTGCAGCAGGCCGCTCCATTGATCCTCGTCCACTGAGCGCGCGTTCTCGCCCAGCACTTGGTCGTAAGTCCGTCCATCGACGAATACCTCCGCCCCGACGTCACGAATTCGTTCTATCGATCCGTCGACGACGGGCGCGATGCCAAAGCCGGTGCCCAACGTAAAAACGATCTCGGTGCCGCGACCCTCGCTGCAACCGAGAGCGGCCAACGTCGCGTCGTTGACCACGCGCACTTCTTGACGACACGCGACGCGCAATGCGGATTCGAGGTCAAAACCCCTCCACTGCTGATGAACGACGGGATCGATCTCGGTGGTGATGCCGCCGACACGCGAGAGATTGCCGGGCTCGATAACCAGCCCGCCATCGAACTCACCGGGAAAACCGACGCCGACGCGCGAGCAACGACTCTGGGCGACCTCTCGGGCAACGACGTCAACGAGCCGTGACGGCGAACACGGTTACGGCGTGGGAAGACGAACGACGTCGTCGAGCAGTTCGCCCTGGTCGTCGATCAGACCGAACTTGATTGAGGTGGCACCGATGTCGATCGCGAGCGTGGCCCCGAGTTCCGAGGCGACCCAATGGGTCATTGGCGAATTGTACTTTCCACTTCACGGAACGTGAATTCCTCGGCGACCTCGACGTGGATCATGTCGCGACGTGGACGCGACGGTTTCGCGGTCGCCCGTGGTACTTTGTCGCGGCGCGAGTACTGGTTTTGGGTGCCGGATTCGGCGGACACGAGTTGACGGCTCGGCTTTCCGAGGAGTTCGGCGACGTCACCAGCGTGGGAACCACGAAGGCCGGTGTCTTCACTGAAGGGCAATCTTCGGTCGTGGCCGAGCAGATAGTGGCGATCCAGCGTGGAGTCGAGTACGCCGCGTCCTACAACGGTCGGGGAACGTGCTAGATCGAGTTCGGTCACGACCAGGTGGGAAGGGTCGACGTGACCTTCTTGAGCGGTCAGCGCCCGATGGGCATCCTCGAAGGTCCGTCACCCGAGTTGGCGGCTGACAAGATCTCGTTCGGATCCGAGCGGGTACGTCGTTGGTTCGACCGCGCCTGGCCCGAGGCGTAGCAGCTGGCGGAGGATCAAGTAGCAATCCATTCAGCCCCCGCTTCCCGATGAGAGGATGGACGGCTATGACTTCCAAGTCAAGGCCATCTGGGACGTTCAAGGCCCTCAAAGTGAGGGACTTCGCGCTGCTTTGGTCCGGTCAGACCGTCTCGTCACTTGGTGACGGCGTCTTCACCATCGCTTTGGCACTCGTGGCACTTCATATCGGACACAGCCCCGTTGACCTCGCCTACGTCTTCACGGCGCGAGCGGTGCCTTCCGTTCTCTTCGCCCTGCTGGGTGGCGTGGTCGTGGACCGAGTTTCTCGCCGCCTGGCAATGCTTTCGTCGGACGTCGTTCGAGGACTGGCGGTTGGTGTCGTGGCGATTCTCCTCGCCCGTCAGGATCTGCGCCTCTGGGAGTTGATCGCAATGTCGGCGATCTTCGGGGCCGCCGACGCGTTCTTCGCGCCGGCGTCAATGGCGATCGTCCCCGAACTGCTCGACGACCATCTTCTGGTCCAAGGAAACGCCCTCGGACAAATGAGCGGTCAACTCGCCCAGGGACTCATCGGTCCCGCCGTAGGGGGGATCATCGTGTCGGCCATTGGCTACTCGTGGTCCTTTGGCATTGACGCGCTCAGTTTCGCCGTTTCAGGAGCCTGCCTCTTCGCGATGAAGCTCCGCACTCCGCGCGCGCCGCATCACGGCACGGCCCTCGCCGAGGCAATGCAGGGGATCGCGTACGTGCGAAGTCAAAAGTGGCTCGTGGCCACTCTGCTCGGCGCGGCTCTGGCCAACTTCATCGGTATGACCCCGCTCACCGTCCTGCTGCCCCTGCTCGTTCGCAATGTCCTGCACGCCAGCGCCCTGGCCCTCGGACTCGTCTTTGCGGCGGGAGGTGCGGCCGGAGTGGTTGCGTCGTTCGTCGTAGCGCGAACGGGTTCGCCGCGTCTGCGCGTGACCGTGCTGTGGAGCGCGTACGCGGCGGGGGGCGTCGCGATCGCCACGATGGCCCTGGCCCCCAACGCGTGGATCGTCGGACTTTGCAGTGCGCTCGAGGTCGGGCTGCTGATCTATGGCGACGTCCTGTGGGTCGCCATGATGCAAGAGCTCGTTCCCCGCGACGTCCTCGGTCGGGTCTCTTCGCTCGTCTACCTGCTGGCGTTCTCCCTGGGGCCGCTCGGGATAATTCTCGGCGGGGTAGCCGCCGCGACGATCGGAATCCGCGAGACATTGGTGTTGAGCGGTCTGGTGTCCGGACTCATTTGCGTTCTTGTGCTGTTCACTCCGGGCGTGAGAGACCCCGAGCGGCGCGATGTCGAGTGAGCTGAACGACCCAGAGTCGCCGGTGTAGTGCGACGCTGTGACTACGACGGCCGTCCTCACTGGTCGGTGACGGCCGACGTGCACTCACTCGCCGGCCGATCTGGCCGTCACGTTGGCAGTAGTGGCGACGCGGAGCTCGACGTACTACGTACTGCTCTGACCTGAATCGTGACCGTAGGTTCAGGTCCCGCCTCTGGAGCAGTCGCCGAGGGTGATGTCATTCAGGCGATCGAAGGTGCAGGCCGGGCCCGGTCCATCAGCGATAATGGTCCATGGTCGAGCGAAACGTCATCGGGGGGGAACTGGAGCCGTGCGGCACCGACCCCGTCACCGGCTTCTTCCGTGACGGGTGTTGCACGACAGGACCGGAGGACCATGGGAGCCACACGATCTGCGCTGTCGTCACCGCCGAGTTTCTTCAGCACCAAAGGTCCATCGGCAACGACCTGACCACGCCGATTCCTGACTACGGGTTCCCTGGATTGGTGCCCGGCGACCGGTGGTGCGTCACGGCCTCCAACTGGCTCCGTTCCCATCACGACGGGGCGGCGGCGTTCGTGGTTCTGGCCTCGACGCACGAACGTGCCATCGAGATCGTGCCTCTCGAAGCGCTGCGTGAGCACGCCGTTGATGTTCCGTTCGGACCGGGAGACTTCCACGCTTGATTCTCAAGAGTGGCCGACGCTGGCGCGAGATTGTCGTGGCCCTTTGGATTTCACCCCGGTGTGGCGTTTACGAGAATGCTCGCGTTTGGTTCCCGGCCAGCCAGTGCATGGATCAGACGCGACGCGACGACCCCAACACTCGTCTCTCATTCAGTCCAAGGTGGCATCCGTCACGTTCGCTTCGAGACAACGCAGAATTCCTCCGTGTACTTGCGGGGCGACAGACCCCAATGACCATGGTGGACGTTCTCGTCCCTCGTGGCTCTTTGCTTGGCGAGTGGTGTACCAGCGCCGAGGTAGTTGCGTGTGCACTTCGAATACGCGAGCTCGTTGACATCGCGATGACCAGTCAGTGCTCGTGGTTCCTTGACAGCAGAAGGGCCGGTCGCTAGACCGGTCCTTCTACTCAACCTGCCCTTGGCCTCACTGCTCACGTGCCGGTGCGGGTCCGGTAGAACGCTGGATCCGCACCGGTACTTTGAGAGCGAATGACACGTTCGCGACCCGTCACGGTGGTAGAAAGGAGCGGTGAAGAGGGCACTCACGTTGATTCTTAGTGTGGCGACGGCGGTGGGCGGGCTCTGGATGATCACCGCCACCCAAACGTTGAACTCAGCCTGCACCCTGAGCGCTCAATCGGGCGCCGGCGGCTCGTGCGTCAGCGGATTGCCCTTCTACCTCGTCGGGATCGCGCTCACGGTAGTGGGGGCGGCGTCGCTGATCGCCACGCTGGTCACGTCGATACGCGCCGCACGGGACACGTCGGAGCGCGGAGAGCCGTCGACGATTTCCTTCCTGCCCCAGCACGAGACCGAGTCGTTGCGCGACGTCGCGTGACCCGGTTGCTCGGACGCGTCCGGTCGTCTGAGCGCAGCGATTTCTTTGAAGGCCCGGTTTAGCCGCCGAGCCTTTCTCAGCGGAAGGGATTCATGACACTGCACTCGCGCCAATTGAAATGACGCTTACTTGATCAAGGTCCACGTCTCACCGTCGAGCGTTCGGTAGATCCCATGACCCGGAACCACATGCCACGCTTCAGAGTTCCCGAAGGTTGCGATGTTGCCACTCGGTCCGTAGATGACGTTCGAAACGACTGCCCAACCTCGCCCACCGTTGGAACTCTCCCACAGTGTTGGAGTGAGGACCCACAGGAACGGTCCGGCGGACCCCACGTCGTCACCGGCGCCAACATTCGGGACAGCGGACACCTTGCTCCAACTGATCCCTCCATTTTGAGACCTGAAGAAGACGGTCGGGCCTGAAGCGCTGTTCGTGCCCATTTCGCAGAAGAGCGACAGTCGCTTCATTGACGTGACCACCCCGTAGGAGATTTGGTGGTGCTGGCACGGATTGGCAACGGCGCGCCACGTTGCGCCGGAGTTTGCGGTGAAGAAGACATCGCCTCTCACTCCGCCGATCTCCAAGCTGTACCCGGACGTCGGTCCAATCTCGACCAGTTCAGGTTGATCCGTTGGAAGAGAGGTCACGGACTTTGGCACGAGTTCACCCTCCGAGTACGCGTCGAGGTGCGTTGAGCACGGACCCTGCATGGCGCTCGTCACACAGTTCTCGACCGGGATCCAGATCGCGCGATCCTTCACACTGATACTCAGTGGTCCGCCAGACGTCTGGACGCGGGACCACGTTCGTCCGCCATTCTTGGTGAAGAGAGCTCCCGAGGAGTTGATGACGTAACCCTGTTCCGGCGTCGTGAACGCTGTGGTCCATGCGTAAAACCCTTTGGGGAAGATCCCCGTGACATGCCACGTGCTTCCCGCGTCGCCAGTACGAACCAGATACGCCCTGACGAGCACACCGGCGTACGTCGTGATCGGGGCCACTCCGACTCCGACTTTCGATGTCAGCATTTGCAGACGCGTGAGTTTCAACGCACGAATCGGCGATCCAATCGAGTACGGACTCCTGCTCTTTTCGGGCGACGCCGACGCGGGTATGCAAAATGCGGCGGCCATCGAGAGCAGCGCGATCGAGGAGAGCGCCAACGACGTCGACCACCGGTGTCGGCGTCGGAAGGTAACGTCCGAGTGTCCGACGACCGCTCGCCCGGTTCGCGCTGCACCGGTCTCCTTACGCGCAGTCAGTCGATGGACGGCCATGGCCGGAAATTGTAAGGGGGATCCTGGGCTTTGTACGCGCACCCGATGACGTCGAAGGGCCCCGCACGCGGTGCGAGGTCGGAAGTGCGTCGGACTCATCAGATCAGAAAGGGTTGTAGAAGGAATTGACTCGCCCCCAGGTGATCCCACCATCTGAGGTTCGCAAGAGGACGCTTGACGCCCACGTGTCGTGTTGAAAGCAAGCGGCGAATCCGTGCAACGCGTCGGTGTACACGAGGCCGTTCACGCTGGCACACTTCAGCTTGCCAACGGCCGTCATGGTGAGGCCCTTGTTGGTAACCCGATAGAGGTTCCGAGGTCCGGGAGCGTCGGCGAGACCGAAGACCAGATACGCGAGAGAACTCGACACCGGATCGAAATACCCGCCTGCGGTACCAGCGAACTGACGACTTGGTAGTTGATTCCAGGTCACTCCACCGTTACCCGAGTAATAGAAGGAAACCAACATCCCCGTCGGGCACTCGGCCCACAACGACGCAGCGGACGTCGCCGTGATATGGCAGGCGTAGACGCTCCCGAGTTCGGGCGCCCCAGCTTGGGAGAAGTGTGCACCACTGTCGTGGGACGTGAGTAGCAACACGTCGTACTTCCTCGACTGTTGCGTGAGCCACACGGTGGACCCGAACGCGCCAAATCCTACGCCCATGTGGGCGGGCCACCTCGGAAGCGCTGAGACGGTCCAGTTGGCGCCAGACAAAGACGACCTCGCGAATCGGTGGTCGGAACACGCCAGTGCTTTGGAACAGTTGGCCACGACGGCGTAGAGCTCTTGGCGCGTCGCCGCAAAGGCGAGGATCGTGGTGCCACTCGCGATGATCTTGCGGGTCCAGGACCGTGCCCCATCACGTGTCACGTAGAGCGCCGTGGGAACGCCGCTGCCCATCAACGCGTAGCCGTCTTGGGCGTTGGCGAATACCAGCTGGTCGAGAGTGCCGGTGAGCGAGTCGCTCGTGTACGACGTGCGAGGAAGATCGCGATAAGAGAAGTGGGTTCCTCCGTCAGTGGTGCGCTTGAGTAAGTAGCAACCGATGCCGCACGCAGCCGGGTGCTTGCTATCGAAGATGTTGCTCGTGCTGACCACGTACACGGTGCGTGTTCCGCTCACACCAACCACCATGAGTGGTACCGGCGGCGGGTTCATCGAAGCGCCGGTGTTCCTCGAAGCCACGAGACCGCATCCAGTAAGGACGAGGACCACCGCCGCGAACAGGCGTCTCACCAAGGACATCCGCAATTTCATTCCCACATCTTGGCGTGACTCGTGCGACGTCGCGTAGCGCAGACGTCGCGAACGATCCGCTCACTTCCCTCCACCTCAGCCGTACGTCCCGGTGTCGAGAATCGATCTCGGGCTCGGGGTCTAGGTCAATTGGTGCGGCTGGAGGGATTCGAACCCCCGACCCTCGGTTCCGAAGACCGATGCTCTATCCGCTGAGCTACAGCCGCAGTGCGGCGATTGACATCGCCTCATTGACTGTAGTCGTGGACCCCTTCGTGGCCGGCGGCTCTTTCGCCACGCGGCCGAGCGCTCGACGCCAAGGGGTGTCTACGGTGATTTCCCCCGTCAAACTGCGCCGTTTCGATATAGAGTTCGCCGAAGTAAAGGCCAATGGCCATCGGCAATCACTAAGGAGGAGACGTCATGAAATTTCGCGGCGTGATGATCGGATCGGAAAATCCCGAGGCACTCGGAGCCTTCTATACCGGCGTCCTCGGTGAGCCGGGATTTCGAGAGGAATCGTGGTACGGATGGGACAACGGCGCACAATTGATCATTGGCGCTCAAAGCGAGGTGAGCGGCGAGAACGCACTCCCCCAGCGGATCATTCTCACCCTCGAGGTGACCGACGTACCGGGATCGTTCGAGAATGTGAAGGCCCTGGGAGCTCGCGTTGTCGCCGAGCCGTACAAGCCGGACCCGAGCGACGAGAACTGGCTGGCGACCCTCAAGGACCCCGACGGTAACTTCATTCAGTTATCAACACCGTGGCGAGGATAATCAGACTGGAAGTGGCAGCTCGATCTCTCACGTCGTGCGAAGCGAAGTTGCCAGATTGACGACGCGATTCGCAGGCCACCCACGACTTGAGCAGCGACGCGAGACGAGTTCGCTAGTTGCTCTCCATCGACAACTGACGGCGAAGTCGGGCCTTTTCCACCTTTCCCATGGCGTTGCGGGGTAGTTCGCCAACGAGCACGAACCGCTTCGGGACCTTGAAACCGGCGAACGATGAACGGGCCAGTGACGTCAGCGTCGCCTCGTCGAGCAGTACGCCAGGTTCGGCCACCACGACCGCGGTGACCGCCTCGCCGAAGTCGGCGTCGGGAAGACCAATCACGGCCGACTCGGCTACACCCGGGAACTCGTCGATGACGAGCTCGAGCTCCTTCGGGTACACGTTGAGGCCCCCGCTGATGATGAGGTCCTTGGCGCGCCCGACGATCTCGACGTACCCGTCGTCGTCCAGCGTGCCGACGTCGCCGGTCTTGAACCAACCGTCCGACGTGAACTCCGTCTCTCGGAGTTCGGGGCGACGCCAGTAGTCGATGAAGACGTTCGGCCCCCTCACCTCGACGTTGCCGGGCGGGGTCCCGGCGATTCGCACCAACACCCCGGGTAACGCCGGTCCGACGGTTCCAACCTTCAACGAACCGTCGATCGGATTGGACGTGATCATCCCGGTCTCGGTCATGCCGTACCGTTCGACGATCTGGTGTCCGGTCCGCTCGGCGAACTCGTGGTGCGTGGTTCGCCGCATCGGGGCGGAACCCGAGATGAAGAGCCGCACCGACGCGGTTGTCTCGCGATTGAGCCTCGCCTCGGCGAGGAGCCGCACGTAGTGCGTCGGGACGCCCATGAAGACCGTCGCACTCGCCAAACGCTCCACCACCTCTGCGGCGTCGAATCTCTCGGTCATGATCATGGACGCTCCCGACGAGAGTGTGCAGTACGCGGCAACGAAGAGACCGTGGGTGTGAAACAGAGGAAGGACGTGCAACACGACGTCATCGGACGTGAATCCCCAGACGTCGTTGAGCGTCCGGCAGTTGAAGGCAAGGTTGCCGTGCGTCAGCACCGCACCCTTCGGACGCCCGGTCGTGCCTGAGGTGTACAGCATGGCGGCGGGCGTGTCCGCGTCAGCGTGCACGTCATCAAAGTCAGTGGGCTGGCTGTTCGCCTCTGCGAGCAACCGCGCCATCGCGACTCGAGGCGTCGGGTGTTCGATTCCTCCGCTGCGCACGAGCAGCGAAGGAACCGCGTCGTCGAGTAGGTCACGAACCTCTCGATCGTTGTAGCTCGAGTTGAGTGGAACGTAGATCGCCCCGACTCGGGCGCACGCGAGGTTCAGGGCGAAGACCTCCGGGCTCTTTTCCAATTGCACCGCGACGCGGTCTCCCTTGGTGACGCCGTAGCGCGTCACCAGGAGGTTCGCCAAGCGGGCCGAAAGTCGATCGAGGTCGCCGTAGGTGAGCCCTCTACCGTCGAACGTGACGACCGCCTCCTTCGAGGGCGTTCGCCGACCGATCGAAAGCAGCGTCTCGGTAACGAGATTCATTCGGCCTCTGGACGAGGAATCGCGTTCGAAACCCGGTCCGTCATGAGCGTCTACTCGTCACCGTGCACCACGCCTCCTGCGGCCAACGTGAGATCAACCGTCGTGTCACCGATGTCCGACGTCGCGATGTCAAAGATGTCTTGACTCAGCACCGCGACGTCAGCTCGACGACCGACCTCCAGGGTGCCGAGCAGTTCCTCGTCACCATTCACGTACGCGACGTTCTTCGTGAACGCCTCGAGGGCCTGGCCGACGGAGAGCGCCTGGTCGGAACGAAACGGCTTCGTCGTCTCGTCGGCGCCCGGCCGACCAAAACTCGTCGACAACACGCGGTTCACCGCCACGTGAATCTCCTGGAGCGGATCGGGGCTCGACACGGGCCAGTCCGATCCGAAAGCCACTCTCACGCCGCGACTCCACAGTGAACCGATCGAGTACTGCCACTCGGCACGGTCCTCGCCAACGAACGGGATGGTGAGCTCTTCCATCTGCGGATCGTTACAGGCCCACAGGGGCTGGAAATTAGCGATCGCACCAATGGCGCGGAAGCGGTCCAGGTCGTTCGGCGCGATGAACTGCAGGTGCGCGACGTGATGACGATTCACGCCCCATCGTTCGCGGCCGAGGGACTCGATGGAGTCGAGGACCGTCGCGACGGCGCGGTCGCCAATCGCGTGGAAGTGAACCTGAAAGTCCTCCGCGTCCAACCGCTGCAGCGCGGCAGCAAGTTGATCGGGTTCGATGAAGAGATGGCCGCGATGGCTTCCGCCGTGGCCGGGTTCGCCCAGGTACGCCCTTGACATCGCGGCCGTGAATGTCTCACAGACACCGTCGACCATCATCTTGACCGTAGTCGCGCGGAACGATCCGCTCGACGCCCTCTCGCGACGACTCTGCAGATACGGAATCTGCTCGACGCCTCTCGTGCGGTCCCACCACAGTGCCCCGCGAACACGTCCGGTCAGCCTTCCTTCCTTCGCGGCCACCGCGTACGCCTCGAAGGTGTCGACAACCCCGATGTCGCCGGCGTCACCGACGCACGCGTCCTGCCAGTGCGTGATGCCGTGGCCGTGCAGACGCCGCTGTGCGGCCTCAAGCCCCCGCGCCAGTTCCTCGCCCGACGTCGATGGCAACACGCGCGCAACCAGCCCCATGGCACTGTCGTGAAGGGCACCGGTGGGATTGTTCTGACCGTCGCGTTCGACGCGACCAGCGAACGGGTCCGCGGTGCGCGCGTCGATACCAGCTCGTTCGAGGGCCAGCGTGTTCACCCAGGCGGAGTGGTGGTCCCGGTTGGGCAGGAAGGCCGGTCGGCCGGCGCACACCTCGTCGAGGTCGCTCGCAAGTGGAGCACCGCCGGGAAAGGCCTCCATCGCCCATCCGCCGCCCAGCACCCAGGCGTCTTCGGGCAGCGTCGCCGCGTAGGCGCGAATTCGATCGAGACACTCGCTGCGGCTGCGAAGTCCCAGCAGATTGCACCGCAAACTCTCGAGGCCGCCCGAGATCGCGTGCACGTGGGCGTCGCCAAACGCGGGGATCGCCAAACGCCCAGCGAGTTCGATGACGCGGGTCGAGGGACCCCGCAGTTCGTCGATCTCGTCATTTGAACCCACGGCGACGATCACGTCTCCCTGGACCGCGAGTGCTTCGGCAAAACTGCCCGGTGCCCCGGGCGAGTAGACGCGGCCACCGCGCAGTACGAGTGACGGCTGTGCCACCTTGGACCCCCATGAGAAGACCCGACACGGGCCAATTCGCTCAACCTATCGAACGCCATCCAACGTGCACAAATTGGGACGACTGCCGGCAAGGTTGCCGAGACATCGTTCACTACGGAGTTGCCAGTAACGCGCGCCGCGGAGAGTCTTCCTTCGTGCGTCGAGGGCGCGTTTCGTGTCCGTCAACTCCGCCACCGGTGGCCGAAGCGTGAGTAGCCTCGGTGTATCTCAACCAAGGAGGTCGTCCACGGAAAAGTTACTGGGCGCGAGCGCATGGGAAGCCGAGCTGTACGAGCACCTCACGTCCCACGAGGCAATCGAGGGCGAGATGCTGATCGAGTACCGCGACGTCGCCGCGGCTTCGCCGTCAGAGGCCTTTCGCTACCTGAGTGGTCTCATCATCGAGGATGAAATTCGCCACCACCGGATCTTCCGGGACCTCGCTGCCGCGCTGAAGAACGACGTGGAGCTCGATCCCGCCGAGCCCGTGATACCCAAGATGGGTGATTGGGGACACGACGCCGCCACCGTCCTGAGTCTCACCGAGAACCTGCTCGAGCGCGAACGCGCCGACTCCATCGAGCTCCGCGAACTGGCCTCGGAGTTGAAGAGCCTCAAACGGGAGTCACTCTGGCAGTTGCTCGTGCGCCTGATGGAGATGGACACGGCCAAGCACATCGAGATCTTGGAGTTCGTCCAGCGCAATGTCAAGAAATCACTGAAATAGGACCCTCCGTTACGACGTGCGGTCGACCCCGATCCCTCCGATGAGCCCACTCTGAAGGTGATCACTGGTGAACTGATCGCTTCGTAGAACCCGTTCGTCTCCTTCGTCGCCGCGACCGAGCACGTCGTTGTCCTCGCGCCAGCGATACGACTCGCGTTCAAGGAGGAGTCGGCGCCGATGACTCCGAAGGACAGGTTGCCCGATCTTGAACCCCCGGACGACCGATGGACGAGCGACGCTCTTTGGGCCGACGTCACGATGTTGACCCAGGAGGACGTCGCGTCGCGACCGAATCCGATCGACCACACCGCCGTCTATCTCAGCGTTGCCGGCGTCGAGCAGGGTGGCCAGTGGAGTCGCGAACCACTCAGCGGGCGGTTCAGCGACCGGAGATGACGCCGGCAACCTTGGCGATGCGTGACGTTGTGTGGCGTCCCGACGCCTCCGCGCGGTCGGCGGCACGGTACGCGAGATAGAGGGCGCGGACCCCAAGCCAACGAAGCGGCTCCGGTTCCCAGGTGCGGGTGCGCCAGTCCACCCAGGGCAAACCGGTCAGTTCGGTGTCCTGGCCGAGGATGAGGTCGCGCAGCGTTCGGCCCGCGAGGTTCGTCGCCGTCACCCCGTGGCCGGTGTAGCCACCCGCCGTCGCGATACCCGTCGCTCGATCGAGCGAGACCGACGCGCACCAATCCCGTGGCACGCCGAGCACGCCCGACCAGGCGTGCTCGATCGAGACGTCGGCGAGTACCGGAAAGAAAGCGGTGAGTACCTGGCGCAGTTCGGCGATGGTCACCGCGGGCGTCTCGCCGTCGCGGTCGACGCGCGAGCCGTAACGGTAGGGCACGCCCCGCCCGCCGATCGCGATGCGTCCGTCGGCCGTGCGCTGGGCGTACATGAAGGTGTGGGCGCTGTCGCCGAGCGTCTCACAGGCGCCCCACCCGATCTCGTCCCAGGTCGCGTCCGGGAGCGGCGCGGTGACGATCATCGACGAGTTCATGGGCAACCATCGCCGGTGCGAGTCAGCGAACGAGGCGGTGAACCCCTCGGTCGCTCGCACGACGAAACGGGCAGAAACCACCCCAAACGGCGTCACGACTTCGTGCGGACGGACCTCGGACACCGGCGTGGCCTCGTAGAGTTCCACCCCCGACGCGACCACCGCGTCGGCGAGTCCGCGGACGAGCTTCGCCGGATGGAGCCGGGCGCCGTGCTCGCTGAAGGCCCCACCGACCGCTCCCGACACATTGACGCGCTGGCGCGTCTGCGCAGCCGACAACGACGTGAACGGATCGCCCCACAGTCGCGCCGCGGCGACTGACTTCTCGAGCCGGTCCAACTGGGACGGCGTGCGGGCCACGCGAAGAAGGCCGCCCTTCACGAGGTCCGCGTCGATTCCCTCGTCGCGAGCGACGCGGATCACCTCGTCGACCGAGTCGATCATCGCCCGCTGCAGGTGCCGGGCACTCTCGACGCTCCGGCGCCGCGCGTAGCGATCGAGCGACCCCGCCACGGTGGCGCTCAGCCAACCGCCGTTTCGCCCCGACGCGCCGAAACCGGCGAAGCGCTCCTCGAGCACGGCGACCGACAACGACGGCGAGGACTTCTTCAGGTAATAGGCGGTCCAGAGGCCCGTGAGTCCAGCGCCGACGACGCACACGTCAACCGTCGATGACCGCTCGAGCGGCGCGCGCGTGGGGCGGGGTTCGAGTTGGGCGTGCCAGAACGAGACGCGGCCGTTGACGATGTGCGTCACGGCGTCGCGCTCGGGCGCCTGGTGCACTCAGTCACTTCCGGCCGCCGTGGACGAGCCGAGGATCCGAAGCCCGCGCCGCATGCGCGACCGCGACCCTCCGCCCATTGCGGCGAGGGCGAAGAGGAACAAAAGGGTCGTCGTCGCGAAGAGGATGACCGCCACCGCGAAGATGTCGGCGTGGAACTGCGAGTGCAATGAAGCGAGGATGTAGACGGGCAGCGGCGTGGTCTGCGCGGTGCTGACGAAGACCGAGGTGACCAGGTCCTCGAGGCTGAAGGTGAACGAGAGCAATCCCCCGGCGATCAGCGCCGGCGCGAGCAGCGGCACGGCGATGGTGCGCAGCATCGTCAGCGTCCGAGCTCCGAGGTCGTTCGCCGCCTCGAAGATGGCCGGTTCGAGCCCGAGGGCGCGGCCGCGCACGATGAAATTTGCCCGTCCTACGAAGGTCGTGACGAAACGGGTGGCTGGTCGAAGGTAGAGCTCCTCGGGTGAGCCGACCTGCACGAGGGCTCCGCCCTCCATCACCGCAACACGGTCCGACATCGCGAAGGCTTCGGCCTGATCGTGCGTCACGAACACGAACGTGAGCTGGAGTTCGCGCTGGAGCCGCTTGAGCTCCTCCTGCATCGACTCGCGCAGCTTGAGGTCGAGCGCCGCCAGGGGCTCGTCGAGCAGCAGGACCGTGGGCCGGGTGACGATCGCGCGTGCCAACGCGATGCGCTGCTGCTGGCCACCGGATAGCTGTTGGCTGCGGTGCATCGGGAAGGCGTCCATGTGCACGAGCGCCAGCGCCTCGAGCACTCGCTTGCGCAGTTCCTCCTTGTGCACGTGCTGGCGACGCAATCCGTACGCGACGTTGTCAAAGACGTTCAGGTGGGGAAAGAGTGCGTAGTTCTGGAAGACCGTGTTGACGTTGCGCGCGTGCGCCGCGAGATTGGTAGCGTCCACGCCGCCCAGCAGTATGCGACCGCTGTCGACGCGCTCCAGTCCGGCGATCATTCGAAGCGTGGTCGTCTTGCCGCATCCCGAGGGGCCGAGCAGGGAGAAGAACTCACCAGGTCGAATGCTCAGCGAGAGTTCGTGGACGACCGTCTTGACGCCGGTCGGTCCGCGAAAGGACTTCGAGACCTGGTCGAGGACGACAGCACCGGCTCCCTCGCGCGCGAGTTCGGTCAACGACCCTGATCCTTCGCCGTTCTTCGCTTCGGGTGAACCAATCATTCTGCGAAGACTACAGCCTCGACCAACTGGTTGACATAGAATAATTCCGCTCTCTCCTTGCATCAATGAGCAAGATTCCGACCATCTTGTTGCGGATTCTTCACCAATATCTTCGATCCGTCGTTAGTATCGGGATTCGGTAGGTGTCGCCTTGTAGCGCCAGCCGACCGTGGGCGAAGATGCCCCCTTCTGAAGAAAGAGGTACGCATGGACTCGATGCCCATCCCGCCGAAGCAGCAGTTGTATATAGACGGCCAGTTCACGGATGGAACCTCCGCCGTGTCCGTCGACGTCATCAGCCCCGTGAACGGAGAGCGAATCGCGTCGCTCCCGGTGCCCAGTCCCGGCGACCTCGATCGCGCCGTGGCGGCCGCGCGTGCGGCGCAACGCGAGTGGCGAAAGGTCGGCGTCTGGCAGCGTGCGGCAATCGGTCACCGCATCGGCGACGAACTGGAGAAGAGGGTCGACGAACTGGCCCGCCTCCAGACTCTGGAGCAGGGTAAGCCCCTGGCCGAATCGATTGCCGACATCAAAGAGGCCGCGCAGCTGTTCCACCTGCACTCCGAGGACGCGGTGCGTCTCCATGGCGAGACAATGCCGTCGAACGACGCGCGCAAGCGGATGTTCACGTTCTACCGCCCAGTCGGGACGTGGGCGATCATCACACCGTGGAACTTCCCCTTGCTCATGATGGCCGAGTTCGTCGCGCCGGGTCTCGCCACCGGCAACGCGCACGTCATCAAACCACCCACCCACACGTCGCTCACGGTGCTCGCGGCGCTGGACGCCTTCGAGGCCGCGGGAGTGCCCAAGGGCTTGGTGAACGTGCTTCCCGGTGAGGGTGATTTCGGATCCCAACTGGTGTCGCACGACGGTATCGACGCCATTGGCTTCATCGGCTCCTCGGCCACTGGCGCGAAGATCAACGCGATCTCGGGTCTGAAGCGCTCCATCATGGAGCTGTCGGGCAACGGTCCCCTGATCGTGCTCGAAGACGCGAACCTCGCCGCGGCGGCTCGCGCCGCGGCGGACGGGGCCTACTTCTGTGCCGGCCAAGTCTGCTGCGCCACCGAGCGAGTTCTGGTGCACGCCAAGGTACACGACGCGTTCATCGAGCATCTCGTGAAGACGGCCGACGGCGTGAAGCTCGGCAACCCGTTCGACCCGTCCGTCAACCTCGGTCCGCTCAACAACGAAGGCGTCGCGCTCAAGATGGACCGGCACATGGCCGACGCGCACGCGCGGGGATTCGACGTGCTCGTGGGCGGAGCCAGACGGACGGGCTTTCCCACCGACCTCTACTACGACTACACCATCGTCGACGGTGTCACCGAGGACAGCCTGCTCAGCACCGAGGAGTCGTTCGGCCCCGTGGTGCCCGTGATCTCAGGTTCGTCGGACGACGAGCTGCTGCGCATCGCCAACGCTGACAGACTCGGGCTGCAGGCGGCCGTCTTCACCAACAACCTCACCAAGGCGTACCGATTCATCGAGGAGATCGAGGCCGGTCAGGTCGTCGTGAACGACAGCAACGGATTCTGGGACATCAACATGCCCTTCGGTGGCGCCGGTGGTAAGCAGACGGGCTGGGGCCGAATCGGCGGCAAGCACGCGTTGCTCGACATGAGCGACCTGCGTACCGGCGTCATCCACCTCAACGATTAGGAGATCTCCTCATGAGCATGGACGACACCGATCGCCGGATCATCACGGCGCTTCAGTCCGACGGGCGCAGGCCCTTCAACCAGATCGCGCAGGACCTTGGCATCCCCGCTTCATCCGTGCGCTACCGGACTCGGCGTCTTCAGGAACTCGGAATCCTCCAGATCGTCGGCATCGCCAATCCCTTGGCGATCGGGTTCGACCGCCTCGCCATGATCGGCGTCTCGACGGCGCCGGGCAGGGCGCGCGACGTGTGTCGCGCCCTCGCGGACCTTCCCGAAACGAGTTACGTGATCCTGACGACTGGTCGTTACGACGTCATGGCGGAGGTCATCTGCCGCGACATCGAACACTTCACCGACGTCGTCATCAACCGGATGCAGGCGATTGAGGGCGTCCTCTCAACCGAATCGCTGTTCGTCCTTGAGGCGTACAAGCTCGCCTACGGTTGGGGCGTGAGCGACGTACCGGGACCCGTTGGCGCGCAACCGACCAGTCGTCCGTTGTAGGGCCGGCCTCTCGGAATGGACGAACGATCCGCTTCGAGTCGAAGTCGAATATCGACGATCGTCGCGCCCGGGCAGGAGAATTAGTTCTTCGTATCGGACACGACCGCACCATCGCGGAGACGGACCCGTCGCTGGGTGTGCGACGCGACCTCCTCGTCGTGCGTCGCGATGATGATGGTGACGCCGAGGCGCTCTTGGAGATCATGCAGCAACGCCATGAACTCCTGGGCGTTACTCGAATCCAAGTTGCCGGTCGGCTCATCAGCGATGACCACTTCGGGCGAATTGGCGAGCGCTCGTGCGATGGCGACGCGTTGCTGTTCGCCACCCGACAGGCGCGACGGGAGGTGTCCGAATCGATGGTCCAGTCCCACCTGGGTGAGCAGCTCACGCGCGCGCAGGTTGCGGGCCTCGCGCGAAGACTCCCGCGGGACCATCGCTATGGCGACGTTCTCGTCCGCGGTGAGGGTGGGGATCAGATTGAACTGCTGGAAGACGAAGCCGATCTCCTTGGAACGAATCTCGGTCAACACCTTGTCGGACTCGTTCTCCAGGTTGCGGCCCGCGAACCAGATCTGGCCCGACGTGGGAACGTCCAGTGCGCCGAGGAGCTGCAGCAGCGTGGTCTTGCCCGATCCACTTGGCCCCTCTAGCGAGACGGTTTCGCCTTGCGCGATGTCGAGACTCACGCCGCGCAACGCGTTGACGGCCACGCCACCTTTGGCGTAGGTACGCGTCACGTCGCTCAGCGCGTACAACGGGGCTCCGTTCGCGCTCGAAGCGCCCTCGCTCGTCATTACCTCAGTCATCGTCCGGTCCTTTCAGTCGAAATGTCGCTCATCCGAGGTCTCGCAGGGCAGAGGCGGGAGAGAGCCGGGCGGCACGCCACCCACCAGCGGCGCCGGCGATCACGCCGCCGAGCACGGCGCCGGTGAAGGCGATCACGATGGTGAGGAAACGAATCGGGGCGCTGAGGTGCACGGTGGTCGCCACCGTGGCCGTCGTCGTCTGGTGCAACAGACCACTCACACTCGAGGCGCCGACGGCGAGGCCGGTACTCGACACGCTGAGTGCGGGGCCCACCGCGCCGATGATCAGGCAGATCGCCGCGCCGATACCGATGCCGACGACGCCGCCGATGACGCCGATGCCGAGGGTCTCGGCCATGATCTGACGAACGACGCGTCCGCGCGACCAGCCGATGGCGCGCAGCGAACCGATCTCACGTACTCGCTTCGAGACGCTCGAGAGTGTCAAGAGCCCGGCGATCAGGAACGCAGCGAGAAGGATGAGCAGCGCCAACGCGCCGCCCAGGTCGTTGGCGAGTTTGCGCGCGTTCGAGAGACTGCCCGTCACCTGGTCGGCGAGCGACGCTGCGGTGAGCACGGTCGCGCCGGGCAACGCGACGCGGATCGCCTTGGCGACCGAGTTGACGTCCTTGGCGTTCGCGACCGACACGAGGACCTCGTTGACGCGGTTCTGGTTCGTCGACAGCGACTGCAGGTTCGAAAGACTGAAGTAGACGTCAGCGATGTCGCCGGTCAAGGTCGGATTCACCAGACCAACGATCTTGTAGTTCACCGCGTTGATCGCCAATGTCTGGCCGACCTTCAGTCCCTTTTGGGACGCGTAGGCGGTGGTCACCAGAATCTGGGTGTTCGCGGTTGTCACGTTCGTGGACAGCCAGGTGCCCTCGACGAGTTGGGCCCTGGTGACGAGTCCGGACGTCGTGTTGGTCGGGTCCACGCTCGCGACGGTGAAGGTCGACGTCGCCGTGTTGGTGGTCGGAGGGTTGAGGACTTCATTGACGGTCCGCTCCGGGATCACGACGTTCTGCTGGTAGGCCTTCTGAGCGGGTGTCAAGCACTTCGAGATCGCCGAGTCCGAACCGCCAGTGAACCGGAAGCCGCCGCCGCCGCCGCCGCCGCCAGCTCCGCCAGTGGGTGACGTACCGCCGTTACCCGTCGTCCCGGTCCCGAACTGCTTCTGAATCACCTTCTGAATGCAGCTACGCTCTGCGGATTGCTGCGTCGGCGTGAGGACCGGTGGCTTCACCGTCGCCGAGATCGTCTGTCCTCCGGTCTTGATCGAGGCGGTGATCTTGGGCACGGTACCGGTCTCGTGCAACGCGTCGAGCGAGAGTGCGCCCACGCTGCTCGCCACGCCCTTGATCTTGGCCACGGCACTAATTGCCGTAGAGGGGAAGGTGATCAACGTACCCGGCACGAAGAAGTCGTGAGTGAACTTGGTGCCCGCTGGTCCCAGTTTCGCCAAGTCGGTGATGACCGAGGAATTTGCGTTCGCGAGGGCTGCGGCGTCAGCCGAGTTGAGCGCCGACCCGCCGCGCCCTGCGAAGAACCCTCCGCCGCCGCCGAGGCCGCCGCCGCCATTGCCAAAGCCACTACCGCCGCCGCCGAAACCGTTGGAAGGAGTTGTTGTGGTGGTCGTCGCCGTCGAGAGCGTCGGCGCCACCGTGCGAGTGACGATGATGTCCGTACCAACCGATCCCAGCGGGGAGAGTGCCTTCGTCTGCGCGTTACTGAGGCCCTCTGACACACCGATGATGCCCATCACCAGACCGACGCCGGCGGCGAGCCCAATGGCGGTGACGAGTGTTCGACCGATCCGTCGACGAAGTTCATTCCACGCGTAACTGAAGGAGATCATTCGTACCTACCAAGAACAAAGAGTGATCAACCTCATCGACCACTTCAGGCACATTAGGTACTTCGCGCAGTCTCGCTGAGCGAAATTTGATCGTGCACGAACATTATTAATGACGTCTTAGCCCGACCTTACCTACGCTGCCGCGTCCGCCCTTCTCACCCGAGGACATGACGTGCACTCCAGTTCGCGAACTCCCGGTACCTTGTCCGCGGCTCGTGGTGCCCCGTGACCGCGACACCCGAAGTGTCGTTCTCCTTGATCGTGGCGAGCACGCCGTCACTGGTAGCCGACCCTCGGAACAAATGAAGGTCGTCGGCGGGTCTCGGATTAGTGGCTCTTCGGAAATGAGCGGGGTGCGCCGCTCGCCGACAGCAAGCACTTGACGTTCCAGGGGCCAGAAGGTGCCCCACCGACCCGGCGGTTTAGGGCACCCAGTACCGAAGTGCCATGTTTGACCTTCGAAGGCCCGGCCGCCGATGTTCTCCTTCAACTGCGGTTGCGGGCGGTGAGTAGTAGGTACTCCCAGTCCATGACCGTCGTGTCGGTGCCATAGTCGAAGCGTCGGGCGAGGTCGGCGAGGTCGCGGTCCAGCGCATCAATCCGATCGGGGTCCTCGGCGATGCCCCGGTAGGCGACGATCGTCGGGCCATAGTGGGTCTTGAAGTACTCGCGGAATGTTTCGGGGTCGTCGAAGCGATCGACTCTGACGTTGTCGCGGCGGGCCGTAACGTCAGTGACTCGGTCGCCGAACAATGTGCGCACGTGGTTCTCGTCGCCCCACAGCGGAGGCGGCTGAGCATCCGGAGGAGGCGGGGGGGCGTACGGCTTCATCGTGGCGAGCATCTGACCGAGGAACCCCTCCGGGGTCCAGCTGAGTAGGCCGATGGTCCCGCCGGGGCGGCAGACCCGGGTCAGCTCGTCGGCAGTGGCCTGGTGGTGGGGGGCGAACATGACCCCGACACAAGACAGGACCACGTCGAACTCACCGTCGGCGAACGGCAGTGCTTCGGCGTCCGCCTCGTGCCACTCCACCTCCACGCCGTGCCGGACGGCATGTTCTCGCCCCGAGGCGAACAGTTCCGGCGTGAGGTCGCAGGCCACCACGCTCGCTCCGGTCAGGGCTGCAGGAATGGTGGCATTGCCTGACCCAGCGGCCACGTCCAGGACCCGCGCCCCGGGCCCAACCCCGCACGCCTCGACCAGGACGGCACCGAGGTCCGGGATGATCTCGGCGGCCACGCTGGGGTAGTCGCCCAGGGCCCACATGGCCCGGTGTTTGGCCTTGAGGGCCTGGTCTGCCTCGACGGTGTCGCTCAGTGCAGTCATCGCAACTCTCCTCCTATGGCCGGGTACAGCGGTTCGGGACGGACGATGGGCCGAGCGCACTCCGTGAACTGGCCCGATCGCCCGTGGGGCTGATCCCCATCAATCCCCTCGGATCAAGGGTAAGGAGGGGCGGGACCTCGGGCTAGTACAAGATCTGTACTGGTAACGTGTGCAGATGTGGGGTCCGGGTACTACCAGTTCTGCCCCGTCGCCAAGGCGATGGAGCTGCTCGACGAGCGCTGGACCCTGCTCATCGTCCGCGAGCTGGTGAGCGGGAGCCAGCAGTTCAACGAGCTGCGCCGCGGTCTGCCCCGAATGTCGCCGTCGTTGCTGTCCAAGCGGCTGCAACAGCTGGCACGTGCTGGGATCGTCGAGAGGAGGGCCGAAGGGAGCGACGTACGGTACGTCCTGACCCCGGCGGGTCAGGAGCTGCGGTCGGTGGTCGAGGCGCTGGGTACTTGGGGTGTCCGTTGGATTGGCGAACTCGGCGACGAGGACCTCGATCCGAAACTCCTATTGTGGGACATGCACCGCAACATCGACCACGCCGCCGTCCCGGGCGGGCGGACCGTGGTCCGGTTCAGTTTCCCGGACGCACCAGCTAAGGCTCGTGATTGGTGGATGGTGATTACCGCCGATGACGCTGACGTGTGCGATGTGGACCCCGGTCACCCGGTGGCCGTGACAGTGAGGGCCAGCCTGCGCCGCATGGTCGAGGTCTGGCGCGGCGACTCAGGGTGGTCCGACGCCCTTCGTTCAGGCGAAATCGAAGTGAGCGGTCCCGAAGCACTTCGCCGGGCCCTGCCGCTGTGGTTCACGCTATCGGTGTTCGCTTCGGTTCCTCGGCCTGCGTAGCGTCTCAACGGCTGCGATCGTCCTGCCCAAGAGCACTCGACGTTCAGAGCTTCCGGCTTTGACGACTGCACCGCTGACTGGCGCACAATAACGCCGACGCATTGCCCATAGCCGGAACCAGGTTCCCCGCTCACAGGTGGCAGTTACCGAGTGGACTCCCCTGGCTACCTGGCCTAGCTGTAGTGACCCGGTAGGTCGTTTACCCGGCTGATGGGAGATTTCCCCCCAAGGGCGGTGTGGCTACGGTGATGATTGTAGACATGCAGGAATTCATTGAAGGCGTTGACCCGCTCCGCCTCTGAGGCGTAGGGCCGGACGTAGGCCCATTCCTCGAGCATGGTGCGGTTGAACCGCTCCACCTTGCCGTTGGTCTGAGGTCGATATGGCCGGGTCTTGCGGTGCTTGATGTCACCGAGGGCCTGGTCAAAGAGCTTGCTCCGATAGCAGCTCCCGTTGTCCGTGAGGACCTCTTCGATGGTGACTCCCATCTCGCCAAACCACGACGCTGCCCGCAGCCAGAAGTCAGATGCCGTCTCCTTGCGCTCGTCGCCCAGGATCTCCGAGTAGGCCAACCGGCTGTGATCGTCGACGGCCGAGTGAATGAATCCGTAGCCGATCCCTCTTCGGGTGTCATTGTGCTGCTTTCCAACTTGCCGCCCCACGACCTTCCAGCCCCCGCCATCGGGGATCCTGCCCAGCTTCTTGATGTCGACGTGGACCAGCTCACCGGTCCGCTCCCGCTCATAGCGACGGATCACCTGTCCCGTTGGCCTGTCCATCCACGACAGCCGGTGAATCCCTAGCCGGGTCAGAACCCGATGCACCGTCGAAGGTGGAACCCCCAGCCGGTAACCGATGCGGGCCGGGCCCAGCTTCAAGGTCCGACGGAGCTCCTCGATCTGCGCCTCCATCACCGGAGAGGTCTGGTGAGGACAGGACCTTGGCCGACTCGAGCGATCCACTAGGCCTTCAGCGCCGAGCTCGTCCCACCGGTGCCACCACTTGTAGGCGGTGGGGCGGGAGATGCCCATCTCGGCCGCTACATGGGCCACCGGACGTCCCGTTTCGATCCGCATAACCATGGTCAATCGGCCAATCGGCGTCAGCCGAGCGTTAGCGTGCATTTGAGCCCTCCTGGGAGTTGTGTGGGTGTTCTAGACAGCTCCACATTGCTCCTGGGGGCTCACCTCATTGGTGGACCAGTGTCAACAACGCTCATGGTCACTGCAGCTAGTCCACACCGTGTTCACATTGCGCTACGCCCGTACCTTCTATTCCAAGCCAATAGGGGGCATCGACTTCAGTGAGGAAGACCCTCCTACCTATCTGGACTTCGCCTACTTGGCTTTGACCATCGGAATGACGTTTCAGGTTTCCGACACGAATCTGACGACCAAGTCAATACGAAGGATCGCTCTTGCCCACGCGATGCTCTCCTACTTGTATGGAGCGGTGATTGTCGCTCTGGTCATCAACGTGGTCTCCAGTCTCCTTCACTAAACCTCTGTGCAAGGTCGGGCGGGGCTAAAGTCGCGGTATGCCAGACTTCGCAGACATTGAGCAAGAGGCGAAGGACCATGGCAAGTTGATAGACGAGGAAGTCGCCGAGGTCGAGAGAGAGGCCGACAAGGCAGCCGGTAGCCAGGTTCACGGGTTGATCGACAAGGTGGCCGAGGGTGTCGAGAAGAAGGTTGCCGGCGAGCAGGGAAACGAAACTTCCGGCCAGTAACGGCTCCCCGGGTCAGTCGAGTTGACACGTGGGTTCCGGCGTTGATCGCCCTCGCCTAACCCCCTCGCCGAGCGTTCCAAGGCGGGGCCGATCGCCTGCGGAGGGGGCCGTTCTCTAGGTGTAGGTGTCGTCGCGCCGGACCACGTTTCCTCGTCCATCGTCAACCACTGTGCGGTGTCGCCGGAAGTTGGTAGACACCAGCCCGATGATCGACAGGAGTGCTCCGACCGCTCCCACGATCATCAGGATGATTCCAATGGTGTGGACGTTAAATCCATGCTGGTTTGGACTCACAGTGAGCGCGAAATTCAGAACGGCACCGACCGCAAAAGCAATGATGCTCGCTACCAGTCCACCAACCATGTCTGACCCCTTTCACTATTTGAGCTGGGCTCGCCTGAGATCTTTCCATGAACGCCCGAACGGGGGGTGGATCATTGCGGGCCTCAGATATCTCTATGGAGGGAATCGGCTCACCGGCGGCTTAACTTGAGCAGATCCCCGAGTCGCTCACCATCACCACGTCCGGCCGCACCTGACACCCACGCCGATCGTTTTTGGTCCACAGGGGCGCTTCACGACCTTGGATAGTTCTGCAGCGCCGTTACGGCGTAGCTGCCCCACGTTGCGGAACGAGGGCCTGTCGTCCGAGTAGTAACGGACATGTCCCCAAATGTCCTCCGATCCCCTTGGAGTCGCCTGCCCGACAACGCCGGGTCAGCGGCGGTTATCGACTGGGCCTGACCGCACTTTGAGGCGGCCCTCCGGCGCTGTTTCGGGCGGATCCACTGTCCTCTCGGGTTTGTTCAGGCGCAGGACTCCTGTGAGTGAGGACCTTTGCCTCTAACTGGCCTTAGCCGCCGGTGTCACGCT
>Ga0209385_1000104_pt1 | contig 30380 bp, 26 predicted proteins | sample NGEPerB_FD_184506 | JGI IMG/M metagenome (GOLD analysis project Ga0209385, IMG submission 184506) | Arctic peat soil microbial communities from the Barrow Environmental Observatory site, Barrow, Alaska, USA - NGEE PermafrostAB12-B... | ecosystem: Environmental > Terrestrial > Soil > Wetlands >... | reverse complement strand
GGCGATGAGGCCTCGGGCGGTCGTCCGCAGCGCGCGGTGCATGGAAATCGGCATGACTTGTTCTCTCCTCCTAAGCCGGATGTTTCGAATGACGAAAAGGATAATGGAATACTTCGGGCAGTTCAACGGATGATGCGCTTGAATCATATGCCGTGTTTACACACAGAGGGCGAGATCCGACAGGAGGCCGACGGCAAACGCTGCGAGACACGTCGCGACGACGCCCGGCCACCCGAAGGCCTGCCACGCGTAGCCCGGCAAGACCGAGCCAAACGTCGCCCCGAGGTAGTAGAAAGTCGTGTAGAGCGCTCCCGCTCCACCCTTGGCCTCCCGGGCGGTCGTGTTCACGAACGCGGGGGCGGTGCCTTGGACGAAGAACATCCCGACACAGAGGACGACGAGCGACACGATCACGACGGGAAGCGAGCGAACGAGACTCAGGGTCGCAGCTCCGGCGGCGATGAGGAATCCCACCGCCATGAGGGCTCTCCGCCCGAAACGCCCCGACATTCTTCCCACGACCACGGACGTCAGGACGCCGGCGCCGTAAACGAGATAGATCGCGGAAATCGAAGCGGTCGACAGGCCGAACGGGGCGGCGGCGAGGTAGTAGGGGAGGTACGTGAAGATCCCGATGAACCCGAAGAAGACCGAGCCCCCGATGAGAAAGCCGCCCACGAGGCGGCGGTCGCGGAGGTGCGAGGCCATTTCGCGAAACGCCAGGCCGATCGAAACAGGACCCCCGCGCGGAGACGGGGGAAGGAGGCGCGCCATCGCCAGCGCCCCGGCGAGCGTCAGGGCTCCGAACACGAGGAACGGCGCCCGCCAGCTCAGGTGGCTCGCGATCCAGCCACTCACCACGCGCCCCATGAGCCCGCCCGTCACGGATGCGCCGACCCATCCCCCCACGGCCGGTCCCAGCTTCTCTCCGGCGAACTGGTCGCCGAGGTAGGCGACGGCGACCGCCGTGACACCCGGCAGGAGGATCCCCTGCAGCGCGCGGAGGAAAATGAGCACCGAAAGCGTCGGCGCCCCTGCGCACAGGAGCGTCGGGAGGGCGAGCAGCGCGCAGCTCCAGACCATCACCGGCTTGCGGCCGAAGGAGTCCCCGAGCGGGCCCCACGCGTTCGAGACGAGCGCGATCATGAGGACGACGACCGAGATCGTGAGTGCGGCCGTCGGTGCCGGGACGCCAAACTCGCGGGAGAGCAGCGGCAGGATCGGCTGCGTGATGTAGATGTCCGCGAACACCGTGACGGTCGCAAAGAACAGGGCGGCGAGGCCCAGGCGGCCGGCGTCGGGAGAGAGGCCGCCCGCCATCGCCTTCTCAGAGCCCGAGGTAGGCCTGCCGGATGCGCGGGTCGTCCAGAAGCTCGGCGGCGGACCCCGTCTGGACGATGCGGCCCGTTTCGAGGACGTAGCCGCGGTGCGCGTGCTCGAGGGCGACCTGGACGTCCTGTTCCACGAGGAGCACGGTCGTGCCTTCCCGATTGATCTCGGTGATGAGGTCGAGCAGGCTATCCACCACGAGCGGCGCAAGCCCGAGCGACAGCTCGTCGATGAGGAGGAGACGCGGGCGGCTCATGAGCCCGCGCCCGATCGCGCACATCTGCTGCTCGCCACCGGAGAGACGTCCCGCGAGCTGGCCGGCCCGCTCCTTGAGGCGCGGGAGGAGCGAGAAGACGCGTTCAAAGTCCTGCTCGATTCGCTCGGCGTCGCGGCGCAGGTAGACGCCCTGCATGAGGTTTTCCTTCACGGTCAATCCCGCGAACAGGCGCCGGCCCTGCGGCACGTGGACGACGCCCGCGCCGACGACCTCTTCCGGGCGCGCGGCCGTGATGTCGCGGCCGGCGAAGCGCACGGAGCCGCCCATCGGCTTCAGAAGCTGGGAAATGGTCCAGAGGAGCGTCGTCTTGCCGGCGCCGTTTGCGCCGATCAGGGCGACGACTTCCCTGTCCTTCACCTCGAGGGAGACGTCCCTCAGGATCTGGACTTCGCCATAGCCGGAGGCGAGGCCTTTCACCTCCAGCAGCGTGTCTCCCGCCGGGGCGGGGGGTGCCTTCAGAGACGTGCCCGGCTCTATGGGGGCGTTCACGTCGCCGGCGGCCTGCGTGCGGTGCGCGTACCGCTCGCCAAGATAGGCCTCGATGACGGCCGGGCTCTCGACGATGTCTTTCGGGTTTCCCTCGGCGATTTTGCGGCCGTAATGCAGCACGACGAGCCGGTCCGAAATCCCCATGATCGCCTTCATGACGTGCTCGATCACGAAGAGCGTCACGCCGCTCCGGTTGATCGAGAGAATCAACTCCATCGCCTTTTCGATCTCGGACTGGTTGAGGCCCGCCATGACCTCGTCGAGGAAGAGGAGCTGGGGGTCCATGGCGAGCGCTTTGGCGAGCTCGAGGCGCTTGAGGTCGAGGATCGTCAGCTCCGTGGCCGTGCGGCCCCGCATCTCCGCGAGGCCCACGCGCTCGAGAACCTCGTCGGCCTCGTGCCGCGCCTGTGCCGCGCTGCGGCCCTTTCCGCGCGCGCCGAACATCGCCCCGGTCGCGACGTTCTCGCGCACGGTGAGCTGCCGGAGCGGCTTGACGACCTGAAATGTCCGCGCCATGCCGAGGCGCCCGATGCGATAGCTCGGAGTCTTCGTGATGTCCTGGCCGTTGAAAACGATCGTGCCCGCCGTCGGCTTGTCGAGACCGGTCATGCAGTTCACGAACGTCGTCTTGCCCGCCCCGTTCGGGCCGATGACGCCGAGAATCTCGCCGCGGCGGATCGTGAGGTCGATTCCGTCGACGGCGGCGAGGCCGCCGAACCTCTTCGTGATTCCGCGGGCTTCGAGGATGGAGTCGCCTGGAATCCGCCGTACGGGAGAGGGAAGCGCGCTCATCACGTCACCCGGTGGGCGCGCACGTTCGCGAGGAGATCCGACATTCGGAACGGACGCTCGCCGCGCTGGCGCTTTCGGGCGAGCACCGTCATGAGACCGCGCGGCAGGAACACGATGAAGAGCACGATGATGAGGCCGAGAACCGTCGGATGGAGCTCGAGGAACTTGCTCCATACGTAGGTCGAGAGGAGCTGGTAGACGGCGGCGCCGAGCACGGGACCGAGAACCGTTCCGGCGCCGCCGATGATCGTCGCGATGATCATCTGGAGCGTGTAGTCGATCCTGAAGAAGTCCCCCGGCGTCACGTGGATGTTCTGGTAGGCCGTGAGGCCTCCGGCCAGGGCTGCGAAGACGGCGGAGAGCGCGTAGGCGATGACCTTGAAGAAGGTCGTGTTGATCCCGAGCATGCGCGCGGCGTCCTGGTCCTCCCGAATGGCCACGCACCCGTTTCCGAGCTTCGAGCGGGAGAACGCCCACGTGAGGGCGAGGCCGCCGATCACGAGCGCGAGCGCCGTGTAATAGAAGAACTCGCCCTCTGTCTTGAGCGGTAGGTCGATGCCCGTCGACCCATCCGTCACGCTGTCCCAGGTGTCGGCTACCTGCGAGAGGGCCTCGGCGACGCCGAGCGTCGCGATGGCGAAGTAATGCCCCTTCAGGCGCAGGATGGGGAGGCCGAGGAGGATCGCGACGAGCGCCGAAAGGAGGGCGCCTGCGGCGAGCGCGGGGAAGAACGGGACGTGCCACTTCCCGATCATGAGGAGCCCCGTCGTGTACGCGCCAATCCCGAAATACGCCACGTTCCCGAACGCGGCGTACCCCGTATAGCCCCCGATGAAGTTCCAGCCCTGCGCCATGAGCGCGAGGATGAGAAAGCGCGTGTACGTCAGGAGCTTGTAGCTCGAGACGAACCTCGGCAGGACGACGAGGAGCGCCAGGAGAAGGGCGAAGGCCGCGACCTGAGTGCCTCTCTTCAAACGGTCTTTCCGGCGATGCCCTGCGGGCGCAGGATGAGAAGGAGCACGAGGATTCCGAACGTCACGGCGCGTGACAGCGAGGGAAGGCGCGCGCCGACGAAGACGTCCACGAAGGCGAAGATCGCCGCGCCAATCACGACGTTCGCGACGTTGCCGAGGCCCCCGAGGACGCAGATCGCGAAAGCCCTCTGGGTATACGTTCCGCCGAGCGTCGGGTCGAATGGCACGATCATGGAGAGCAGCGAACCGGCGGCGCCGGCCATGCCCGCGCCGATCGCGAACGTCGCCGCGTAAATCGTGGCGACCTTCACGCCCGTCAAGCGCGCGGCGTCGAGGTCCATTCCGGTCGCGCGGATCGCGCGTCCGACCCGGGTCATCTTCAGGTACCAGGCGAGGCCCGCGACGAGGACGAGGGAGACCGCGAGCGCGCCGAGGCGGATGTAGGGCACGCGCACCGGCCCGAGCGTGAACCCGGTGCCGCTGTAGGCGGTCGTGACGGATCGGAGGTCCGCTTTGAAGAAGTAGTTGATGAGGTTGACGATCAGGAGCTCGAGCCCGAACGTGAGGAGGAACGTCGCGAGAAGCGGCGCCCGGATGACCTGATTGATGAGCCCGAGCTGGATTCCCCAGCCCAGCGTGAAGAGAGCGAGCATCGCAATGGGGATGGACAGAAACGGGTCGACGCCGAGCAGCTCGTGCAGAAAGAACGTGATGTAGGCGCCGAGCACGATGAACGCCCCGTGCGCGAGGTTCACGATGTTCATGATTCCCCAGACGAGCGAGAATCCCAGCGCGACGAGCGCCAGGATTCCGCTCAGGAGAAGGGCGTTGACGAAGATCTGGCCGAGCTCGGCCCCGCCCACGCGTCTACTTCCGCTTGTCCCAGGCCGGCATCGGGTAGAGGGCGTCCTTTTCCGCCACGGACGACGGGAAGACCGTGTATTTGTGGCCGTCCGGCTGGAGCTGCTCGATCGCCATCGGCTTGAACGTGTTGATGCCGCGGCTGTCGAATTTGATCTGGCCGTAGAACGTCATGATGTCCAGGGCGGCGATCGCGTCGCGTACCTTCGCCGGGTCGAGCGTGCCCGCGTTCTCGATCGCGCGGCAGAACGCGATGACGGCGGCCGAGGACTCCGCGACCTGGTAGGGGATGTCCCCGTACTTCGGGTTCTTCGCCCGGAAGGCCACGGCGTAGCCCTTCGGCGTTTTCCACGGGTCGCCGCCGTTGTATTTGAGAGCCTCGGTCCACTGCGTGGAGCCGAAGATGTAGTCGGCGTTCGACTTCAGGTTCGCGCGAAACTCCGGCGAGGACGGCCCGACCGAAAACCCCATCGCCTTCGGCGAGACGCCGAGGTCCTTCGCCTGCTTCACGATGAGAAGCGAGTCCTGCAAGTGCCCGGCGCCGAGCACGATGTCCGGATTCTTGCCCTTGATTTCAGTCAGCAGCGCGCTGACGTCCTGCGTGCCCGACGGGTAGAGCTCCTGGTAGACAACGTTGAGGCCCCTCTCTCGCGCGTAGTCCGCCGCGCCGCCCGCGACTTCTTTCGAGAATGGCTCGTTCTCCCCGAGCACCGCCACAGTCCTGACGCTCTTGTCCTTGGACATGACGAGGTCGATGAGGCCCTTGAGGTAGAGCTTGGCGGGGGAGAGCACCGCGAACGTGTACTTGTAGCCCTTGCTGAAAATCGACTCGGCCGAGCCGTTCGCCTCGATCATCGGGATCTTGTACTTCTCGCAGATCGGCGCGGCCGTGCCCGACGGCGCCGATCCGTACGGGCCGAGGATGAACGTGACCTTGTCCTCGTTGATCAGCTTCTCGATGAGCTGGGCCGTGCTCTCGGACTTGGACTCGTCGTCGTAGTACTTCACGGCGATCTTGTATTTCTTTCCGCCCAAAACGATCCCGCCCTGGGCGTTGACCGTCTCGACGGCGAAGTTGTAGCCGTCGCGCGTGTACTCGCCTTCCTTGGCGGTCTTCCCGGTGAGCGAGACGGCTGCTCCGAATGAGATCGTGTCCTCGGCGAGCGCGGGGAACGTCCCGAGGACGAGCGCGAGTGCGGGCAGGGCGAGCAGCGCGGTACGCTTCATGGGATGCCTCCTGTGACCATGGTGTTCAGCTTTGTGCACGAACTATACCCGAGGAAACTTTACGCGAGGAGAGGGAAAGGCGGGACGGCGTGACGGATAGAAAGCGGTTCGTCGGGGTGTGGGAGCTTCAGGAGATTGAAGATTTCTTTGAAGGGAAGAGGGGACCCGCCCCGGGATTCGAGAGAGCCGCCGGGCTGCTGATTTACGTCGAATCGGGCGAGATGTCGGTCCACTTTGCCGGCGCCTCGCGAATTCCCTTTCTAAGAGAATTCTCTCCGACCCCCTCGGAACTGGCCGCGGCGGGCGCTGCGTATGGGGGATACGCGGGGCGCTGGGAGCTCGACGAGAGCCGCCGCGAAGTGCTGCATCACGTCGAGACGGCCTTCGTCCCGAACCGCATCGGCCTCACGATCCGGCGCTCTTACTCATTCTCGGAAAATCTTCTTCTCCTCCGCCCCATCGCGCTCTCGCCGCAGGACGCCGCTCCCGATCGCGTCCTTCGTTGGCGGAGGCGAAGCTAGAGGCCGAGGTACGCCTGGCGGACGTTGTCGTCTGCGAGCAGCGCGGCGCCCGTGCCACTGAGCACGATGCGCCCGTTCTCGAGCACGTACGCGCGGTCCGCGATCGAGAGCGTCTTGAAGACGTTCTGCTCGACGAGGAGAACCGTCACGCCCGCGTCGTGGACGTCCTGAATGACCTTGAAGATGTCGGCGACGAGGATCGGGGAGAGGCCGAGGGACGGCTCGTCCAGCATGAGGAGGCGCGGCTTCCCCATGAGCCCGCGCGCAATCGCGGCCATCTGCTGTTCGCCGCCGGAGAGCGTCCCTGCCTGCTGCTTCTCGCGCTCCTTCAGCCTCGGGAAGATTGTGAACACCTTCTCGAGCATCTCCGGGCGGGTCTTCTTCGCCTCGGGCGTGAGCGCCCCGAGGAGCAGGTTCTCCTTCACGGTCATCTCCGGGAACAGCCGGCGCGCCTCAGGCACGTGCGCGATGCCGAGACTGACCATGTCGTGCGGTGCTCGCGTGTGGATCGGGGCGCCCTCGTAGTAGACCCCCCCCTTTCGCGGTTTGAGAAGGCTGGAGATCGTCGCGAGCGTCGTGCTCTTGCCCGCGCCGTTGGCGCCGATAAGGGCCACGATCTCGCCCTTCTTCACCTCGAAGGACACGTCCCAGAGAACCTGCACGTCCCCGTACGCGACGTCGATGCAGTCGATCCTAAGCATGGGCGACCCCGAGATAGGCCTCGACGACCTGGGGGTTGTTGGCGACCTCCTGCGGCGTCCCCTCGGCAATCTTCTCGCCGTAATTGATGCAGATCAGGCGGTGCGAGATAGCCATGATGACGCGCATGTTGTGCTCGATGATGAGGATCGTGATGCCGGTCTCGTGGATCTTCTTCACGATCGCATTCGTCTTCTCGACCTCGGTCGGGTTCAGGCCGGCGAAGTTCTCGTCCAGCAGGAGGACTTCCGGCTTGGTCGCGAGCGCACGTGCCATCTCGAGGCGTTTGCGCATCCCAAGAGGGAGGCTGCCGGCCGGCACGTCGCGCCACGCGTCCATCTCGGTGAAGGTCGTGGCCTCCAGCGCGGTCTTCCGCGCCTCCTCGCGATGATTGGTCCGCGAGAAGGCCGAGACCATCACGTTGTCCAGGACCGACAGCCGTGCGAGGGGCTTGACGACCTGAAACGTCCGGGCGAGACCGAGGTGGCAGACAGTGTGCGGCTTCAGGCCATCGATCCTTTTTTCCTTGAAGAGGATCGTGCCGCCGGTTGGCGGGTAGAAACCGTTGATCAGGTTGAAAATCGTGGTTTTCCCGGCGCCGTTCGGCCCGATGAGGCCGAGGATCTCCCCCTTGTTCAGCGAGAACGTCATATGGCCGACGGCCTGGAGCCCGCCGAAACGCTTCGTAACGTCCTTCAGCTCGAGGAGCGCCGTCATGCCACGGCCTCTGCTCCCCGCGCCCGGCGTCTGCGCGCCCGGCGATCCGCCAGTGTGCCGACGATGCCGTTCGGGAAGTAGATGATGATCGCGATGATCAGGACGCCGAAGAAGAGGAGGTGTCCCGATCCCACCCAGACGCGGAAGATCTCGGAGACCAGGATGAAGATCACGGCCCCGACCGCCGGCCCCCACTTCGTCGCGGCGCCGCCGAGCATCGTGACGAGGATCACCATGATCGAGATGTCCGGAAGCGAGAACACGATGCCCGGGTCGATGAACCCCATGTAGTTCATGTAGAAGGCGCCGGCGGCTCCCGTGAAGAAGGCGCTGATGAGGAGCGAGAGCAGCTTGAACTTCGTCGTATCGATTCCGAGCGATTCGGCGCAGTCCTGATCCTCGCGGATGGCGAGGAAGTAGTAGCCCGGCTTGGTGTGCATCACCCACCGGATCACCCCGAGGTTCACGGCCGCCAGGCCGAACGCGATGTAGTAGTAGTACGTCTTGGTGTTGAAGGCAGGGATCAGAAGGATCCCTTCGGCGCCGTTTGTGAGCCGATTCCAGTTGACCGCCACGATGCGCAGGACCTCGGAGAGCGCGAGGACGGACAGCGAGAAATACGATCCACGGAGACGGAAGCAGATCCAGCCGATGACGGCCGCCACGAGCGCGGCCATGAGGCCGCCGAGGAGGAGGCCCCACCAGGCGGTCGAGGCCGACAGGCCGGACTTCACCATGATGCCCGCGGTGTAGGCCCCGACGCCGAAGAAGGCGGCGTGACCGTAGGAAATCTGGCCCGTGTAGCCGCCGAGGAGGTTCCAGCTCTGCCCGAGGACGATCCACATGAGCGAAAGGATGAACATGTGGAGGAGGTACGGGTTCTGCGTCAGCAACGGGATCAGGAGGACGGCGGCGATCGGGAGAAGACCAATGAGATTCTTCCTCGACATGTCTCGCCCTTCAGGCCCGCCCCCTGCCGAGGAGGCCGCGGGGCATGAAGATCAGGACGAGGACGAAAATGATGAAGCCGAAGGCGTCCTTGTACCCGAGCGAGATGTAGACGGAGCCGAGCGACTCCGCGAGCCCGAGCACGAGGCCTCCCAGGACGGCGCCCGGAATGTCTCCGAGGCCGCCGAGGATGGTGATGACGAACGCCTTGCTCGTGAACTGGCCCCCGATCTGCGGGTAGAGGTAGTAGACCGGGTCGAGGAGCGCGCCCGCCGCTCCGACGAGCGCGGCTCCGATCCCGAACGTGATGTAGGTGATTCGCTTCGTGTTGATCCCCATCAGCGCGGCGGCACGCTTGTCCTGGGCGGTGGCGCGGATCATCCGCCCGGTGTCGGTCTTCGCAAGGAAGATGAAGAGCGAGGCGCCCAGGACTCCCGCGATGCAGAAGGCGATGAGAAACGGATAGCTGAAGGAGAGCGAGATCGTCTGTCCGCCGAGCTTGAGGTCCCAGTAGATCGTCTTGCTGGCATAGGAGACGGGCACGGAACGGTAGTTCGCCGTGAAGAGGAGCAGCGCGAGATTCGAGAGGACGAGGCCGAGGCCGACGGTCAGCAGAACCTGGCCCTGAGGCAGCACGGTGTCGGCTTCCATCACGGGCGAGAGGAGGAACTTCTGGACGCCCACGCCCAGGAGGAACATCAACGGGAAAACGATGAGGAGCGAAGCGTAAGGATCGATCTTCGCGAGCGTGAAGGCCCAGAACGTGATGTACATCGCCACCATCATCAGCTCGCCGTGCGCGAGGTTGATGATCTTCATGACCCCCATGATGAGAGACATTCCGAGGCCGATCAGCGCGTAGAGCCCCCCGAGGAGGACCCCGGAGATGAGCACCTGGCCCAGGAGCTCGAGCTGTCCGGCGACCTGTGGCGACATCGCGGCGTGTCTACTTCCGATCGCGCCAGTGCGGGACGGGGTAGATCGCCTTGGCCGAGGCGGCGTCCGGAGGATAGACCGTCTCGAACTTCTTGTTCTGCACCTGCAGGACGAGCGTTTCCATCCTGTTCTGGTTCGTGAACTTGCCCCAGGAGATGAACTTGACCGGTCCGAAGGCGGTCATCATGTTCGTTGCGGCCAGCGCGGCGCGCAGGTCTTCGGGGGTCCAGGTCTTCGCTCGCTTCAACGTGTCGGCGAGCACGTACGCCGCCGCATAGGCCTCCGCTCCGTGATAGTCGGGGTCCTTGCTGTACTTCGCCTTGAAGTTGTCGAAGAAGGCCTTCGCGCCGGGATACTTGACCTGCGGCGTCCAGAGCGTTCCGGAGAGCGCGTCCTCCGAGGCATCGGCCGCGTTCTGCAGGAACTCCGGGAGCGTGAAGCCGGCGGCCCCGCCGATGAACGCCTGGGGGTTGATGTCGAGCTCCTTGCTCTGGCGCATCAGGAGCGAGGCGTCCATGAGGTACGAGACCATGTAGATGACGTCCGGCCGGAGTGACTTCACCTTCTGCAGGATCGGCTTGAAGTCGACGCCGCCCGCCTGGTAGCCCTCGTCGAGGACGACCTTGATGCCGTTCGCCTCGCAGTATTCCTTCATGGCCCTCGAGGTGGACGTGCCGAAGTCGGTGTTCTCGTACAGCAAGGCGATCGATTTCGGCTTGCCGACGGTCCCCCAGAGCCCGTAGAGCCCCTGGTTGTAGAGGGTCGACGGCGGGTTCAGGCGGTAGACGTACTTCCAGCCCTGCTGCGTGATCTTGTCCGCGGCGCCCGTCACGACGAGATAGGGCACCTTGTACTTCTCGGCCACGCCGGCGACGGCGTAGCTGCACTGGCTCGAGTACTCGCCGACGACGATCGGATCCTTGTCGATCGTGATGAACTTTTCGACGATCGCGGTGGCCGTCTCGGGTTTGCCGCCCGAGTCCTGGATGTCCAGGACCAGGTTCGTTCCCTTCACGCCGCCCTTCGCGTTGATCTCGTTTACGGCCATCTCGTAGGCCTGCTTCTCCATCTCGCCGAACTTCGCTTCCGCGCCCGTCAGCGGAAGGGGCACGCCGACCTTGAAGGTCTTGCCCTGGGCGAGCAGGAGAGAGGCGCTCATGCCGCCGACGAGGAGCGCGAGTGTCACCAGTTGCATGGGGCGTGGTTTCGTCATTTTCCACCTCCTAAGGTTGGTTTCGTACGTCCGGGCATCTTTGGCCGGTGGGACGCGCAGTTGCGATGATTCGGATGAACTAATCTCCCGTGGAGGTGGTTTTTATGCTGGCTGACAAGCTTATCGCGATCATCGGATCCGGAACCATGGGACGGACCATCGCCTCGGGACTGCTGAAGTCCGGGAAAGTGAAACCCTCTCAGGTGCGTGCGACCGCCCGGACGAAGGCCAGCGCCGAGAAGGTCGCGAAGGAGCTTTCCGTCGCCTGCACGACGGTGAATGCCGAGGCCGTCGAGGGGGCCGACCTCGTGATCCTCTGCGTCAAGCCGAAGGACGTCGCGAAGGCCGCCGACAGCCTCCACGCTGGCGGCAACCGCCCGCTCGTCCTTTCGATCGCGGCCGGTATCAGCACGGCTTTCCTGGAAGGCCTCTTCGAGGCCGGGACGCCCGTGCTGAGGGCCATGCCGAACACGCCGTGCCTCATCGGAAAGGGCATGACGGTTCTCGCGAAGGGGAATCACGCCACGGACGACCACATCGCGCTCGCCACGGAAGTCTTCGCTCCCCTGGGCCGTGTCCTCGAGCTGGAGGAGAAGCACATGGACACCGTGACGGGCCTCTCGGCGAGCGGCCCTGCCTTCGTCTACATCATCATCGAAGCGCTCGCGGACGGCGGAGTCATGCGCGGGCTGCCGCGGAACGTCGCGACGACTCTCGTCGCCCAGATGACGCTCGGCGCGGCGGAGATGGTTCTGACCACGGGCCGTCATCCCGCGGCGCTCAAGGACGACGTGACGACGCCGGCCGGGTGCACGATCGCCGGCATCCTCGCGCTGGAGGACGGGCGTATCCGGTCGGTCCTCGCGCGCGGCGTCGAGACCGCGGCGCGGGTCGCCGGGGAGCTTGGAAAGTAGGGTCTAGTCCGTCTCGACGGCGACGCCGCTCCAGGACTTCATGAGCTCGGCCCGGAGGGCCTCGGGAACGAGCCCCTCGACGCGCATGACGAGCTCGCGCTTTCCCGGCGGGACTTTCGACGTCGACGACAGGATCGAGAAGATCGTTCCGCCTTGCGCGCGGATCGTATCGGCGACCTCGCGGATGCTCCCCGCACGGTCGGGGATCACGAGGTTCACGCGCGTGCGCTTCTTCGAGGCGCCCGTGACGTCGACGAGCGCCCGGAACACGTCGCCCTCGGTCAGGATTCCGACGAGATTGCCCTTGTCGTCCAGGACAGGCAGGCCCTCCACGCGTTTTTCGAGCATGATCGCCGCTGCTCGCTCGATCGGGGTCTCGGGGCTGACCGTCCAGGGCTTCTTCGTCATCACGTCGGCGATCTTCAGCTTGTCGAGGACCGCGTGAAGCTCCCAGATGTCGAGCGTCGTGGCCCGGGAGGGTGAGACGTCCTTCAGATCGCGATCGGACACGATCCCGACGAGCTTTCCGCTCTCGTTCACGATCGGGATCCGGCGGATGCGTTTCTCCTTCATGAGGTGGATCGCGACCGAGATCGAGTCGGTCGGCTGGAGCGTGACGACCTTCGGGGACATCCACTTCGAGACGCGCATGGCGAACCTCCGTCGGTACGTGAATTCAACCGGGAATGCCCGCGCGGAGCGATGATTCCCCTGAATCAGGCGCCGGGCCCCGGGGGGCTCTGGAGCTCGAGGCCGGGGCGCCCGGGGCCGAGCCCGAGCGCCACCTCGACCTCCTCGGCGGGAACGGGCCGGCCGAACAGGAAGCCCTGGACGTCCGGGCAGCCGAGAGCGCCGAGCAGGGTGGCCTGCTCCTCCGTCTCGACGCCCTCGGCCGTCACGTCGAGGCCGAGGTTGCTCGCCATCGCAATGATCGTCGCGACGATGGCCTTGTCTTTCTCGTCGTGGGCCATCCCGGCCACGAAGGACTGGTCGATCTTCAGGCGCCGGATGGGAAAGTGCTTGAGGTAGTTCAGCGAGGAGTGGCCGGTTCCGAAGTCATCCATCGAAATCTGGACACCGAATTCCGTCAGCTCGGTGAGCATCCTGACCGTGTGCGTCACGTCCTGCATCGCGATACTCTCGGTGATCTCGAGTTCCAGGGAAGCCGGGGGCAGGCCCGTCTCCTCGACGATGAGCCTCACGGCTGCGGCGAAGTCGCGCTGATGAAACTGGCGCGCCGACACGTTCACGGACACGCGGAGGTTCGGAGCGCCGCGGACCTGCCACGACCGGGCCTGCTCGCACGCACGTCTCAGGACCCACTCGCCCACGCGGGTAATGAGGCCGACGTCCTCGGCGAGGGGAATGAACTCGCGCGGCGACAGGATGCCCTTCTCGGGATGGCGCCAGCGGACGAGCGCCTCGACGCCGATGGGAACGCGCGTGGCGAGGCGCAGGATGGGCTGATAATGAAGCACGAATTCGCCCCGGGGCAGGGCGCGCCGGAGCCCGCTTTCCATCGCGGCGCGCTCCTGTGACTGCTCCTGCATCTTCCGTGTGAAGAACTGGAAGGTGTTGCGGCCGGTCTCCTTCGCGCGGTACATCGCGGTGTCCACGTTCGCGACGAGCATCTCGGCGTCCTGGCCGTCACCGGGGTAGAGGCCTATCCCGATGGACGCCTCGATGAACAGCTCGCGCTTCTGGATCAGGAAGGGCTCGGACAGGACCTCCAGGATCTTGCGCGCCATCGTGGCTGCGTCGTTCTCGCGCGCGATGCCGTTCAGGAGAAGCAGGAACTCGTCCCCGCCCACGCGCGCCACCGTGTCATCCGCCCGGATGCAGCGCCGGAGACGGTCAGCGGCCTTGACGAGAAGCTCGTCGCCTGCCGAGTGGCCGACCGTGTCGTTCACGCGCTTGAAATGGTCGAGGTCGAGGAACATCACCGCGAGCGACTGGCCCCGGCGATGCGCGTGCAGGATCGCGAGCGAGAGCCTGTCGTTGAACAGCACTCTGTTCGGCAGGTCGGTCAGCGCATCGTGATTCGCTTGGTGCCAGCGCTGCTGCTCGGCGCGTTTGCGGTCGGTTATGTCGATGAGGCTGCCTTCCATCACGGGGTCGCCCCCGCCTTCGGCCGCGAGGAGCGTCTCGTTCGCGAGGACCCACACTGCTGTGCCGTCCTTACGCTTCAGGGAGAGCTCGAAGTTGACGAGAACTCTCTGGTGTGCAAGCCGGGCCAGGAAGGACTCTCGGTCGGAAGGCTCGGCATAGAGGTCGAGCGCGGAAACCTTGAGGACGTCTTCGCGGGAGGGATAGCCGAGGATACGGGCGAAGGCCGAATTGCAGTCGAGAATCCTGCCGTCGAGCGTCGTCCGGAAAAGGCCGGCGAGGTTTCGTTCGAAGAGCAGCCGGTAACGGCGCTCGGAAGAGCGGAGCGCCTCGTCGTGCCGGCGGAGCAGTCGCGCGATCAAGGCCGAAGCCCCGACTGAAAGGGCCCCCAGGAGGCCGGTCATGACGAGAATCGCGACGATCAGCCGGCCGCGAGCCCAGCGCGTGGCCTGGAAGATGGCCGCGGAAAAAGCGTCCTCGAGGGCGGTGGCGCGCTCGTTGAGCCGGTCGATCTCCTTCGCGAACGCCGCGCGAGCCGGCGGCGGGAGAGGCATCGGGGCGTCGTGGATCCGCGTGCCGAGATCGATCATCTCGTCGACGAGAAGGTCGGCGCGCTCCCAGACCTCGATCGCGCGGGAGAAGACGGGGACGTTCTGGTAACGCAGGAAGAGCTGGGCCATCTCGTCCACGCTGGACAGGCTGTTGCGGCCTTCGAGGAAGCCCTGCTGGGCCGCGCGAACGTCCGGCGAGGGTTTCTGCAGAGCGAGCCGGGCCTTCCGGTCGCCGAGCGGCACGGCGAGCCTGCCGAGAAAACGCCGGTAATTGGCCTCCTCGCCGGTATCGAGGTAGCGTGAGAGCGCGAGTGAGGCGTCTTTCTGGCCCTTCGACCAGTGGGACTCGGCGCTCACGAATGCCTGAAGGCCGGCCAGGACGTTGAGTCCGGAAGTGCCGAGAGCCACGAGCGCGCCGATCACGATCAGGAACAGAAGGACCAGGATCGCGATCCACCGCGCCACGGGGAGCGGTGCGTCGGCAGCGGAACCCACCCCTTCGCGGCCCCGGGACGCGTTCAGGACCTCCGAGTTCGGCACGGGGAATTATAACGGTCGGGGCGAGGCAGGCGCTTCGGCGACGTTGAGGCCCATCGTGCCGAGGAGGCGGCTCTCGTAGCGCGCGCCGTCGAGACCCGCCTCACGCATGAGGGCCTGCACGCCTCGCTGGGCCGGATAGCGCTCGAGCGACTCCGGAATGTAGAGGTAGGTCTCGGGATCTCCGTGGAAGAGCCAGCCCATGAGCGGCATCACCGTCCGGAGAAAGGCCTGATAGACGACGCCCGCAGCGCGGCTGTCGGGTTTTCCGAAGTCGAGGACGACGACGCGCCCTCGAGGCGCGAGCACGCGGCGCATCTCCCGCAGGGCCGCGAGCGGGTCGGCGATGTTGCGCAAGCCGTAGCCCACCGTCACGACGTCGAAAGCTCCGTCCGGAAACGGAAGGCGAAGGGCGTCACCCTGCACGAAGGCGCTGCGACTCCGCGCGACGGATCGGCGCCGGGCCGCGACGCCGAGCATCGGCAGCGTGAAATCGAGGCCCGTGATCCTCGAGCCGGGCCTGGCGTCCGCCTCGGCGAGGAACGAAAGGTCGCCCGTGCCGCAGCACAGGTCGAGGATGCGGACCGGGCCGGTGCGTCCGGCGAGGGCGAGCCGGACGGTGTCCTTCTTCCAGCGCCTGTGGAGCCCGAAGCTCATGACGTCGTTCACGACGTCATAACGGCCCGCGAGGCGCGAGAACATCGCGCGCACCTTCGGGGCCCGCTGATCGTCGTAGGAGAGATACTTGTTCCCCACGGAGCGATTGTAGGTGGAGCGGTTTCTCTTCGACGGCCCGGCGCGGGCGCCACGCACCCTCGTTCTCGCGCACGGCGCGGGGGCCCCGATGGATTCTCCCTTCCTGGAGGCCATCGCGAAGGGGATCGCTTCCGCCGGCTTCCGCGTCGCGCGCTTCGAGTTCCCGTACATGCGCGCCCGCCGCGAGGATGGAAAGAAGCGGCCACCGGACCGTGGGCCCGTTCTGTCCGAGAGCTGGCGCGAGGCGATCCGCGCCCTCTCGGAGAGAAACGGGCCTGGCTCGCTTGTCATCGGCGGGAAGTCGATGGGCGGCCGCATCGCGAGCATGGTCGCCGACGGTGCGGCCGTCGCCGGCCTCGTCTGCCTCGGATACCCCTTCCATCCGCCCGGAAAGCCGGACAAACTCCGTGTCGCGCACCTCGCGGGGCTCAGAACCCCGGGTTTGATCGTGCAAGGCGCGCGAGATCCGTTCGGCGGCAGAGACGAGGTCTCACGCTATTCCCTTTCGAAAACTCTTCGCGTGGTCTTCCTCGAGGACGGTGACCACTCGTTCAAACCGCGGGCGTCTTCGGGCCGCACGGAGGCGCAGAACCTCACGGAGGCCGTGGCGCTCGTTGCGGCGTTTCTCGAGGAGCCGTCGCGCGGGTTTCCCCGATCCGCATGACCCACGCCCGGCCGTCGGGAATTCCTGCGCGGCTGGCGGCGGCGCGGAACCGGCCCGCAGGCTCGAACGCGGGCTCGTCCGTCAGGACGATCGAGCCCCAGTGCATCGCGACGAGCGTGGCGGCGGCGACATCGCGGCCGAGAGAGACGGCCTCCTCGGGATTGCAGTGGACTGGCCGCATGATCGACGAGGGCTCGTAGGCGCCGATCGGCACGAGGCCGAGGTCGAACGGGCCGATGCGCCGGCCGATCTCGCCGAAGACAGGGCCGTAGCCGGTGTCGCCCGCGAAAAAGACCTTGCGCGTGCGCGAGGCGATCGCCCATGAGGCCCAGAGCGTCGCGTTGCGGTCGAACGGCGTGCGCCCGGAGAAGTGATTCGACGGCAGCGCCGCGAGGATGAAGTCGGCGCCGATGCGCGTCTCTTCCCACCAGCGAAGCTCGCGCACATCGCGATACCCGCGTCGCCGGAAAAAGTCGCCGAGTCCCGCCGGTACCGCGGCGACGACGTGCCCCTTGCCGGGCAGCGCCTCGATCGTGCGGGCGTCGAGGTGGTCGTAATGGTTGTGCGAGAGGACCACGACATCGATCGGGGGCAGCTCTTCGAGGGGCATACCGGGCGGCACGAATCGCTTCGGGCCGAAGCCCGACATGGGGCTCGCCCGGTCGGAAAGGAAGGGATCCGTGAGCACGGTCAGGCCGCCCGTCCGGAGGAGGAACGAAGCGTGGCCGAGCCACGTGAGCGACTCCGGACCCGCGCTCCGGAGCAGCTCCTTCGCCTCGGGAAGGGGCACGACGTGGCCGGGCGGAACCGGCGGCGGACGCCGGTCGCGCAGGCGGCGCAGGAAGAACGGCGCGAATTCGGCGAGCCCCGTGGCCCGGGGAAGGCTTCCTTCTGGGTTGCGGAACCGCACGCGGAAGAGAATAGCGGAGGCCCGCGGTCGCATTCGCAGATGGTTTTCGCGGCGGGACTTTTCGTAGAATGAGACGCGACGTCAACTTCACGAAACAGGAGGACACCATCATGAAATATCGTCTGTTGATCTCCGTGGTCACGATGGCTCTCGCCGGAGCCCCGACCTGCCTCGCGGATGAGAAACCGAAGCCAGCCTCGAAGGCCGGCGCGCCGGCCGGCATGCCCAGCCAGGAAGAGATGACGAAGGCCTGGATGGCAGCCGCGACTCCCGGCGAGGCACACAAGAAGCTGGAGTCGTTCGTCGGATCCTTCACGGTCAAGACGAAGATGTGGATGGATCCGTCGAAACCTCCGGAGGAGACTGGAGGCACGAGCGAGAACAAGTGGGTGCTGGGCGGCCGATTCGTCGAGCAGCGCGTCGAAGGCACGGCGATGGGCCAGCCGTTCGCCGGCATCGGATACACCGGGTACGACAACTACAAGAAAAAGTACATCGGCTCGTGGACGGACAGCATGGGAACCATGATGATGACCTCGACCGGCACGGCGGACGCGTCCGGGAAGAAGTTCACGTTCTGGTCCACGGTGGACGACGTCGTGATGAAGAAGACCGTGAAGGTCAAGAGCCAGGCGACGATCGTCGACAACGACCACCAGACCTACGAGATGTGGAGCCCCGCACCCGACGGCAAGATGTTCAAGTCGCTGGAAGTGCAGTACACGCGGAAGAAGTAGCTCAGAGCCTCTTCAGCGCGTTCACCGCGCGCTTCAGCGTTTGGCGGCGCCTGAAGAAGTCGGCCCACGGGTCGCGCTTCTTCAGGCGCTGGGCGAAGTTTCCGATCGTAAAATCCTCGGCCCGGATCGACGGCATGACTTCGCTCCACAGGAGCGGCGTCGAGACGGGCGCGTGCTCCCGGCGCCTTACGGAATAGGGCGAGACGACGGTCTGTCCGAACGCGTTGCGGAACGAGTCGAGAAAGACCCTGCCCTTGCGAGCCGCGATGCGCATCTCCATCGTGAGCTCCTTTGGCCAAACGGCGGCGAGCCGCGTACCCAGCTCCTTCGCGAACCACGTCACCTCGTCCGCCGTGGGGCCGCGCTGAATCGGGACGAAGACGTGGAGGCCCTTGCCGCCCGAGGTCTTCACGAAAGAGGAAAGATCGAGAGCGTCGAGCGCCTGCTTCACCTTGAGCGCGGCGCCCACTGCGTCCGCGATCCGGCCGGAATCCGGATCGAGGTCGAAGCACACCCAATCGGGCCGGTCGAGATCGTCGGCCCGGCTGCCCCAGACGTGGACGGCGATGCAGCCGAGGTTCGCGAGCGCGAGCTGGGTCTCGAGCTTTCCTCCCACCACGGTGTTCGTGATTTTCCGGTCCTTCCCGTGCCGTACCGCCACGGTCGGCGTGTCCGCGGGCATCGAAGCGGGTTTCTCCTTCTGGTAGAAAGGCTGGCCGAGAAGGCCGTCGGGACAGCGTTCGAGCGAGAGAGGGCGGTCCTTCACCCAGGGAGCGAGCTTCGGGAACACTCCCGCGTAGAACGCGATGAGATCGGCCTTCGTCCAGCCTTCCTCGGGCCAGAAGACCTTGTCGGGATTCGAGACCGAACCGGGAAATGTGGGAGAAGAGGAGGAGGAAGGAGATTTCTTAGAAAGGGGTTTGGCTTCCGATACGCGCGTCGAGGATCCGCCGCGCTTCGGCGATGCCTCCGCCCTCTTTACCTTCGAAGAACGGTCCTCTTCGTACGCGACATTTTCCGCGACGCTCTTGTTCGAGTGCCAGACCGCGGAGTTCTCTCTCCGCGCTCGCTGGAGCTTTTTCGGGTTCGCGAGGAGCTTTTCGACTTCGCCGACGGGATCGCCCGTCGACGCCTTCTCGACATCGCCGCCCTCGTCGATTGCGATCTCCGTCAGCAGTCGGTTCGACACGACCGAGCGCGGCCGGGTTTCCGCGATGTCTTCGCCGGAGGCGAAGTCGTCGCGGTGCTTGATAAGGAGCCACGCGGGGCGCTTCGGAGAGCCCCAGCCCTTCGTGCGCACGAGGACCCACGAGCCCTTCAGCTTTTCGCCCAGCAGGGTGAACTTCAGGTCGCCCTTTTCGAGAGCCGCGCCGACGTCGGGCGACTCCGGAGCCCATGTGCCCCGGTCCCACACCATGACCGTCCCGCCGCCATACTCGCCTGCGGGGATGATCCCCTCGAACGCAGCGTACTCGAGCGGGTGATCCTCGACGTGGGTCGCCATGCGCTTGACCGTCGGGTCGAGGGACGGCCCCTTCGGGACGACCCACGACAACAGGACGCCGTTCCACTCGAGGCGGAAGTCGTAATGCAATGCGGTCGCGCGGTGCTTCTGGATGACGTAGACGAGAGCCGCTTTCCCCTTTTTCGGCGCCTTCTTGCCCGCGGGCTCCTTCGTGACGTCGAAGCGGCGCTTCTTGCGGTACTCCTCGAGCGGCATTCCGGGACGATACGTCGCCGAGGCGAGGGAAGCCAAGCAAACGCCGGAACGAGTCCCGGTCGAACGGAGAAAAGGCCGTCCGCCGCGTGCTAGGATCGATGCGTCCCGAGGTCACCGCGGAGCTCCGATGCCTCGGCGACAGGAGGCCTCGGGGGAGCGTTTTCCAACGTGTCGAGGGAAGAGGAACAGCAACCGCTCGATCCGGACGTCCGCGAGGCGCTCCTCGAGCTCCAACGCTATCTGTCCGACATTCTGGCGCCGCTCATGGTCGCCGATTCGATCAATCTCCTGCTCGATTATCCCGCCGACCTGGCGGCGAACGAGATCCAGGCTTGGACGACCGGGCAGTTTCGTGGCGCAAAGCCGGCGCCGGTTTCGGATTACCTCTATCACGCCCTGGAAAAACTGCACGCGATGGGGCAATTCCACCTCGTGCCGAAGGATCCGCTCCAGCGATACATCGACGACCTGAAGCCCTTCGTCCTCGAGCTCTGTCCGGCCGCGGACCGCGCCCTCCTCGCCCAGAACCTCAGCCGCCTCGGCAACACGGAGAGCATTCTGGCGGCGCCCGTGGAGATCCTGAGGCGGCAAGGTGGCCTCGCGGCCGGAGGCAGCCTGGCGACGAGCGGCCTGAAAGGCGGGGACAGCCTTCCCGAGAGCGGATCGCACTTGCGCGAGCTCTCGCTCCTCATCGAGCGCCTCGGCCCCATGCTTGCATCGACTGGAACGGCCGACCCCGCGCGGCCGGGTGAGGTCCACGGCGCGGGCGCGTCGGCGGCGGCGCGAGGCGCCGCCGCCGCGGCAGGCGCGGCCCTTGTGGGAGGGGCAGGCGCGGCTGCGCTGCCGGGGGCGAGCGCGGAGCGACGCGACGTCCTTCTGTCGCAGATTCTCTCGGTGGCGGCGATGGCGGCCCGTACCGACGCCGAGCTGCGAGCCGCTCTCGACAAGCTTCGAAGCATCGGAGTCGACGTGCCGACCGCCGAAGTCTTTCGCGCGCTCGGCCGTTCGGTTCCTCCGTGGTCTGTCTTGGCGCCGTCCGGGCCCCTCGAGCAGGGTCTCATGGCCGCGAGAGGGGCCCCGACGGCGGCCATGCGCCGCGTCGTTACGCTGCCCGAGAATCCCGAGGAGATCGGCCGCCGCTTCAGCGAGATGGTGGTCGCCGCCGTCGAGCAGCTCAATCAGGGCTCCCTCGCGCGGGCGACACGGATGTTCGCCGTCGCCGACAAGCTCGTCGCCGAGAATCGGGTCGATTCCATGCTGGCCGAGGGCGCGTGCCGACGAGCGCAGGGAAAAGTGGACCTCGACCGCGTCCGCTTGCTCGGCGAGGATTCCCGGAATCACGAGCCGCTCGCCCGGATCCTTTCGTTTTTTCCGGCATTGACGGCGGCGAAGCTCATCGACGAGCTGCACGGCGAGGAAAAGCGCGAGCGCCGGCGCCTGCTGCTTTCGCTTCTCGAAATCCACGGTGCGGAGGCCCGCGCGACGGCGCTCGGCCTTCTGGCCGGGTCGCCGGCGGGCGAGCCCGCGCACGACTGGCACTTCAAGCGCAATCTGCTCTATCTCCTCCGGCACATCCCGCGCGCCACGGAGGAGCCGACCAGTGCGGAGCTCGACGTCCTCGTCTCGCTCGCGGACCCCTCGCTGCCTCCACCCCTCGTGAAGGAGGCGATCGCGGGGCTCAGCGTCGCGCGGCACGAGAGGTCCGAGGCGGCGCTCGTCTCGATCGTCCATGGACTCGAGTCGATGCTTGCGAAGAGAGGCGACGCTCCATTCGACGAGGCCGAGCTGCAGCCGCTCCTCGATCGCGCGGTCTCGGCGCTCGCTCGCTTCGGAAGCGCCACCTCGCGGCGGGTGGTCGTGGAGCATGGGCTGCGCCGAAAAGGAGGGCTCGGGGACGCGCGGGCGCGCCTCACGGAGCTCGCGGGGCAGGATCTCTCGGACGACCCGGACCTCGTGGGCGTCCTCCTCCGGGGGCTGAAGGCCGAGCTGCCGTTCAAGGTGTTCGGACTCACGCTCAAGAAGCGAGACGACAAGATCAGCCCGATCATCGACGCTCTTTCCTCGACGCCTCTGCCTCAGGTGAGGAACGCGTTCGAGGAAATCGTCGAGCGCCATCCGGGAACCGAGTTCGCGAAGGCCGCCGCGCTCTCTCTCGCGGCCTTCGACGCGCCCAAGGCCGACGAAAGCGCGGCGGTCGCGAGCCTCTCGGGCGATCTCGCCATCTTCGAGCTGCCTTCTCTTCTCCAGAGCCTCGCGGCCTCGGAGGTGACGGGAACGCTGACGCTTCTAAACACATCTGGTGCCGTCATGGGACGCCTGCTCCTCGAATCCGGCCGGATCCGAGCCGCCGAAAGCGGAGCTCTGCGCGGAGACGAGGCGTGCTACCAGCTCTTCGAGCGGCCGGGCGGCGCGACGTTCGCCTTCGTCAGGCAGACGGGCCTCGGGCCCCGGGGCGAAGACGAGCCACCGCTCCGTGAGGTCGTCTCGGTACTCCTCGAAGGCATGCGCCGGTACGACGAGCTCCAGCGCTGTTCGGCGCTCGCTCCAGACGATGCGGTCTTCAAGCAAGCGAGCTCGAAGCCTTCGGCCGAGCCTGAAGAACCCGACACCGGCTTCCAGCACGCAGTGTTCTCGAAAGCGGTTTCAGGCCTCAATGCGCGCGCCATCGAGGCCACGGTCCTCGCCGACTCGTTCCGGGTCCGGAGATTGCTCGCGCGTTGGGTCGAGGATGGAAGTCTGAAAGTGGCTTGAACGCGCTCCAGGCTCACGCGGGGCGCACATCGTCCCGGAGTGATGCATCTGCTTCAAATGCAGGGGTAGTAATTCGCTTGACATCGACCGGGAGTCTGAAAGACTCACGCCGAGTCTTGCTTGACGTGAATTCAGGATATAGAGTCCGCTTCGCGCGTTGGCGCAGCGGGCGGGCCGGCCTCACGTGAGGCGGGTTCCGCCCGTCCGGAAGTATCGGGCATTCTCTCTATCTTGTGCGTTAACGCGATACAGATGACCGGATTGAACTGGAAAAGGAGAGATCAGACCAGATCACTCGTCGTTTCTTAGGTCCTGTTCTAGAGGCGTATTCGATCGAATCTCGAGAGAGTAAGGAGGAGGACCCGACAATGGCAACCCCTGACGCATCCGCAAGTTCCCTTGCAAGTGGAGCTCAGCTCAACCGCTGGTGGCGCGTGGTGGGCGGACTCTTGATGAACCTGGCGCTGGGCTCGCTCTACGCCTGGAGCGTCTTCGTCGCGCCGCTGGAGAAAGAGTTTGGCTGGAAGCGGGCGGCCACGTCCGCAGTGTTCACGTGGGCCGTCGTCGTTTTCGCCATCGCCTTCATCGTCGCCGGGCGCCTCCAGGACAAGCTCGGTCCTTTCATGGTTTCGATCATCGGCTGCATCCTTCTGACGGCGGGCTTCATTCTCTGCATGTGGACGAGCAGCCTCACGTACCTGATCATCTGCTTCGGGATTCTCGTCGGCATCGGTAACGGCTTCGGCTACGCGACGCCGATTCCGGTCATGTCCAAATGGTTCCCGGACAAGCGCGGCCTGGCCGTCGGGCTGGCCGTCGCGGGTTACGGCGGCGGTTCGGCCATCTTCGGACCGCTGGCGAACCTGTGGCTGATCCCGACCTACGGCTGGCGGGCCACCTTCGCCATCCTCGGCGTCATCTTCTTCGTCATGACCCTCGTCGGCGCATTCCTGCTGAAGAACCCTCCGGCCGGCTACCAGGTGCCGGGCTGGGTGCCCGCTTCAAAACCGAAGTCCCTGGCGACGACCTACGAGTTCACTCCGGGCGAGATGTGGAAAACCCCGGCGGCGTATTTCATGTGGGTCGCCTACTGCCTGGGCTGTGCCGCCGGCCTCATGGTCATCAGCCAGCTCATCCCGTTTGCCAAGAGCGAGGGGATTCCCGGCGCGGCACTCCCCGTGATCGGCCTGGTCATCGGCGCGGCGGGCAACGCCTCCGGTCGAATCCTGTCGGGCTGGATGTCGGACGCCATGGGACGCCTCAACGTCCTGCGTCTGATGATCGCCATTTCGGCCATTTCCATGCCGATTCTGTACCTCACCGGGAGCAACGTCGCGATGCTCTACGTGATGGTCTTCATCGTCTACTGGTGCTACGGCACGCAGCTCTCGGTGAACGCCTCGACGACGGCCGACTTCTGGGGCACGAAGAACGTCGGCATCAACTACGGCATTCTGTTCACCGCCTGGGGTGTCGCAGGCTTCATCGGACCGCGGATCGGCGGCGTGCTCTTCGACAAGTACAAGAACTACCAGGCAGCCTTCTACACCGCGGCTGCGCTGGCGGTCGTCGCGCTCGTCTGCGAGTTCCTCGCAAAGAGGCCGTCGCCGCCCGCGGGGGCGCACGCGTAGCGGGGCCGGCGCGGATCGTGACACCGAACCTTTTTCGACAACGGACAGGAGAAGAGAATGGCTGACACTACGTTTCCCAAGCACAAGGTCCTGCCTTGGCCGGCGGTCCCGATCCCGACACCCGACGAGGTTTACGCGGGCCTCACGGACCAGGCCAAGGAATATCCTCTCTCGCTCGAGAAGCAGCTCAGGCAGAGCGAGAACTTCAAGAAACCCGAGAACCTGACGACGGTTCGGGTCCTCGACCTGAGCAAGGGGATGATCATCGGCAACTGGTGCTCCTCGATGCTTTCGGAGCTGGGCTCCGACACCATCAAGTGCGAGCCGCCCGACGGCGACCCGTTGCGGTGGCAGACGCCGTTTGGGCGCAAGGAGTACATGATCAAGGACGCCGAGACCGGCGAGCCGATCGGCCTCCACTTCCTCCACGAGATGAGGAACAAGCAGTCCATCACCCTCAATCTCGAGAAGCCGGAGGGCCGCGAGCTCCTCAAGAAGCTCGCCGTCCATGTCGACGTCCTGATCGAGAACTACCCGCCGGGACAGTTCGATGCGTGGGGAATCGGCTATCGGCAGCTGAAGGAGATCAACCCGCGGCTCGTCTACTGCTGGGTGGGGCAGAAAGGCCAGTGGGGGCCGTCCAAAGACAAGCCGGGCAACCTGGATCCGACCGCTCAAGCGTCCTGCGGATTCGTCCACGGCACCGGCCTCCCGAAGGAATTCGGCGGACGGCCCACCCGCTCGGCCATGTGGATGGCGGACCAGGTCGGCGGGACCTCGGCGGCCATAGGGATCCTCGCCGCGCTCCTCTATCGCGACAAGGTTTCGGGCAAGGGCCAGTTCATAGAAGCGACGGCCGCCGAGGCCATCATCCGGATCCTGGACTACAACTGGGGCTGGTACGGGTTCGACGGGAGCATCCGCCCCCGCTACGGGAACTGGGACCTCGCAATCAACATCTACGCCGTCAACCCCTGCAAGGACGGCTATTTCATGGTGGGCGGCGGACACGATCGCCTCTGGTACCGGATCTGGCGGACGGTGGGGCAGACGCGTCCCGACCTCGAGGACGAGATTCTCGACGACAAGGCCCTCCGGGTCGTCACGGCACGGCTCCCGCATCTTCGTCAGGTGAAGACCTACACGGTCCTCGCCGACTGGCAGAAGGACCATTCCCGGGCTGACGCCATGCACCAGCTCCTCGCCCAGCAGGTCGCGTCCGGCGGCGTCAACTACATCGACGAGGTCGCCGAAGACCCGCACTTTAAGTACCGCGGACACGTCGACGAGATCGACGATCAGCTTTATGGGAAAGTCCTCTACGGCACGTCGCCACTGCTCGAGGACAAAGCTCCCGCGCGCCTGAAGTGGATCGGCCGGCCGCTCGGATACGACAACGAAGAGATCTACCTGAAGCTGCTGGGACTTGGACCCGCAGAGGTTGCCGGGCTCAAGAAGCGCGGCGTGGTTTAGGTCAGAGGAGGCAGAAAAGATGGCCACACCCGATTTCGAAACCTACTGTCAGCATCTCTTCGACCACAAGACGGCTTTCGGAAAGCCGGAGGCCTTGAAGGGTTACCGCGTTCTCTCCTGTACGCAGTACATCCTCGGCCCTTCCTGCGCGGCCTACCTGGCCGAGCTGGGAGCCGAGGTCATCAAGATCGAGACGCCGCGGCGCGGCGAGCCGATGCGTCACACGACACCGTTCAACGAGCCCCTTCTCTACCCGCTCTCCCGCTGGGTCCCTGAGGCGGGGACGGGCCTGGGCTTCTTCGGGGCCAACACGAATGAGGAGTTCGTCAGCCTCGACTTCCACCGGCCGGAGGCGAGGCAGGCCATGTTGGAGCTGGCGGCCAAGTCGGACGTCATGGTCCAGAACTTCCGGCCCGGGACTTTCGACCGGTGGGGGATGGGGTACCAGCATTTCTCCAAGGTCAACCCACGCCTCATCTACCAGTGGCTGGGCGGGTTCGGCGGCTGGGGGCCCGGACGCGTGCGCGCCTCTTACGACATCCTGGGCCAGGCCATGGGTGGCGCCTTCGGGATCACGGGCGAAGCCGCAGACCGGGGCGGGACGCCGTCCAAGCACACGATCTGGCTGGCCGACTACTGGGGCGGCATGATGGCCGCGGTAGCTGTCCTGGCGGCTCTCTATTACCGGGACACAGTCTCCGGCGAGGGGTGCTTCATCGAGTACTCGCAGGTGCACGGTGTGACGCGGATGCTCGAGTACGCCCTTCCGCTCTATGGGCGGTACGGGGTCCGCCGGGAGCGGTGGGGCAACTGGGACACGGAGCTCTGCGCGCACGGGATCATCCAGTGCGGCAAGTCGTCCTATCCGGACTCCAAGAACCCGCAGGAGGCCGAGGTGGGGTACATCCTCGTCACGGCCCACACGGACGAGGACTTCAAGAAGCTGTGCGGCGTGATCGGGGGGAAGGACCTCGCCACGACGCTCGCGAAGCACGACGACCGCGTCAAGGCCGAGAATCAGGGCACCGTATACGATGCCATCGAGGCCTGGGCGAAGGACAAGACCAAGGAAGACGTGGCAACCCTCCTCGACAAGGCCGGCATCCTGAACCAGCCGGTCTGGAATGCGAAGGAGGTTTCCGAGAATCCCCACTGGAAACTGCGTGGCGCGGTCCAGTGGATCGACGATCCCATCTATGGCGACCTCCACCATCAGGGTCCCGCCTTCAAAATGTCCGACACGCCTCCGCGCCTGAAGTGGGCGCTGAAGCCCGTGGGCACAGACAACGAGAGGGTCTACGGCCGGCTCCTCGGGTGGACGAAATCGAAGCTCGCCAAAATGGAAGAGATGGAGGTGATCTGAGATGGCCAGTGAGACGAGCTCTGGGGTCATCAAACAGGGCTTGGTGTTGACGTGCGCCAAGTGCTCGACGAAGAATTACCTCGACCCGTATCCGTTCTGGAACTTCAGCGGCAACACGAAGTGCGCCGGCTGCGACGCCCTCTATGCCGTGACGTTCGTCAAAGGCCAGCAGGTGAGCGGACCAACGGCCAGTTCAGGGAAGGCTGATCTCTTGCCGGGCTACGCCGAGGACAAGACGGGCGCCGGCATCACCGGAGAGGGAAAGATCCGCCCGGCGCCGCAAGCGCGGCCAGATCCCTTCACCGGGCAGCAGAAGCAGATCACGAAAAGCCTCCGGGGCAAGCCGCTGAGTGGCAGCCGTCTCAAGAAGGAAGATCTCGTGGGAAGCCGGGCCAGGTTCATCGCGGACCTGCACAAAACCTGAAGAAGGAGAAACAGCCGTGGCAGAGACTGAAAAGAAAAAGGGAGTGTCCTCCTACAAGTGCTGCGAGCACTTCGAGGCGGCGCTGGATCCGAACATCCTGAGGGCGTACCTCGGGTACTGCAAGGCGCGCGAATGGCCCTTCACCGTGATGGTTCCCATCGGCGGTCTGGAGGGCGCGTGTCCGAAGCCCCCGATCAAGAAGAAAGCTTAAGACGGCAGGGGACGAGCGTGGCGAGCCCCCGCGAGGAGTTCGAGCAGCGATACGGACAGCTCTGGTCCGGGGCGTCGTCTCTCGTGATCGGGGGTGTCAACTACGAGCTCGAAGAGGTGATGCACAGGATCGGCTTCGGCTTCGACGGACTCCGTCTCATCGACTCTCCGCGGGTCGAAGCCGGGCGCCATGCCATTCGTTTCTTCGACGGGGAAGAGCGGCGCATCGTGTGTTTGGAGTTCGGGGCGGACCTCAATCTCCTGGAGGAGCACCGCGTCCACATCGCCGAGTGGCTGGGGGACGCCTACTTCGAAACGGAATGGCAGGTGAACTGCCCCATGGATTTCTGAGAGGAGAAAGCATGAAAGTCAAGTTCTACTATTCCAGCAAGGACAAGCCGGGTGAGCAATACCCGTGCAACAACACGGTCTGCCTGGAAAAGATCAAGGCGCTGAAGGGACACGGCGTCGACGCCGAGGCGATCGACGTCGCCGGTGTCGAGGACGTATTTCGCTTCTACCACTCGGCCCTGACGGGTCCTCCCGCGACCGTCCGGGCGGTCTTCGGCATGAAGGGCGCGCTCGAGACCGACTTCGGCCGCGTGACGCCCGCCGTCCTCGTCTTCGGCGATCCGAAGGATCGCTATCCTACGGACGCCTATCCGCGGCAGGATCAAGGCCGCGGAGGACTCGTGGGGTGTGAGAAAGCTCTCGACGACCTGGCCAAGACATAGGAGACGACCCGTTGAGCACGATCCCCGCGGAATACCTGCCCCCGAAGGAATACCAGCCCCAGCGGATCTACAAGCTCAAGGAGTTCGCGAGCTATCCGGATCCGCTGAACAGTACCGAAGAGCTTCTCGACAGGCAGATTGCGGCCGGGAGGGGCGACAGCCCCGCGATCCTGTTCGGTGACAAAGTCATCACGTACAAGCAGCTCCTGGGGGCAGCCTGCAAGATTGGCAATGCCTTGAGGAAGCTCGGCGTCGAGGAGGCGGATCGGGTCATGCTCCGGTCGCCGAACGTTCCGCCCGCCCTGTTCACGAACTTCGGCGTCCTGAGGCTCGGGGCCGTGATGGTCCCCACCTCGCACATGCTCTCTCCGAACGAGATCGCCCACATCGCCAACAACGCCGAGGCAAAAGTGATCGTCGTGGCGGCGGCGTTCCTGGAGGGGGTCGTCAAGGCGCGGGCGAATCTCAAGACGGCCAAGCACGTCATCGTCTTCGGCGGGCAGCCGGAGGAGCTGAAGGCGCAGGGGCTTCTCTGCTACGAGGAGCTCGTTGCAAACGAGTCGCCGGCCCTCGATCCGGTCCGCCGCCCGCGCACGGCGATCTCCGTCCTTCTCTACACGTCGGGAACGACGGGCATGCCCAAGGGAACGGCCCACTACATGGAAGAGGCGCTGATCGTTCCGGATACCATGGGAAAATACGGATGGGACGTCCAGCCCGAGGACGTTCTTTGCGGCCCGGCTCCCATTTCGCTGGCCGGCGGATACTCGACCGTGGCGACGATCCCCTTCCGGTTCGGCGCTGCTGCTTCCCTGATTCCGAAGTTCACTCCCGACGGTCTCTTCGAGTTGATCCAGAACCACAAGGTGACGATCCTGAGCGCTCTCCCCACGGCCTACCGGAAGATGCTCGAGGTCGCTGGGGCGGAGAAGAAGTACAACCTATCGAGCCTCCGCGTTCTGACGGGCGGCGGCGAATCGCTGACGGCAAAGACTTATCTGGACTGGAAGACCCGCTTTGGCCAGGAGATCTACGAGGGGCTCGGAACGACGGAGATGATGTATGTCTTCGTCTCCAGCGTGGTCACCCGCAAGGTGAAGCCGGGGGCGATCGGCACCGCGGTCCCCGGGTACGAGATCCAGGTCATCACGGAAGAGGGCAAGGTCGCGAAGACGGGAGAGCTGGGAAGGCTCTATGCCCGCGGCCCCACGGGGACCCTTTATTGGCGTCCGCTCGAGGAGGGTGGAAGCCTTCTCGAGAAACAAAAATCGCTCATCCGCGAAGGGTGGGTCCTGGTCGGTGACTTCTGCACGATGGATGAGGACGGATACCTCAGCTTCGTCTCCCGCCAGGAGGATCTGATCAAGAGCTCCGGCTACCGGATCGGTCCCGAGGAGATCGAGGACGCGCTGCTCAAGCACCCGGCCGTGGCCGACGCGGGCGTGATCGGGATCCCGGATCCTATCCGTGGGCAGAACGTCAAGGCCGCCGTCATCCTGAAGCCTGGCTACACGCCGAGCGAGGAGCTGAAACAGAAGCTCATCGATAGCTGCCGGGACCACGTCGCGATTTACAAGCTGCCGCGGATCGTGGAGTTCGTCACCGAGCTTCCGCGCACGCTGCAAGGGAAGCTCCTGCGACGAGTCCTCAGGGACAAGGAGCCGGCGCCCACGAAGTAGAGCGCACGTCGCGTCGCGTGCGCGGCGCGGTGCGGATCTGATCTAACATCCCGCGCAGTGAGCCCGATGGTCCCGCAGGCCGTCGCGTCCGGCCTCGTGCTCGGTCTGGTCTATGCCGGAATCGGGGCCGGCTTTTCGCTCATCATGGCCACCGGAGCAGAGCGCACGGAGGCACACATGCGACATTACGTCAGGTTGTTACTCGGCCTCCTCGCCATTGCCCTGGCACTTCCGGGC